>Ga0209472_1001473_pt1 | contig 13593 bp, 8 predicted proteins | sample GraSoiAngelo_130_FD_185887 | JGI IMG/M metagenome (GOLD analysis project Ga0209472, IMG submission 185887) | Grasslands soil microbial communities from the Angelo Coastal Reserve, California, USA - 14_0929_02_20cm (SPAdes) (version 2) | ecosystem: Environmental > Terrestrial > Soil > Grasslands ...
CCCGTGATCGCCTACCAGGCGCCGGACACGGGCGCGGTGCCATTCATCCGCGCCCACGCGCCCGAGAGCAACCTCGACGCCTTCAGTGACGTCGCCGCCTCGTCCGGGTACTTCAGTCTGCGCAGTGATCCGGATGGCGTTCTCCGATGGATGCCACTCGTCATCCAGGCGGGGGAGGACCTCTTCCCGCCGCTCTCGGTCTTGTGCGCCTGGCACTATCTGGGACGGCCACGTCTCACGGTGAAGGTCGGCCGCCATGGGGTGGATGGGATCCAGATGGGCGAGCGGTTCATCCCTACCGACGAGGGCGGGCAACTGCTCATCAACTACCCCGGGCCGCCGAAGACGTTTCCCCAGGTTTCCGTTACCGACATTCTCGGAGGCAAGGCGCCCCGCGGCGCGTTCAAGGATCGGATCGTGCTCGTCGGCGCCACCGCCCTGGGCACTTACGATTTGCGGAACACTCCCTTCAGCCCCGTGTATCCCGGCATCGAGGTCCACGCCTCGGTCATCGACAGTATCCTGACGCAGAGCTTCATGGCGAGACCCGAGTGGTCGAAGCTCTTCGACCTGCTCGCGATCGTCACGCTGGGAGCCCTCGTGGGGACGGCGCTGCCGCGGTTGGGCCCGCTCAAAGGGCTCGGCTTCGCCGCGGGCCTGTTCGTGCTCTACATCCTCGCCGCCCGCTGGCTCTTCGTGAACGCTCACGTCTGGCTCAACATGGTGTACCCCCTGCTCGGCCTCTCGACCACGTATACGGCGCTGACCGCGTACTACTACGTCACCGAGCAGCGGCAACGGAAGAAGGTCAAGGAGACCTTCCGGCAGTACGTGGCCCCGCTGGTGGTCGAAGAGATGCTCAAGGACCCTGGACGCCTGAAGCTCGGGGGCGAGGAAAAGATTCTGACGGTTCTGTTCAGCGACCTGGAAGGCTTTACCACCTACTCGGAGCGCTACCCGCCGCACGAGATGGCCGCGATGCTCGGCGAGTACTACAACCGGGTCACCGAGCAGGTCTTCATGCGTTGGGGCACGCTGAAGGAGTACGTGGGCGACGAGCTCATGGTGATCTTCGGCGCCCCGCTCGAGCAGCCCGATCATGCCGCAAGGGCGTGCGATGCGGCGCTCGCCATGCGGGAGCAGCGCCTCGCGCTCGCGTCAGAGTGGGCGAGCGTCGGCCGCCCGCAACTCAGAGCCCGCACCGGGATCAACTCCGGTCCGATGCTCGTCGGCAACCTGGGCTCCCGGTACCGGTTCGCCTACGGCGTCCTTGGCGACCAGGTGAACCTCGGCTCCCGCCTGGAAGGGCTGAACAAAGTCTACGGGACCGAGATCCTCGTCGGGGAGAACACGGCCCGTCTGGTCGAGGGGGAGTTCTTGCTGCGTGAGGTCGACATGGTCCGCGTCATGGGTAGGACCCAGGCGGTGCGCATCTACGAGCTCCTCGCCAAGCTCGGCACGCCCGTCTCCCTGGAGCAGGAGAAGGGGTTGAAGTCTTACGCCGCGGGGCTCGAGGCGTACCGCCAGAAGAGCTGGCGTGAGGCCCTGGCCCTCTTTGGACAGGCCGTGGCGCTGTGGCCTGGTGACAGCCCGGCCCGGACGATGGCCGAGCGTTGCGTGATCCATCAGCAGACGCCCCCGCCGGCCGAGTGGGACGGCGTCTTCGAGCAAGCCTTCAAAAAGTAGGGGCGGGGCGGAGCTAGATCTTCGCGCGGACGTCGGCGGCGAAGCGCTCGTAGATCTCACGCATGTCGGCGAGGTCGCGACTCGAGGATGACGTGGCGCACGCCGAGGTCGGCGAGCGCCCGGATCTCGCCGACGAGAGCATTCGTATCTTGCCTGGCGGGCAACCCCATGCGCGCGCTCAGCGTGAGCGTCTTCGGGTCGCGCCCCGCTTTGCGGCACGCCGCCGCCAGCTCGGCGAGCCCGGCCGTCATCTTCGCGGCGCTCGGGAACGCGGCGTGCCAGCCGTCGCCGAGCTCGGCCACGCGCCGGAGAGCCCGCGGCGTGTGGCCGCCGATCCAGATGGGGATGGTGCCGTGCGCCGGTTTCGGGGCGAAGCCGACCGGGTCGAAGCTCACGAACTCGCCCCGGAAGCTCGGGCGCTCCTCGCGCCAGCACGTCCGCATGATCCGGAGCGCCTCGTCGCTCCACGCGCCGCGCCGCGCGTAGTCCACGCCGAAAAGCTCGATCTCCTCGCGGAGCCACCCGACGCCCGCGCCCAGGATGACCCGGCCGGGTGCGAGATGGTCGAGCGTCGCGAGCATCTTCGCCGCGAGCACCGGGTGCCGGTGCGGGAGCACGAGCACCGTCGTACCGAGGCGAATCCGCTCGGTCGCGCTGGCCACGAGGGCGAGCGCGGTGAGCGGCTCGAGAAAGGTGGCGGTCGGCGGCAGGGGAAAGTCGCCGGTCTCGTTGTACGGGTACTTCGAGGTGATGCGCCACGGAATCACGACGTGGTCGCTGGCCCAGAGCGAGTCGTAGCCGAGCGCCTCCATGCGACGCGCGAAGGCGAGCAGCGTCTCGCGGGTCGCGGCGGGGCCGTAGACCGGGAGATGGCAGCCGAACTCCATGGTCGGGCTCCGCGCGGCCGCCCTAGCGCGTCGGGGGCCCGAGAGAGGTGCGATCCGTCGTGCCGTACACGATCCGGTCGTGAAGCTCGCCGCTCTGGATCAGCTGGACGAGCCGCGAGCGCTGGATCTTGCCGCTCGAGGTCTTGGGGACGGTGCCCGCGCGCACGAGCAGGACGCGCGCGGGCCGGTGGCCGCGCGCATCGTGGACGCGGCTCACGATCTCGCGCACGAGACCGTGGTACTCCTCGGGCGACGCGCTCTCGGTCCGTACCTCGGCGACGACGTGCAGGCGCTGGGTCCCGGAGCGCTCGCTCTCGATCCCCACGACGGCCGAGTAGCGGACGCCGGGCACCTGGTCCACGACCTCCTCGACGTCGGCCGGGAGCACGTTCTCGCCGGCCAGGATGATCAGGTCTTTCAGGCGGCCGGTGACGTAGAGGAAGCCCTCTTTGTCCACGAAGCCGAGGTCGCCCGTGCGGAGCCAGCCGCCCGGCAGCAGCACCTTCCGGGTGTCCTCGGGGTTGTTGTAGTAGCCGCGCATGACGCCCGGGCTCTGCACGCAGATCTCGCCCTCGTTGCCCGGCGCGAGCGGAACCTCGGGGGGACCCGCGGTGTCGGGGGCGAGGATCTCGACCGAGACGCCTGGGCAGGGCTGGCCCACCGAGGGAGACCTGCCGCTCGGATCGAACCGGAGCGGCACCGCCCGCGGCCAGATCGCCACGGCGAGCGTGGCCTCCGCGAGACCGTAGCAGGGCGAGATGACGCGCGTGAGGCCAAAGTGCGACTCGAAGGCCTCGATCGTCGAGGCGCGCACCGGCTCGGCGCCCGAGAGCGCCGCCTTGAGGCTCGTGAGGTCGAGACCGGTCGTGTCGCGCACGTGGCGCACGCAGTTGCGATAGCCGAAATCGGGCGAGACCGTGAACGTGGCGCGCACCTGGGTCACCAGCTCGAGCCACTGGCGCGGGTTGCGGAGGTCCGGGGGCAGGAGCCACAGCGGCGTGGCCGTGAGCGGCGGCGTGAAGGCGCAGCCGATGAGCCCCATGTCGTGGTAGAGCGGCAGCCACGAGACGACGCGGTCCTCGACGGTGAGCCCGGCCGCCTGGGCCATGAACGTGATGGTCGAGACGACGTTCTTGTGCGTGAGCATGACGCCGCGCGGGTGCCCCGTGCTCCCCGAGGTGTACTGCAGGAACGCCAGGTCTTCCGCGTCCGGCTCGGCGAACGTGGGTACCGGCGCGTCGGCTTCGAGGTCGGGCGGCTCGAGCACGGCGCGGATGCCCGGCGCGCGCGCGACCGACTCGTCCACGCCCGTCCGGAACCAGCCGATCGTGGCCACCGCGACCGCCTCGGAGTCGTTGAAGATCCGCGCCGTCCCCTCGACGCCATGCGTCGGATAGATCGGCACCGGCACCGCGCCGATCCGGAGCGCGCCAACGAAGGTGTAGAAGAACTCGGCGCAAGTCGGATAGATGAGAGCGACCTTGTCGCCTGCGCGGATGTGGGCCCGCGCGAGGCCGGCCGCGTAGCGCGCGCTCGTGTCCCAGAGCTGGCCGTACGTCACCGTGTCGCCGTAGAGGTGGAAGTAGGGCTTGTCCGGCGTGAGCGCGGCGCGCCGGCGCAGCATCTCCGTGAGCGTCGTCGCCGCGTCCACGTCCCGATCGGCCATCTCTGGGCTCCTAGTCCCCGGGCTCCCTACGGCCGAGCGCCGAGGGTCGCGGGTGCTTCGCGCGTTTCGTCGTCGCGGAGGTACAGGATCTCGACCACCTCGCCCGGCTTCTTCGCCTGCACCTCGCGACGGAGGGCCTCGAAGCTCTCGACGACCACGCCGGCGAAGCGGATGAGCACGTCGCCCGAGCGGAGCCCCGCGCGCGCGGCCGCGCTCCCCGGCAGGGTCCCCGACAGCTTGAGGCCGTCGCCCGCCGCAACCCGCGGATCGACGGTGACGCCCAGGAACGTGTCGCCCGATCCGCCGCCGCGAGAGCTCGGGCTCGGCGCGGGCGGCGCGACCCTCACGTAGCTCGGACGCGCGTCGCCGGCGAGCCGCTCGATCGTGTGGAGCGCGACGGCGGCGATGCGCGCCATGCCGGCCGGGTCGATGCGGTCCGCCGTGTCCGTCGGCCGATGATAGTCGGAATGGCCGCCGTCCGTGAAGAACAGCACGGGCACGCCCGCCTCATAGAACCGCGAGTGGTCCGAGCCCCCGAAGGACCCTCCGCGTACGTCCAGCGTCACGCCGCCACGCGCCGCCGCCGCCAGCGCCTCGCCGAGACCGCTCCCGCTGTCGGCGCCGTGCACGATCAGTCGATCCTCGCGAACCCGGCCGACCATGTCGAAGTTGAGCATCACCGCGGTCTGGGGAAGAGGGACGGCGGGCTGGCGCACGTAGTGGCCGGAGCCGAGGAGGCCGAGCTCCTCGCCGCCGAACAACACGAAAACGAGCGTGCGGGGGACGCCGCCCGCCGACGCGAAGGCGCGGGCGAGCCCCACCACGATCGCGGTGCCGGACGCGTTGTCGTCGGCGCCAGGATGCAGGACGCCGTCCTGGTACCCCAGATGATCGTAGTGGGCGCCGACCACGACCGCTTCGCCTGCCCGCGACGGCTCGGTCCCCGGGAGGATTCCGACGACGTTCGCCCCGCGCCGCTCTTCGTCGCGGAGGTCCACGCGGAGGCGCGCCCGGGCCCCCGGCGCGAACGCCGCGGCCGCCTCGCGGGTGATCGTGGCCGAGACGAGAGGGACGGCGGCCGCCGTCGCGTCGAGTGACGGGAGCGTGTCGCCCACGAGCAGGAGCGCCGCCGCGCCGCGCTGCTTCGCCGCCAGGAGCTTCTCGAGCCGCGTGACGCGCCCGCCGCCGGACGGCCCGTCGAGGACCAGGACGATCTTGCCGCGAACGGCGAGCCCCGCCCAGTCGTCGCGGCTCCCGTATGCGCCGCTTCCGCCGTGGCCGGCGAAGACCACGTCGCCGATAACCTCGCCACTCGGCGAGCCGCCGTGCGGCGTGAAGTCGCGACCCACCTCGAGGCGCCGGAGGGCTCCGCTCTGGACCTCGAGCTCGTTCGCCGAGCCGAGGCGCGGGACCCGCTCGATGACGAACGGCTGGACATACGTGCCGTGCTCACCGCCCGGCCGGAGGCCCGCGTGCTCGAGCCACTCGGCGATCCGGCGCGCCGCGCGGTCCCCGCCGGGCGTGCCCGAGCGGCGGCCCTCCATGTCAGGGGCGGCCAGCGTCGCGACGTCCTCGGCGAGGCGCTGCGCGGTCGGTGGGACGAGGGGGCCGCGCGCCGACGCGCCGAGCGCGCCGAAGAGGGCCAGCGCGAGGCCGAGCGGCGGGATCAGCCGGCGACGGCTCACGACCCGCATTCTACTCCGCCCTCGCGAGGCGGAGCCTACACTCTGACCCGCGCCACGCGGCCGCCCGTCATCCGCACGAGGTCCGGGGGCGACAGCCTGAACACGGTCATCGGGTGGCCTGCGGCGGCCCAGATCTCGCCCCACGTGAAGAGGTCTTCGTCGATCAGGGTCGTGAGCGGGCCGGTGGAGCCGATGGGCGCGACGCCCCCGATCGCGAATCCCGTGCGGGCGCGCACGAAGGCGGCGTCCGCCTTCTCGACCGACTCGTCGACGAGCTCGGCGACCTTGGCCTCGTCCACGCGGTTCGCGCCGCTCACCGTGACGAGGACCGCCCGGTCGGTGCGCTGGCCCCGGAAGACCAGCGACTTCACGATCTGGTCGACGCGGCAGCCGAGCGCTCGCGCGGCGTCGGCCGCCGTCCGCGCCGACTGGTCGAGCTCGACGACGCGGTGACCGCCGCCGAGGGCCATCAACTGTTCCTGGACGCGCTCGACGCTCGCCTTCACGGCCGGCCGCCGGTCATCGCTGGATGACGATCCGGTCGAACGCCTCGGCGTAGGCGTAGCCCTTGGCCTGCCCGAGCTGTCGCGCGCGCTCACGCACCCGCGCCTCGACGGCGGAGAAGTCGCTGAACTGGCTCGCGTGACAGGCGAGGGCCTTGATCTTTGCTTCAATCGTCTCCGAGATGTCGACGACGAGCTGGGGGTTCTCCCACTGCATCACGTACACTTCACGGACCTTGTGGGGCTCGAACGCGGGCAAGAGCTCCGGGAACGCCATGTGGTCGCGGGCGAGGGGATAGATGCAGTCGAGCGCCACGCCGCCGACGATCCGGTGGTCGCGGTGAGAGGCTCCGAGGAGGTAGGTGCGATGCGGATTCTGGCAGATGACGAGGTCGGGGCGCCACCTGCGGAGCTCGCGCGAGACGTCGCGCCGGAGGTCGCGCGTGTCCTCGACCTCGCCGTCTGGATAGCCGAGGAACGCGACCCGTTCGACGCCGAGCGTGCGCGCCGCGTTCCGCTGCTCCTCTTCACGGATCCGGGCGAGTCGCTCGGGGGTCATCGATCGATCGCTCGAGCCCTTGTTGCCGTTGGTGACGATCACGTAGACGACCTCGCAGCCCTCCTTGGCCAGCTTCGCGACGGTGCCGCCCGCGCCGAACTCCGAGTCGTCGGGGTGCGCCGTCACGACCAGCACACGCTCGATCTTGTCGCTCAATGCAATCTCCTCTCGCTTTTGAACGGGCGGGTCGGAGCCCCGCGTGCCTGTCGCAGGCCACCCACGATTCAAGGCGTGCTCGCGGCCCCCGCTACAACAATACCGATTCCGAGGGCGCCGCGCCTATAATCGCGCGATGTCCATGGCCGCCAGCGGTCGGGTGGGGGTCGGCGTCCTGCTTGTGCTCCTCGCCGCGGTGGTCGTCGTGCCCCTGCTTCCCGGAGACCCCGGCGCGGTCCGGCTCGCTGGCGTCGGCGCGCTCTGGTGGTTCGCCGCCTGCGCTGCGCCCGTCGTCGCCGCCGTGACGACGTGCGCCTTTCTCAGGCCACCCACCAACGCTCCGAGCTCGCGCTCCAATACAACAGTCGCGACGTGGGCGTCGCCGGTCGTGCTCGTCACCCTCGCTGCCCGCGTGTGCGCCGGCACGCCCGACTCCCCGGCCCTCGTCCTCATGGCGCTCGTGGCCCCGCTCCTCGCACTGCTCGCCCGGTCCGCCGACCCGATGCCGCCGACCAACGGGGTCGTCGTGCTCGCCACCGCGGCGGCCGTCGGCCTCGTGCTGTGGGCGAACCTCAGCGTCGTCGCCGCCGTCGCGCGGCCGATGGGCGTCCCGCGCCACACGGCGCTCGTGGCACTGGCCGCGACCGCGTTCCTCGGCATGACGTGGCGCGCGGCCCGCCGGCCCGCGGGTGACACGGGCGTCCTCGTCGGGGCCGCGGGCGTCGTGCTCCCGCTCGTCGTGGTCGGCCTGGCGGTCGCCGCCCCGCCGTGGACCGCGTGGACCCTCACGGCGTCACGGGCCGCGCTCACGTTCGGCGTGACCAGCGCCTGGGTGACGGATGGACGAGCCCTGGAGCGATCCGCGACCCTCGTCTTCGTCGAGCCCCACCGCGTCACCGCGCTGACTCCCGGCGTCTACCGCGTCGTCGAGGACACGGATGCGCAGCGGTCCACCACGCGTGAGTGGAGTCTCGCCGCCGGGGACGCGCTCACGCTGCGCCCCGGCGACCGGCTGGTTCTCGAAGCGGGCACGCGCATTCGGTTCGAGCCGGGCAAGCGTGTGCCCGGGAGCGCCGCCTCGGGAGCCGCCTGGGCCGATCCCCCCGAGCGGCGCTCGCCGCAAACCGCCGCCCACGCGCTCGGCGCGGCGCTCACGTTCGTCGGCGGCGCGCTCGCCCTGCTCCCGCGTCCGGGCCCGCGCCCGTGGCGCCGCGCCGTCGCCGGGCCCGCGCTCCTCCTGGTGTTGACGCTCGCCGTGGTCTGCTGGGGGATCTACGCCGTGTACGCCGCGCCGGACCTGATGCTCGCCCCGCCGCCCGGCGCCGGGCTCGTGGAGCTTCCCGCGGTCGTTCTCTCCGCGCCGGGCGGTCGCGCGCTCGTCGCGACCTGCGTCCTCGCCCTGCTCCTGCTGTGGGTCGCGACGGCGCTGGCGCTCCGGGACGTCCTGGCGGCGTACGCCGGCCCAGCGAGCGCCGATATCGCGTGGGCCGGTCTCCTGACGCTTGCCGTCGTCGCGGGCTTCTGGCCCGGCGACCCGTGGCGGGCCTGGCTCGCCGGCTGCGGGCTGGCCGCCGCGTCGGTCGCCGCGCCGCGGTTCGCGGGCGGGGGCGCCCATGCCGGCCTCGCGGGCTCGCTGGCCGGCGCTCTCGCGTTCGCCGGCCTCGCCGCCGTCGGCGGCCGGCTCCCGTCGTGGGCCGGCGCCGTGGCCGCGTACCCGGCGCTCGTCGCCGCGCCGCTCGCCTGGGTGGTCGTGCGGGTTGCCGGGGCGCCGCGAGGCTGACACAATAGGCTTTCGAAATGGCGAGCGATCGGATCGTCGTCAGGGGCGCCCGCGAGCATAACCTCAAGAACGTCGACCTCGAGATCCCGCGCGACCAGCTCGTCGTCATCACGGGGCTCTCGGGCTCGGGAAAATCGTCGCTGGCGTTCGACACGATCTACGCCGAAGGCCAGCGCCGCTACGTCGAATCGCTCTCGGCCTACGCGCGTCAGTTCCTCGAGCAGATGGAGAAGCCCGAGGTGGACTCGATCGAGGGGTTGTCGCCCGCCATCTCGATCGAACAGAAGACCACCTCGAAGAACCCGCGCTCGACCGTCGGGACCGTCACCGAGATCTACGACTATCTCCGCGTGCTCTTCGCGCGCGTCGGCGTCCCGCACTGCCCGAGCTGCGGTCGTGCGATCTCCGCGCAGACGGTGCAGCAGATGGTCGATCGCGTCATGGGGCAGCCGCCGGGGACGCGGCTCCTGGTGTTGGCCCCCGTCGTGCGGGGGCGCAAGGGGGAGTACAAGAAGCTGTTCTTCGACCTCGCGCGCCAGGGGTTCACGCGCGCGCGCGTCAACGGCGCGGTCCGCGAGCTCGGCGAAGAGATCGAGCTCGACCGGAAGCGCAAGCACACGATCGAGGTGATCGTCGACCGTCTCGTCGTGCGCGACAACCTGGGCGCCCGGCTCGCCGACTCGCTCGAGACCGCACTCCGCCTGGCCGACGGCGTGGTGCAGGTCGAGCCCGTGGCCGACGGCGGCAAAGGCGGCGAGCCGATGCTCTTCTCCGAGCGCCTCGCGTGCGTCGAGTGCGGCATCTCTCTGCCGGAGGTGTCGCCGCGCATGTTCTCGTTCAACAGCCCCTACGGCGCGTGCCCCGAGTGCGGCGGGATCGGCTCGCACGACGAGGTGGATCCCGAGCGCCTGGTGCCGAACCCCGCGCGCTCGCTCAAGGAGGGCGCGCTGGCGCCGTGGGCCGGGCGCGACGCGACCCATTTCGGCCAGACGCTGCAGGTGCTCGCCCGGCGGCACCGGTTCTCGCTCGACACGCCGTGGGCGAAGCTCAAGAAGCCGGTGCGCGACGTGATCCTCCACGGCGAGCGCGACGACGGCTTCGAGGGCGTCATCGCGATGCTCGAGCGGCGCTACCGCGAGACGACGTCGGAGGAGGCGCGGGCGGAGGTCGCGCAGTTCATGGCCGAGCGGCCGTGCCCGGCGTGCCGGGGCTCGCGCCTGCGCCGCGAGTCGCTCGGCTTCAAGATCGGCGGGCGCTCCATCGCCGACGTCGTCGCGCTGACGATCAAGGCGGCGGCCGCCTTCTTCGACGACCTCAGACTCACCGAGCGCGAGGCGGCCATCGCCCGAAGGGTCCTCAAGGAGATCCGCGAGCGCCTCGGCTTCCTCATGAACGTCGGCCTCGACTACCTCACCCTCGACCGGCCCGCGGGCACGCTCGCCGGAGGCGAAGGGCAGCGCATTCGTCTCGCGACCCAGATTGGGTCGAGCCTGGTCGGCGTGCTGTACATCCTCGACGAGCCGTCGATCGGATTGCACCAGCGGGACAACCGGCGCCTGATCGAGACGCTCAAGCGGCTCCGGGATCTCGGCAACACGGTGCTCGTCGTGGAGCACGACGAGGAAACGATCAAGAGCGCCGACTACGTCGTGGACCTCGGCCCGGGCGCGGGTGAGCTGGGCGGCCACGTCGTCGCGGTCGGGACGCCGGACGAGATCACGGCGAACCCGAACTCGCTCACCGGCCGCTACCTGGCGGGCGCCCTCGAGATCCCGGTGCCGGCGACGCGGCGGAAGGGGAGCGGCCACGCGATCACGATCCATAATCCGCGTGAGCACAACCTCAAGGGGATGCCCGTGCGGATCCCGCTCGGGACCTTCACGTGCGTCACCGGCGTCTCGGGGTCCGGCAAGTCGACGCTCGTCAACGACGTCCTCTACCGCGCGCTCGCCCAGATGCTCCACCGCGCCCAGGATCGCCCCGGGGCGCACGATCGGATCGAGGGCGCCCAGCGCGTCGACAAGGTCGTGGACATCGACCAGTCGCCGATCGGCCGCACGCCGCGCTCGAACCCCGCCACCTACACCGGGGTGTTCACCTTCATCCGGACGCTCTTCGCGCGCACGCCCGAGGCGCGCATGCGGGGGTACGCGCCGGGCCGGTTTTCGTTCAACGTCAAGGGCGGCCGGTGTGAGGCGTGCCAGGGCGACGGGCTGGTGAAGATCGAGATGCACTTCCTGCCCGACGTCTATGTGACGTGCGACGTCTGCAAGGGCCGCCGCTACAACCGCGAGACGCTCGACGTCCGGTACAAGGGGATGTCGATCGCCGAGGTCCTCGACATGACGGTCCGTGAGGCGCTCGGCTTCTTCGACGCCGTGCCCGTGATCCGAGGGAAGCTCCAGACCCTCGACGATGTCGGGCTCGACTACATCCGACTGGGCCAATCCGCCACGACCCTGTCCGGTGGCGAGGCGCAGCGCGTGAAGCTGGCCACGGAGCTGTCACGGCGAGCCACAGGACGAACGCTGTACATCCTCGACGAACCGACGACTGGATTGCACTTCGCGGACATCCAGAAGCTCCTGGACGTGCTCAACCGCCTCGTGGACCAGGGCAACACGGTCGTGATCATCGAGCACAACCTCGACGTCATCAAGACCGCCGACTGGATCATCGACCTCGGGCCGGAGGGCGGCGACGAGGGCGGCCGGGTCGTGGCCACGGGCACGCCCGAGGCGATCGCGCGCCAGACGGAGCGCTCGCACACGGGCCAGTTCCTCCGCTCGCACCTCAGGCGCGGGTAACGGGCGTGCGGCGGACCAAGATCGTCTGCACCCTCGGCCCGGCCAGCCAAGGCCGCGCCGAGCTTGACCGGCTCGTCGCCGCGGGCCTGGACGTCGCCCGGGTGAATTTCTCCCACGGCACCCACGCCCAGCACGCCGAGGTCATCCGGCTGCTCCGCGAGGGCGAGGCCCGCTGGGGCCGGCCGGTCGCGGTCCTTCAAGATTTGCAGGGGCCGAAGATCCGGCTCGGGACCTTCGGTCCCGCGGGCGGCGCGCGGGTCGATCTCGAGCCCGGCCAGTCCTTTTCGCTGTGCGCGAAGCCCGTGGTGGGCACCGCGGAGCGCGCGTCGCTGAACCACCCCGAGTACCTCGCGAACGTGCGTCCGGGCGACGCGATCTGGATGGACGACGGGATGATCCAGCTCTGCGTGGAGCACGCCTCCCGCGAGGAAGTGCGCGCTCGCGTCGTCGTCGGCGGGCGCATCAGCGATCACAAGGGGATCTCGCTCCCGCGCGTTCCGCTGCCCGTCTCGTGCCTCACCGAGAAGGATCGCGACGACCTCCGCTTCGGCCTCGAGCACGGTGTGGACTTCGTCGCCGTCTCGTTCGTGCGGTCGGAGGCGGACATCGCGGAGGTGCGCGCTTACCTGCGCGAGCTCGGCGCGGAGGTGCCGATCGTCGCCAAGCTGGAGCGCCACGAGGGCATCGTGAACCTCCCGGGCATCCTGCCCTCGGTCGCCGCGGTCATGGTGGCGCGCGGCGACCTCGGCGTCGATGTGCCGCTCGAGGACGTGCCCCATCTGCAGAAGGAGATCATCCGGCAGGCGCGGGAGGCGGGCGTCCCGGTCATCGTCGCGACGCAGATGCTCGAGTCGATGGTCACGCACCTCCGGCCGACGCGCGCGGAGGTCTCGGACGTCTCCACGGCGATCTTCGACGGCGCCGACGCGATCATGCTCTCGGCCGAGACGGCGACGGGCCGGTACCCGGTGGAGGCGGTCGAGGTCATGGCCCGCATCGCCGAGCGGGCCGAGCGGGCCGTCCTCTGGGATGCAGCGCGCCGCCGCCGCCAGGAGCGCGTGGACGTCGGCTTCCCGGAGGCGATCTCGGACGCGGCCTCCCGGGCCGCGCACGCGCTCGGGGCGCGCGCGATCGTGGCGTTCACGGAGTCGGGCTTTTCGGCGCGGCTCATCTCCCAGGCGCGCCCGGACGTGCCGATCATGGCGCTGACGCCGTTCGTCGAGGTCCAGCGGCGGCTGGCGCTGTCGTGGGGTGTTTCCTCGCGGCTCATCCGCAAGGTCGAGACGACCGACGAGATGATCGAGGAGGTCGAGGCGACGCTGCTGGGCGACGGATCGGTCGCGCCGGGCGATATCCTCGTCATCATCTCCGGCTCGCCCATGTGGGTCTCCGGGACGACGAACCTCCTCAAGCTGCACCGCGTGGGTGAGCGTCGCTGAGCCCGGCGGTGCGACCCCCGGGCTCGGTACGCCTCGCCCCGGTGGTCGTGGCCCTCCTCGTCGCCTGGGGCGCGGCCGGGCTCTGGTTCCCGCGACGCGCGGCGGAGCGCCACGAGGCCGCGGTCGGCGACACCGTCGCGGCCGTCCGCGTGGTCGTCGACGTCGCGCAGAACGAGCTGCGCCGCGAGGCCGTGCTGCTCGCGAAGGAGCCCGCGATCGTCGAGGGCGCGCTCAAGCGAGACTGGGCGACCCTGGCGCGCGGCGCCTCGCCACGGATGCTCGCGCTCACGCTCGAGCGGACCGCCGATCTCCTCCTGGTGGTGGACGCGAGCGGCGTGCCGCTCGTCCAGGTCCCGGCGACGCCGCGGGTCGAGGGCCTCGGGCTCCCACGGCCCGACGAGGCCGGCGTGCGCGTCGCCGTCGTG
>Ga0209472_1001485_pt1 | contig 13545 bp, 9 predicted proteins | sample GraSoiAngelo_130_FD_185887 | JGI IMG/M metagenome (GOLD analysis project Ga0209472, IMG submission 185887) | Grasslands soil microbial communities from the Angelo Coastal Reserve, California, USA - 14_0929_02_20cm (SPAdes) (version 2) | ecosystem: Environmental > Terrestrial > Soil > Grasslands ...
CGAATTCGACCGTCGTCTCACCGAACTGCGGAGCTTTCTTTGACATAGCAGGGAAGACCAAGCGTTTGGCGGATCTGGAGCACGCCATGGCCGAGGGCAGCGTTTGGGCCGACCCGGAGAAGTCGCGGCAGGCCGTGCAAGAGATCAAGGAGCTGAAGCGCTGGGTCGACCCGTACCACGCAGTGCGGAAGCGCATTGACGACGCGCGCGCGCTGCTCGAGCTCGCGGTGGGCGAGTCGGACGAGGAGCACGCGCGCCTCGTGGCCGAGATGCTCAAGGGCCGGTCCCTCGAGCAGGAAGCCGAGGGTATTGCCGCACAGCTCGAGGCCCTCGAGCTGCAGAACATGCTGCGCGGCTCCGACGACACGCGCGACGCGCTGCTCACCATCCACTCGGGCGCGGGCGGCACGGAATCCCAGGACTGGGCCGAAATGCTGATGCGGATGTATACCCGGTGGGCGGAGCGCCACGGCTTCAAGGTCGAGGTGCTCGACCTGCTCCAGGGAGAGGAAGCCGGCATCAAATCGGCGGAGATCCAGATCAGCGGACAATACGCCTACGGACTCCTCAAGGCGGAGAAAGGCGTCCACCGTCTGGTGCGCATCTCCCCGTTCGACGCGCAGTCCCGCCGGCATACGTCCTTCGCGTCGGTGTTCGTCTATCCGGTGGTCGACGAGGACATCGAAATCGACATCAAGGACGACGACCTGCGGATCGACGTGTACCGTGCCTCGGGGAAGGGCGGCCAGCACGTCAACAAGACGTCTTCGGCGGTGCGGATCACGCATCTCCCGACCAACATCGTCGTGCAATGCCAGAACGAGCGCAGCCAATTCAAGAACAAGGCGACCGCGCTCAAGATGCTGAAAGCCCGGTTGTACGAGCGCGCCGTCGCGGAGCGTGAAGCGAAGAAGGCGGAAGTCGATAAGCAAAAGAGCGACATCGCCTTCGGCAGTCAGATTCGCTCCTACGTATTCCAGCCCTACACCATGGTGAACGACCACCGCACCGAGCTGAAGGTGGCGGACGTCCAGAGGGTGATGGACGGGGATTTGGACCCGTTCATCGAGGCGTACCTCAAGCGCTTCGGGAGCAAGGCCGCGTGACCGGCTTCGTCGAGGCGGCGCGGCGGGAGAAGCTCACCGAGCTCGTAAAGCGCGGCGTCGTCCCGTTCGCCTATCGGTTCGACCGCACCGGCACGGTCCAGGCGGCGCTCGAGCGATTCCGCGAGGACGACCCGACCGTCCACCGGCTCGCGGGGCGGCTCATTCTGCTGCGCTCCATGGGCAAGACGACGTTCGGTCACGTGGAGGACCGCTCCGGGAAGATTCAGGTCTACTTCAAGGTCGACACCGTCGGGGCCGTGCAGTATGAGCTCGTGAAGCTGCTCGATCTGGGCGACGTGATCGGCGTGGAGGGGCCGCTGTTTCGCACCAAAACCGGCGAGGTCACCGTCCGCGTCGAGCGCTTCACCCTGCTCACCAAGTCGTTGCGCCCCCTGCCGCTCGGCAAGGAGGATGCGCAGGGCCAACGGCACGGGGAGCTGTCGGATCCCGAGCTGCGCGCCCGCCAGCGCTACGCCGACCTGGCGGTGCACCCGGAGGTGCGGGAGGTATTCCTGCTGCGGGCCCGCGTGGTCAGCTACATCCGGAAGTTCTTCGACGGGCGGGGGTACCTCGAGGTGGAGACCCCGGTGCTGCAGCCGGTGTACGGCGGCGCCTCGGCGCGGCCGTTCGTCACGCACTACGAGGCGCTCGACACGGATGTGTATCTGCGGATCGCCGACGAGCTGTATCTCAAGCGCTGCATCGTGGGCGGGCTGGAAAAGGTGTATGAGATCGGGCACGACTTCCGCAACGAGGGGATGGACCGCTTCCACAATCCCGAGTTCACCATGGCCGAGTGGTATGAGGCCTATGCCGACTACGAGGTGATGCGGCAGGGCACGGAGGAGATGCTCTCGGGGATGGTGCAGGAGCTGTTCGGCACCACGACGCTCGAGCGGCACGGCGCGACGCTCGACTTCAAGCGCCCGTTCGCGCATAAGGACTACTACGCCCTGGTGCGCGAGACGGCCGGGATCGACCTGGCGGGCGCGAGCGAGGCCGAGCTGCGCGCGGCGCTGAAGCGGAAGGACGTCGCCGATGCCGACCAGCTGTCGGGGGCGAAGCTCGTGGACGAGGTGTTCAAGAACTACGTCGAGCCCACGCTGGTCCAGCCGACGTTCGTGCTGGACTATCCGGTGGCGCTGTCGCCGCTCGCCAAGCTCAAGCGTGGCGATCCGACGCGCGTGGAGCGGTGGGAGCTGTTCATCCAGAAGCGCGAGCTCGCCAACGCGTTCAGCGAGCTGAACGATCCCGAGGAGCAGCGGCGCCGCTTCGAGCAGCAGGCGCGCCTGCGCGCCGCGGGCGACACGGAGGCGCAGCAGCTGGACGAGGACTTCATCCGGGCGCTCGAGTACGGCATGCCGCCCACCGGCGGCGTCGGGCTGGGGCTCGACCGGCTGCTGATGATCCTGGCGGACCAGTCGCATATCCGCGACGTCATCCTCTTTCCCATGCTCCGGCCCGAATGATCTCCCGGTTCGAGCTGCACGTCGCCCTGCGCTACCTGCGGAGCCGCCGCGCCTCGCGGCTGCTCTCGCTCATCACCGTGATCGCCGTGGGCGGGGTGACGGTCGGCGTCATGGCGCTCATCGTGGTGCTGGGCGTGATGAACGGGCTCCAGGCGGACCTGCGCGACAAGATCCTGGTCGCGAATCCCCATCTCCGCGTCCTGACCTACGGCGAGGGCTTGAAGCTCGACGACTGGCGCAAGGTGCTGGGTGACGTACGCCGCGCGTCCGGCGTGGACGCGGCCGCTCCGTTCGTGCTGACCCAGGGCCTCATCTCCGCAGGGCACGACTACGCCGAGGGCGTCGTGGTGTACGGTGTCGACCCCGACACCGGTCGGCGCGCCGTGACGAGCTTCGCGCGGCATTTCACGAAAGGCGACCTGACGTTCAAGACCACCCGCTCCGATGTGGAAGGCGGCATCGCCCTCGGCACCCGGCTCGCGTCCAAGCTCACGGCGTTCCCGGGCAGCGTCGTGACGCTCGTCGCTCCCGCCGGCGCCAAGTTCAACCCGAGCCTCGGCGCCTACGTGCCCAAGTTCCACCGCTACGAGGTCACGGGGATCTTCGACACCGGGATGTACGAATACGACAACAGCTGGGTCGCGCTCGATCGCCGCGCGGCGCAGCGGTTCGCCGGGCTCGACACGGCAGTGACCGGCCTCGAGGTGCGGCTCGCCGACCCGGAGCAGGCGCAGCCCTTCGGCGTCACCCTCGAGACGCGGCTCGGGTACCCCTACCGCGCGCTCGACTGGCAGTCGCAGAACGCTTCGCTGTTCTCGGCCCTGAAGCTCGAGAAACTCGCGATGTCGTTTGTGGTGTTCCTCATCTGTGTGGTCGCGGCGTTCAACGTGGTGGGCACCTTGACGATGGTGGTGCGCGACAAGACGCGGGAGATCGGCATTCTCCTCGCGATGGGCCTGCGGCAGGCGTCGATCCGCCGGATCTTCCTGGCGCAGGGGATTCTGGTGGGGCTCACGGGGACGGCGCTCGGGGTGGTGGGGGGCCTGGTGCTCGGCGGGATGCTGAATCGTGGCCACTGGATTCCCATCGATCCGTCGATCTACTTCATCGACCATCTCCCCGTGCATACGCAACCGCTCGACGTACTGCTCGTGATCGGGGCGAGCCTGGTGGTCGCCACGCTGGCTCCGCTGTATCCGTCGATGCAGGCGGCGCGGCTCGATCCCGTCACCGCGATTCGCTACGAATGACCGCCCTGCTCGAAGCCCGGGGGGTCCGCAAGGTGTTCGCGGGCGGCGACGGGCAGCCGCTCGAGGTGCTGCGCGCCGTGGAGCTCGAGGTCCACCGCGGTGAGTTCGTCGCCATCGTGGGCACCTCCGGGGCGGGGAAGAGCACGTTGCTGCATCTGCTCGGGGCGCTGGATCGGCCCACCGGCGGCGATGTCTGGCTGGACGGCTCGCGCTACGCCGACCTGGACGCCTCCGCCCTGGCCGAGCTGCGGAACAGGAAGCTGGGCTTTGTCTTCCAGTTCCATCATCTCTTGCGGGAATTCTCCGCGTTGGAGAACGTGATGATGCCGCTGTTGATCGGGGGGATGGAGCAGCGCCCGGCCCGCTCGCGAGCCGAGGAGATGCTCTCCCTCGTGGGGCTCGCGGGACGGATGACGCACCGGCCGGCCGAGCTGTCGGGAGGCGAGCAGCAACGCTGCGCCGTGGCGCGCGCCCTGGTGCACGACCCGAGCCTGGTGCTGGCGGACGAGCCCTCGGGCAACCTGGACCACGCCAACTCGGACCGGCTGCACGAGGTATTCTTTCGACTGGCCCGGGAGTACGAGACGGCGGTAGTCGTCGTCACCCACAATCGGCAGCTCGCCGGGCGGGCCGATCGGATTCTGATGCTCGAGGACGGTCGCCTGGCGGCGGTCGGCTCGGTGGACGCGATACCCTGATGCTGTGCGACAACTGCAAGGAGCGCGACGCGGTCATCAACCTGACGCAAGTGGAGCACGACACCAAGGTCACGCTCCACCTGTGCGAGCAGTGTGCGCAGCAGAAGGGCGTCGAGACCGGCGCGTCGGTGCTCAAGACGCCGCTCGGCGGCTTCCTGCAGGGGATGATCGGCAAGGGCGGGAACGTCCTGCCCACCCCGGCCGATGGCCTGCGCTGCGCCGCCTGCGGGAGCACCCTCAAGGACTTTCGCGAGTCGGGGCGGCTGGGGTGCTCGGAGTGTTACGACTCGTTCGCGCCGCACCTGCGGGACCTGCTGCGCCGGCTGCACGGCTCCAGCCAGCACGTGGGCGAGCGCTACGCGCCGCCGGGTGCGGAGGGCGCCACCGACCCGAGGCTCCAGCTGCTCGAGCTCAAGGAGCAGCTGCGGCGGGCCGTCGAGAACGAAAACTTCGAGCTCGCCGCGGAGCTGCGCGACCGCATCCGGGTGCTGGAATGATCGACCTCTCGCTGCTTCCCGACGGCGGCATGGGCTGGCTCGACGCGTCCGGGCCCAAGGGCAGTATCGTGCTGTCCACCCGCATCCGGCTGGCGCGCAACCTCGAGGGCTACGTGTTCAGCCAGCGGGCGAAGGACGCCGATCGCACCGCGGTGCTCACGCGCGTGGAGGAAGCGAGCGCCGCGAGCGACCTGCTGCAGGGCGCCGTGACGATCCGACTGGACCAGCTCGAGCGCGTGGACCGCCAGCTGCTGCACGAACGGCACCTGGTGTCCAAGGAGCTGGCGGGACTGGACCGCGAAGCGCGGCCCCGCCCCGGCGCGGCGCTGGTGGTGCAGGGGACGGTGGGGGTGATGGTGAACGAGGAGGACCACTTACGATTGCACGGAATGCGCTCGGGATTCGCCCTGGAGGACGCGTACGCGGATCTCGAGGGCCTGGATGCTGATCTGGGGCGGCTCCTGCCCTTCGCGTTTCACCCGGAATTTGGCTATCTTACCTCCTGCCCTACCAATGCCGGGACCGGACTCCGGGCGAGCGTACTTATCCACTTGCCGGGCCTCGTCTTGACGAAGGAAGTCGGCAAGGTTTTGCAGGGGCTCGCCCAGGTGGGGCTCACCTTCCGGGGTTTGTACGGGGAAGGGAGCGAGGTCGTCGGGAACTTCTTTCAGTTATCTAACCAGACGACGCTGGGCAAGTCGGAAGACGAGCTGCTCGATCATCTTGGCAAGATCGTCCGACAGGTGATCGAGTACGAAGAGCAGGCGCGCGACGTGCTGTTGCGGACGGCCCCCGACGAGGTGGCCGACAAGACCTGGCGGGCATACGGGTTGCTTAAGTACGCGCGGAAGCTGACGTTCGAAGAGACGATGAATCTATTGAGCGGGGTGCGGTTGGGCGTCGGGTTGAATCTGATCCCGAGCTTGAGTGTATACACATTGAACAAGCTGTTGATATTCACCCAGCCCGCGCACCTGGCGGCACTCGAGGCACGCCAGACCGGTGACCCTGAGTTGCCCACGGTGCGCGCGACGTATGTGCGTCGCGTGCTGGAGACTGAGGCGGTGTGAGGAGGAGGTAGGGGGGAGATGAACGGGTACAACTTCACGGATCGGGTCCGCAAGGTCCTGCAGATGGCGCGCGAAGAGGCTGCGCGGCTGCACCACGAGTATGTGGGGACCGAGCACATCCTGCTGGGCCTGATCCGCGAAGGCGAAGGGGTCGCCGCGGCGGTGCTGACCAACCTGAACGTCGATCTCGAAGAGATCCAGCAGAAGATCGAAGAGACGGTGAAGAAGGGGAAGGCGGCGGCGGCTGCCGGACCCGACCTGCCCTACACCTCGCGCGCGAAGAAAGTGCTCGAGCTGGCGATGAGCGAGGCGCGCGAGCTGAACCACTCGTACGTCGGCACCGAGCACCTGCTGCTCGGGCTGTTGCGCGAGGAGAAGGGGATCGCCGCGCAGGTGCTCACCGATGCCGGCGTGAACCTCGAGCAGGCGCGCGCGGAGACGCTGCGGCTGCTCGGCAGCGAGATGCCTTCGGGGCCGGCCCCGTCGGGCTCCGGCGCGCAACCGGCGAGCCCCAAGAGCGAGAAAAAGTCGAAGACCCCCGCGCTCGACCACTTCTGCCGCGATCTGACCCAGCTCGCGGCCGAGGGCCAGCTCGATCCGACGATCGGGCGTCAGAAAGAGATCGAGCGCGTGATGGAGATCCTCTCGCGCCGCAAGAAGAACAACCCGGTGCTGATCGGCGAGCCGGGGGTGGGGAAGACCGCGATCGTCGAAGGCCTGGCCCAGCTCATCGCCAGCGGCCAGTGCCCCGATGCACTGAAGGACCACCGCGTGCTGTCGCTCGACATGGCGGCGGTGATCGCCGGCACGAAGTACCGCGGTCAGTTCGAGGAGCGGCTCAAGGCGATCATCAACGAGATCGCGCAGAACCGCAACATCATCCTGTTCATCGACGAGCTGCACACCCTGGTGGGGGCCGGCGCGGCCGAGGGCGCGGTGGATGCGTCCAACATGTTGAAACCGGCACTGGCGCGCGGCGAGCTGCAGTGCGTAGGTGCGTCGACGCTCAACGAGTACCGCAAGTACATCGAGAAGGACGGCGCGCTCGAGCGCCGCTTCCAGACGGTGATCGTCGATCCGCCGACGGTGGACGAGACGATCGAGATCCTCAAGGGGCTGCGCAAGCGCTACGAGGAGCACCACCGGGTGATCATCCCCGATGAAACCCTCGACGCCGCGGCCAAGCTGTCGGAGCGCTACATCACCGACCGCTTCCTGCCCGACAAGGCGATCGACGTGATCGACGAGGCCGGGGCGCGCGCACGGCTCGCCACGCAGGTGCCGCCGCCCGAAGTCGCGGCGCTCAAGGCCAAGCTGGAGCACATCAACGGCGACAAGGAGAACGCGGTCCGCGACCAGAACTTCGAGAAGGCGGCGGCGCTGCGCGACCAGGAGCGCGAGCTCCAGGCGGACATCCGCCGCAAGCAGGAGGCGTGGGAGAAGGAGCGCCAGACGCACCGGCCCACGATCAGCGAGGAGGGCGTCGCGTTCATCGTGTCGCGCTGGACGGGGATCCCCGTCACGCGGCTCCAGGAAGCCGAGACCGCGCGCCTGCTCCGTATGGAGCACGAGATGCACGAGACCGTGGTCGGCCAGGACGAGGCGATCGCGGTGATCTCGCGCGCCATCCGGCGCAGCCGGGCGGGCCTCAAGGACCCCAAGCGGCCGATCGGCTCGTTCATCTTCTCGGGGCCTACGGGCGTCGGCAAGACCGAGCTGGCGCGCGCGCTCGCGCGCTTCCTGTTCGCGGATACGAGCGCCCTGATTCGGGTCGACATGTCGGAATACATGGAGAAGTTCTCGGTGAGCCGGCTGATCGGCGCGCCGCCCGGCTACGTCGGCTACGAGGACTCGGGGACGCTGACCAAGTCGGTGCGGCGGAAGCCCTATTCCGTCGTGCTGCTCGACGAGATCGAGAAGGCGCATCCCGACGTCTTCAACATCCTGCTGCAGGTGCTCGACGAAGGACACCTGACGGACAACTACGGCCGGGTGATCGACTTCAAGAACACCGTCGTCATCATGACGTCGAACGTCGGCGCCCGGGACATGGTCAAGGGCAAAGCCCTGGGCTTCTCCCAACCGGATATGCGCGCGACCTTCGACAAGATGGCGGAGAAGGTCAAGGAAGAGATCAACAAGACCTTCAATCCCGAGTTCCTGAACCGGCTGGACGACGTCATCGTGTTCCACCCGCTCACGCGAGAGCACATCGCCCAGATCGTCACGATCCTGCTCAAGGAAGTGCAGCGGCGGCTGGGCGAGGAGGAGCTCACGCTCCGGTTGACGCCGGCGGCCTCGGACTTCCTGGTGGAGCGCGGGTACGATGAGCACTTCGGCGCGCGCCCGCTGAAGCGCGCGATTCAGAAGTACGTCGAGGATCCGCTCTCGGAGAAGATCCTGGTCGGCGAGTTCGCGCGGGGCGAGGAGATCGAGGTCGACGCGGCCCCGGACAAGGAACGGTTGGCGTTCCGCGCGCTCTCCGGCTCGAAGGCGTGATCCGCAAGCTTTCCACCGTCATCTGTGTGGGTTCGGCCGTGCTCGCCCCGCGTCTCGCGCGCGCTCAGGGCGAGGCGCCGAGCGCCGCCGCCGCCCCCGACTCCATCGTCGTCATCGGGCTCCGCCGGGTCGACCGCAAGCAAGTGATCGACCAGAGCGGCCTCACCCCGGGCAAGGCGCTGGGCTACCGCGACGTACAGCGCGCCATCCAGGCCCTGTACGCGACGGGCCAGTACGATGACGTCCGGGTGGCGCAGGACACCGCCGGCGGGCGCCAGGTGCTCGTCGTGCGCCTGCACGAGCGCCCCATCCTCGTCAAGTGGGCCGTGCGCGGCGTGAGCCGCGTCTCCGAGGGCAGCGTGCGCGACAAGGCCCAGCTGGCCGAAGGCCGGCCGGTCGACCCCGCCGCCGTGGCCCGGGCCCGCGGGCGCATCGACTCCCTGTACCGCGCGCAGGGCTATTACCTCGCCCAGGTGAAGGTGGTCGACGTATATGAGGCCGATTCGGCGCGCCTGCGGGTCATCTTCGACGTGGACGAGGGCCGGCGCGTCGCGGTGGCGCGCGTGCAGGTCGAGGGCAACACGCACCTGGTGACGGATCGGCTGGTCGGCCAGATGAAGACCCGCCCCGAAGGGTTCTGGTGGTTCCGCTCCGGTGAGTTCGACGACGAAAAGCTGCGCGAGGATCTGCAGGAGCGGCTCCCCAAATTCTACGGCGACCGGGGCTACGTCGATTTCCAGGTGCTCGACGACACGCTGGTCGTGAACGACTCGACCGGCAAGGCCACGCTCGTGGTGCGGGTGAGCGAAGGGGAGCCGTACCGCGCGGGCTCGTTCGAGATCGTGGGGAACCGGCGCTTCTCGACGGAAGAGCTGCAACAGCTGTTTCCGTTCAAAGGCGGGGACCGCACCGGCTTCCTGGGGTTGGGCGGGACCCAGCAGGGGCCGACCTACTTCAGCCAGCAGAAGTGGGACGACGCCACACAGCAGCTCCGCACGCTCTACTACAACAACGGCTACATCTACGTGAACGTCCGGCCGGAAGTCATCCGCCGCACGGGCGCCGACGGCAAGCCCGTGGTGGATCTCCGCTGGGCGATCAACGAGGGGCAGCCGGCCATCGTCAACAAGATCGAGATCTCGGGCAACGACGTCACGCACGAGCGCGTGATCCGCGAGGCGATCATCCTGCTCCCGGGCGACGTGTTCCGCCAGGACGCGCTCATCCGGTCGTACCAGAACATCTCGAACCTGGGCTTCTTCCAGCAGCCCCTGCCGTTCCCCGACACGCGCCCGGCCAACGATCAGGGTGACGTGGACGTGATCTTCCGCGTGACCGAGAAGCATACGGGCAACGTCAACTTCGGTGCGTCGGTGGGGCAGGGCACCGGGGTGGGCGGTTTTCTGGGGCTCGACGAGCCGAACCTGTTCGGCCAGGGGAAAAAGGGCCACTTCCAGTGGCAGTTCGGCAAGAACATCAGCGACTTCGCCGTCACCTACACCGATCCCGCGATTCGGGAGTCCCGCATCTCGGGAACCTTCGACGTCCACAATACCCGGCTGCGGTACACGATCGCGGACCTCGGGACGCTGCGCCGTCGCGGAGCGAGTCTGCAGTTCGGGTTCCCGGTCTTCAACGATCGCTACACGCGGTTGTTCGTCTCCTACGGCGTCGACGACCAGACGTTCACCGGCTCGAGCACCGGTCTCGCGTCGCTGCGGTGCAACAGCTGCATCCGGTCCACCTTCGGCGTCTCCCTGATGCGGGACACGCGGATCGACCTCCCGTTCCCGACCGGGGGAACGATGCACTCCATCGGACTCTCGCAATCGGGCGGCCCGCTGGGTGGCTCGGGGAACTTCCAGCGACTCGATCTCGAGGGTCGTTGGTACGCCCCGCTCGGCCAGCTGGGCGGCGCGGCCAGTACGTCGCCCGTCCGGTTCGTGATGGGCCTCTCGACGCGCTCCGGGCTGGTGTTCGGCAACTCGCCCTTCTTTGACCAGTTGTTCACGATGGGCGGCGTGCAGTACGGCATTCCCCTCCGCGGCTACGACGAGTTTTCCATCACGCCGCACGGCTACGACCCGAGCGCCACCAGCGGTCAGGCGAGCGCCAACTCGTTCGGCAAGGCGTACCTCGTGATGACGGGCGAGATCGGGGCCCGGCTGTCGCAGATGTTTTACGTCAACGCGTTCTTCGACGCCGGTAACGTGTGGGCGCGCGCCGGCGAGTTCGACCCGACTCGTCTGTACCGGGGCGCCGGCGTGGGACTGAGCATTATCTCACCGCTCGGACCCATCGGCATCGACTGGGCGTACGGCTTCGACCGCACCGACGAATTCGGGCGGGCGGCGCCGGCCTTCAAGCTGCACTTCAAGCTCGGCAACTTCTTCTGATCGACCAGTCGTTCTTCTCTTAGGGAGATCGTTATGAGGCGTGTAGTGACAGTGTGGGCGTGGCTCGGCTTCCTCGCGGTCAGTCCGGCCGCGACCCAGGCACGGGCACAGGCGCAGCCGGGGCTCAAGATCGCGTTCATCAGCTCGCAGCAGATTCTCGAGCAGACGCCCGGCTACGCCGCGGCCGAATCCACGTTCAAGAAAGAGTATCAGGGCTTTCAGGACGAGGCTCAGAAACTAAAGCAGCAATTCGACTCGGCCGTCCAGACGTTCGAGAAGCAGTCCATTGCCCTCTCCTCCAGCGCCAAGCAGGCGAAGCAGAAGGAGCTGCAGCAGCTGCAGCAGCGGCTCGAGCAGCGCTCCAGCGAGCTCCAGGATAAGAGCCAGCAGCGTCAGCGCGAGCTGATCCAGCCGATCCAGGCGCGCGTCAACGCCGTGATCCAGGGGCTGCGCGCCGAGGGCAACTACGCGCTGATTTTCGACGCGGACTCGCCCACCAGCAATATCGTCGCCGCCGACCCGAGCCTCGATATCACCCCCAAGGTGATCGAGCGGCTGAAGCAGGCGAAGTAGGGCGCGCCCAGCCCGTGCGCGGCCGGCCGGCGTCGGAAGGCACAGCGGGCGGCGGGGAACCCGGCGGGCGGGGGGCAGGCGCCGCGCGACGCATCAGCGCCCGCGAGATCGCCGCCCTCACGAACGGCCGGCTCGTGGGCGCCCCCGACGTGACGGTCTCCGGCGTCGCGCCGCTGGATCGGGCCGGCCCCGACGACCTCTCATTTCTTGCCGCGAAGCGCTATCTCCAGTATTTTCAACAGTCTAGCGCGGCCATCGTGCTCTGCAAGCCGGACCTCGTGCCGGACGACGCGGGGGCGGGGCCGGCGTGCCGGGTGGTGGTGCGCGATCCCCACGTCGCGCTGCTCTCGGTCATCCCCGTGCTCTATCCCGAGCCGGCCTGGCAGCCGGGGATCCACCGGACGGCGGTGATCGGCGAAGGCGTCGTCTGGCAGGAGCCGGTGGCGATCGGTCCCTACGTGGTGCTGGGCCGGGGCGTGCGCCTCGGCAAGAACGTGCGCATCGGCGCCGCGGCCGTGCTGGGAGACGGCGTGGAGCTCGGCGACGACGTCCAGCTGCTGCCGCAGGTGGTGTGCTACAGCGGCACGATCGTGGGCAACCGCGTCATTCTGCACGCGGGCGTGCGACTCGGCTCGGACGGCTTCGGCTACGTCCCGGGGAAGAACGGCGAGATGCCGCGCAAGATTCCCCAGGTGGGTCGCTGCATCATCGGGGACGACGTGGAGATCGGGGCCAACACGACGATCGATCGCGGCAGCGTGGACGACACGGTGGTCGGCCCGGGAACCAAGATCGACAACCTCGTGCAGATCGGGCACAACTGTCGCATCGGCGCGCGTTGCCTCATCGCCGGCCAGGCGGGAATCGCGGGGAGTACTCACGTCGAGGACGACGTCTTCCTCGCGGGCCAGGCGGGACTCGCGGACCACGTGACGATCGGACGCGGCGCCCGCGTCACGGTGCAGGGGGGCGTGATTGGGGACATCGCACCGGGCGCCACGGTGTCCGGCTACCCGGCGCGTACCCACCGGGAGTTCCTGCGGGCCCAGGGTGCGCTGTACCGGCTCGCTCACATCGTGGACGATCTCGAGGCACTCGTGCGGCGGACCGATGAGTCCCAGCGCTAGGCGCGGCATCAGCAAGAAGACGAGCGTCTCGGGGACGGGCCTGCACACCGGGGCTCGTACCGAGGCGACCTTCCTCCCCGCGCCGGCGGGGCAGGGGATCGTGTTCAAGCGCGTGGACCTCGCCGGGAAGCCTCAGATCCCGGCGCTCCTGTCGGAGGTCGAGGCGGTCGAGCGCCGCACCGCCATCGGCAAGGGAGAGTCCACGATCCACACCGTGGAGCACCTGCTCGCCGCGGTGGCGGCGCACGAGATCGACGATCTCACCGTCGAGCTCTCGGGCCCCGAGCCACCGATTCTGGACGGCAGCGTCCAGCCCTATTTCGACGCGCTCCAGCACGCGGGCCCGACGGAAACGGGGGGCGAGGCCCTGGTGCTGACGGTCCCGGCGCCGTTCACGGTGAGTGAGGGCGACTCGAGCTACATCGTGGCCCCGGCCAAGGAGCTGCGGCTCACCGTCACCATCGAGTGGCCGCATCCCCTGATCGGGCGCCAGGCCGGGAGCTTCACGGTGACGCCGCAGGCGTTCGCGCGGGAGCTCGCGCCGGCCCGGACCTTCGGGTTCACGAGCGAGGTTGCGGCGTTGCAGGCAAAAGGCCTGATCAAGGGCGCGTCGAGCGCCAACGCGATCGTGCTGGACGAGCGGGGCCTCGCGAACGGGGGCGAGCTCCGCTGGCCCGACGAGTTCGTGCGCCACAAGGCGGCCGACATCCTCGGCGACCTGGTGCTGACGGGCGGCCGTGTGCGCGCCCACATCGTCGCCACGCGACCGAGCCACGGCGGCAACATCGCCCTGGCGTGGGCGCTGACGCGCGCGGCGCAGCGCGGCGGCGCGCCCAAGATGGACATCGGCCGCATCATGG
>Ga0209472_1001488_pt1 | contig 13523 bp, 9 predicted proteins | sample GraSoiAngelo_130_FD_185887 | JGI IMG/M metagenome (GOLD analysis project Ga0209472, IMG submission 185887) | Grasslands soil microbial communities from the Angelo Coastal Reserve, California, USA - 14_0929_02_20cm (SPAdes) (version 2) | ecosystem: Environmental > Terrestrial > Soil > Grasslands ...
CGAGTGCGGGCCAACGATGACCGCGCAGCCACCGCTGACTGCGCTCCCGGCGTGGAAAGCCCTGGCTGAACACTACCAGCAGATGCGCCAGCGGCATCTTCGCCAGCTCTTCGCCGACGATCCACGCCGGGGCGAGCGTCTGACCGCCGAAGCCGCCGGGCTCTATCTCGACTACTCGAAGCATCGCGTAACCGATCCGACACTCGGTTTGCTGCTCCGGCTGGCCGAGGAATGCGGCTTGCCCCGGCGCATTGATGCCATGTTCAGCGGCGAGAAGGTCAACGTGACCGAGCAGCGGGCCGCGCTCCACGTTGCTCTCCGAGCTCCGAAGCACGAGCGGATGCTGGTCGACGGGGTGGACGTAGTACCCGAGGTGCACGCCGTCCTCGACCGCATGGCGGCCTTCTGCGACGAGGTGCGCAGCGGCCGCTGGCGCGGGCACACCGGGCGACCGATCCGCAACATCATCAACATCGGCATCGGCGGCTCCGATCTCGGCCCGGTCATGGCCTACGAGGCGCTGCGACACTACAGCCGGCGCGACATGACGTTCCGCTTCGTCTCCAACGTCGACGGCACGGACCTCGTGGAGGCCACGCGCGACCTCGATCCCGCCGAGACGCTGTTCATCGTCTGCTCCAAGACGTTCACGACGCTCGAGATGCTGACCAACGCCCACTCGGCCCGCGTCTGGTGCCTGCGCAAGCTCGGCGACGAGCGGGCGGTACGACAGCACTTCGTTGCTGTTTCGACGAACGACGAGGGTGTGGCGAAGTTCGGCATCGATCCCGCCAACATGTTCGGCTTCTGGGACTGGGTCGGCGGGCGTTACTCGATGGACTCGGCGATCGGGCTGTCCACGATGCTGGCGATCGGCCCGGAGTACTTCCGCGACATGCTCGGTGGGTTCCATGTGATGGACGTGCATTTCCGCACCGCGCCGTTGGAGCGGAATCTCCCGGTGATCATGGGGCTGCTGGCGGTCTGGTACGGCGACTTCTTCGATGCGCAGACGGTCGCAGTGCTGCCGTACGACCAGTACCTCAAGCGCTTCCCCGCGTATCTCCAGCAGTTGACAATGGAGAGCAACGGGAAGCACACCACGCTCGACGGCACCCGCATCGACTACCAGACCGGGCCGATTCTCTGGGGGGAGCCCGGCACCAATGGACAGCATTCGTTCTATCAGTTGATTCATCAAGGCACTAAGCTCGTCCCGTGCGACTTCATCGCGTTCTCCCGATCGCTAAACCCGCTGGATGGTCACCACGATCTGCTCATGGCGAACGTGTTCGCGCAGGCCGAGGCGCTCGCCTTCGGCAAGACAGAGCGCATGATCGAGGCCGAAGGGACGCCTGCGTGGCTCGTGCCGCACCGCGTCTTCGAAGGGAATCGGCCGAGCTCGACGATTCTCGCCGAGCGCTTGACGCCGGCGATTCTGGGCTCGCTCGTCGCGCTGTACGAGCACAGCGTGTTTACGCAGGGCGTCATCTGGAACATCGACTCGTTCGATCAATGGGGTGTGGAGCTTGGCAAGACGCTGGCACAGCGGATCGCGGGCGAGCTGCGGGGCTCCAGCGCTGCCGCGGACGCCCACGACAGCTCGACTACGGCGCTGATCCGCCGCTACGTGGGTTCGCGGGGGAGCGCTCGATGACCGCCCAGACGGTCACCATCGACGATGTCTGCATCAACACCATCCGCGTGCTCAGCATCGATGCCGTAGAGCAGGCGGCGTCAGGACATCCGGGAATGCCAATGGGCGCCGCCCCGATGGCCTACGTGCTGTGGACGCGACACCTCCGGCATGACCCCACACAGCCGAAATGGGCCAATCGCGACCGGTTCGTCCTCTCGGCGGGGCACGGGAGCATGCTGCTCTACAGCCTGTTGTTTCTGACGGGGTACGACCTCACGCTGGACGATCTCAAGCACTTCCGGCGCTGGGGCAGCCGAACCCCGGGGCATCCTGAGCGTGGGAGCAGCACGGGCATCGAGGTGACCACGGGGCCGCTCGGCCAAGGGTTCGGCAATGCCGTCGGGATGGCGATGGCGGAACGCTGGCTGGCCGCCACGTTCAACCGGCCGGGTCACTCGATCGTCGACCACCGGACCTACGTCATCGCGAGCGACGGGGACCTGATGGAGGGCGTTGCCGCCGAAGCGGCATCGCTCGCCGGCGACCTGCATCTCGGCCGGCTGATCGTGCTCTACGACTCGAACCGCATTACCCTCTCGGCGACCACCAACGTCACCTTCTCGGAAGACGTCGGGGCGCGCTTCGCGGCATACGGCTGGCACGTCCAGCACGTGGAGGGGATGGACGTGGCCGCGGTCGACGCGGCGCTCGCGGCAGCCCGCGCCGAGGAGAGCCGGCCCTCGCTTATCGTGGCGCGCACGCACATCGGGTTCGGGAGCCCGCACAAGCAGGACACCTTCCAGGCCCACGGCGAGCCGCTGGGGGCGGACGAAGTGCGGCTGACCAAGCGGGCCTACGGCTGGCCGGAAGACCGCACGTTTTACGTCCCCGAGGAGGTGCAGCGGGAATTCGCCAAGGTCGGCACGCGCGGGGCGGCGTGGCGCAACGCCTGGCAGCAGGTCATGGACGGCTACCGTGCCGCACACGGGGAGCTCGCCGACGAGTTCGCCCGCGTTATGGCAGGACAGCTTCCCCCGCACTGGGACGACCGGCTGCCGACGTACACGCCCCAGGACGGTGCGGTGGCCACGCGAGAGGCCGGTGGCAAGGCAATCGAGGCACTGGCCGAGTCGGTGCCGAATCTCGTCGGCGGATCGGCGGATCTCGATCCGTCCACGCGCACAATGATGAAAGGCAAGGGGGACTTTCAAAGCGCGACTGTGCTGGAGGACGGGCAGACCCCGCCGACCCAGGGAGCGGCCGGCGGGGTGTGGGGGTACGCGGGACGGAACATCCATTTCGGGATCCGCGAGCACGCGATGACCGCGATCCTCACGGGAATGGCGCACCACGGGGGCGTGGTGCCGTTCGGCGCGACCTTCCTGACGTTCTCGGACTACATGCGCCCGAGTATCCGGCTCGCCGCGTTGAGCGCGGGACATGTGATCTACGTGTGGACCCACGACAGCATCGCACTGGGCGAGGACGGACCAACGCATCAACCGGTCGAGCAGCTCGCCAGTCTGCGGGCGATGCCGAACCTGCTGCTGCTCCGGCCGGCCGACGCCAACGAAACGGTCGAGGCGTGGCGGATCGCGATGCGGCACACGAGCGGGCCCGTCGGTCTAGTGCTCACACGCCAGAAGCTGCCGGTACTCGACCGGACCACGCTCGCCCCGTCCGCAGGCACCGCACGCGGCGCATACGTCCTGATCGACGCGGGTGAGGGGTTGCCCGAGCTCATTCTCATCGCGACGGGCTCGGAGGTTTCGCTCGCGCTCGACGCGCACCGACAGCTCGCCAGCGAGGGCGTTCGCAGCCGCGTCGTGTCGATGCCGTCGTGGGAGTTGTTCGAGGCGCAATCGGCCGAATACCGCCAAGCGGTGCTGCCGCCCGCGGTGCACGCGAGGGTCAGCGTGGAAGCCGGCTCGCCGTTCGGCTGGGAACGTTACGTCGGGCCGCGCGGCGCGATCATCGGGGTGGACCGCTTCGGCGCATCGGCGCCGGGACCCGAGGTGATGGCGCGGTACGGGTTCAGCGTGGAGCACGTCGTCGCGACGGCGAAGGCGGTTCTCGCCCGGTGACTGGCGTTGGCGTCTGTGGTACGAACGTGCTATTGGCGCTCCGCCAGGCCGCCCGCGACTATTCGCGTAACGATGCGCCGAGGTGGCCTATGACCCCCAAACAAACCAGCACGCTCGCGCCGACGCGGCACCCCGCCGCCAAGCGGCGGCTCCCGGACGGCATTGTTCCCGAGCAGGCGCGGCAGCGCCCGCAGCGTTTTGGGGTCGTCCACCTCGCCTGGGAGTACTTGCCGCTGGCGCGAACCGGGGGATTGGGTGAAGCGGTCAGCGGTCTGGCCCGCTTTGAAGCGGCGTCGGGGATGTCGGCCACGGTCGTCATGCCGCTGCATCGCTGCGTGCGGGAGGTCGCCTCCCGCCTCGATCCGGTTGGCCCTTCCTTTCCGGTCCACGTGGGACCGCGGGTGGAAGGCGCACGACTGTTCCGGGTCGCGGAGCCCGGTCCCGGCCCGGCCATCTTCTTGATTGAGCACCAGGACTACTTCGATCGACCGGGCATCTACGGTGACGAGGGGTCGGACTACCCGGACAACGCCCGGCGATTCGCGCTGTTCGCCCGAGCGGCGCTGGCGGTACTGCCCCGGATCGCGCCGTCCGCTCGGATCCTGCACGCGCACGACTGGCATACGGCCCTGGCTCCGGTCTACCTGCGGACCGCGCATGCCGGAGAGCCCTACTACGACCGGCTGGGCACCGTGCTCTCGGTCCACAACGCGGGGTTTCAGGGGCATTTCCCGCCCGACACCGTCACGGACCTTGGACTGGCCGCGGAGCTCTATGATTGGCGGGCGCTCGAGTGGTTCGGCCGGATGAACGTCCTGAAGGGTGGCCTGGCGTTTTCCGACGTCGTGGTCACGGTGAGTCCATCGCACGCCCGTGAGCTGCGAACGCCGCAGGGCGGGTTCGGACTCGATGACACCTTTGCCGCGCTCGGCGATCGGCTCGTCGGGATATTGAATGGAATCGATGGGGCCGTCTGGAATCCCCAGGCCGACCCGGCGATCGCAGCGCCGTATTCGCCGACCGACCTGGTCGGCAAGCGGCGCTGCAAGGCCGCGCTTCAACGGGCCTTCGGCCTGGCGTCCCGCCCCCGAATCCCGCTGTTCGCGATGAGCGCGCGCCTGGTGGCACAGAAAGGCCTCGACCTCATTCTGGGAGGCGGTCTGCTGGCCATACCCGACGCCCAATTCGTGTTTCTGGGAGGGGGGGAGAAACGCTATGAACAGGCCTTGACCGACTTGGCCGCCGCCGCGCCCGACCGCATCGCCGCGCAAGTCACCTTCACTGATCGAGTCGAGCACGAGCTGCTGGCCGGGGCAGACATGCTCCTGATGCCGTCACTGTATGAGCCCTGCGGCCTGACACAGATGCGCGCGCAGCTCTACGGCACCATTCCGGTGGCTCGTCGCGTCGGTGGGCTGACCGATACGATCGAGGACGGAGCGACCGGCTTTCTGTTCGACGAGTATTCGCCGGCGGCGCTCGGGCGCGCGACTCGGCAGGCGATCGAACGCTACGCGGAAGGGCACTCCTGGGAGCGGATGATGCACGCAGCGATGAGCCAGGACTTTGGCTGGCGGCGCTCCGGCGAGGGGTATGTGCAGGCTTATGGGCGAGCGCTGGCGTCGCGGTCCGTGCACACGAGGCACAGCGCGGAGGCGCCGTGAGAGTGCTCGCCGGCGACATCGGTGGCACGAACGCACGGCTTGCGATCGTCGACGTCGATGGCCGGCGGGCGCGCGTTGAAGGAGAGCAGCGGTTCGCGTCTCAGGACGCTCCCGGCCTCGCGCCGCTTGTGCGGCGCTTCCTCGGGGAAGCGGGGAGGTCACTCGAGTGGGCCTGCTTCGCGGTCGCCGGCCGCGTGATCGACGGCGTGGCCCGGACGTCCAACCTGCCGTGGACCATCGACGAGCGCGAGCTGGCTGCGGCGATCGGCATCGCCCATACCTCCGTCATCAACGACTTCGACGCCGTCGGTCACGGGCTCGCCCTGCTCGGGCCGAAGGACGTCGAGACCATCCAAGAGGGAGAGCCGATCGCCCACGGCCCCGTCGCGCTCATCGGCGCGGGCACGGGGCTCGGGGAAGCGTTTCTTTCCTGGGATGGCGGCCGCTATCGCGTCCACCCGTCGGAGGGCGGGCATGCGGAGTTCGCGGCGCGCGACCAGGTCGAGTGGGAGCTCCGCCGCTCGCTGCAGGATGAGTTCGGCCGTGTCTCCGGCGAGCGGGTCGTTTCGGGACCCGGCCTAATCGCCATCTACCGGCATCTCGCGGCGGCAGGCTCCGTCGTCGAGAACGACGCCGTACGGGCTGAGATGGGTCGACAGGATCCCGCGGCCGTCATCGTGCAGCACGGTCTGGACGGAACCGATCCGCTGTGCGCCGCCGTGCTTGACCGGTTCACCTCGCTGCTCGGCGCACTGGCGGGGGACCTGGCCCTGACAGTCCTCGCGACGGGCGGCGTCTTCGTGGCCGGGGGGATCGCGCCGCGGATCGTGACGCAGCTCAGGACCGGGCCTTTTCTGGCCGCGTTTCGCGCCAAGGGGCGCCTCTCCGCCTTCATGCTAGGAGTCCCCGTCCGCGTCATCACCAATCCCAACGTCGGACTGCTCGGCGCTGCGGCCGTCGCGGCGGAGCGGTGTCGGGCGGAGATGAGCCCGTAAATGGCCGTTGTCCGCACAGCACGCCAAGCGTTCGGGCACCCTGGCATCGCGCCGCGCTGGACACGCAGCGCGAAGGACGCCGTGGGCACCGCCTATGCCGCGTCGAGCCGCGTGTGGTTCACGATGTCGCGCGGCGTGTTGAACGAGGTGTATTACCCGACCGTGGATCGCCCCCAGATCCGCGACCTCCAGTATCTCATCACCGACGGCAGGTCGTTCTTCCACGACGAGCGGCGACACCTCAAGTGCACGTCGGAGTACATCGACGACCGCTCCCTGGGAGTTCGGGTCACGAGCGTCGATCAGGAGCAGCGCTACCGTATCGAGAAAGAGATCATCACGAGTCCCCATCAGTCGTGTGTCCTGATCCGGACGCGCGTCACCGCGCTCGCCGGGTCGCTCGAAACGCTCCGACTGTTCGCGCTGCTCGCCCCGCATCTCGATGGGAGTGGCTGGGGAAACAGCGGGTTCGTGGCGGTCCAGAACGGGCGGGAGGTGCTCGTGGCGCACAAGGGTACGGTCTGGCTCGCGCTCGCGGCCACGATCCCGTTCTTGCGGTGCTCGTGCGGCTTTGTGGGTCGGTCGGACGGCTGGACCGATCTGGCCGAGAACTACCAGATGGACTGGGAGTTCGACGCCGCCGTGGACGGGAATATCGCCCTCACCGGGGAGCTGGATCTCGCCCGCGGGCACGATTTTGTGCTGGGGCTGGCCTTCGGCGATTCGCTCCATAACGCGCTCACCACGTTGTTCCAGTCCCTCGGCTTCCCGTTCGCCGACCAACAGAAGCGTTTCGTCGAGCAGTGGACCCGCGCGCGCCGGACGATCGAGCCGCTCGCGGCGCTGTCGACGGACGGCGGTCGGTTGTACCACGCGAGCCATAACCTGCTGCTCGCCCACGAGGACAAGACCTATCAGGGGGCGACGATCGCGTCGCTCTCGATCCCTTGGGGCGAGGCGAAGGGAGATGAAGACCTGGGTGGCTACCATCTCGTCTGGACCCGTGACATGGTGCACAGCGCGCTCGGGCTGCTCGCGTCGGGCAACACGGACCTGCCGCTGCGGGCCCTCATTTATCTCGCCTGCGCGCAGCGCCCCGACGGCGGTTTCTATCAGAACTTCTGGCTCGACGGCGAGCCCTACCGGCAGGGCATCCAGCTGGACGAGGTCGCGTTCCCGATACTGCTCGCCTGGCGATTGCGTGAGGTGAACGGGCTACGCGATTTCGATCCCTACTCGCTGGTGGTGCGTGCGGCCGGGTACTTGGTCCGCGAGGGCCCCGTCACGCCGCAAGAGCGATGGGAGGAGAACAGCGGCTACTCCCCGTCAACGCTCGCTGTGAACATCGCGGCCCTCATGTGCGCCGCGTGCTTCGCAGCGGATCGGGGCGACCCCCAGACGGCGCGCTTTTTCGAGGAATACGCCGACTTCCTCGAGTGCCACGTGGACGCTTGGACCGTCACGACCGCAGGCACCCTCGTTCCGGGCATTAGCCGACATTTCATCCGCATCCACCCCGTCGCCCCCGGTGATCCGGAGCCCGATGAGGACGCGGACCACGGCCTCCTGCAGGTCCGGAACCGCCCGCCAGGGGAGCCCTTCGAGTTCCCCGCGAAGGACGTCGTGGATGCGGGATTCCTCGAACTGGTGCGTTACGGGATCCGCAGATTCGACGACCCATTGATCGAGGACTCGTTGCGTGTCGTGGACGCTGTGCTCAAAGTGAATACGCCACTCGGTCCTTGCTGGCATCGCTATAACCACGACGGCTATGGCCAGCGGGAGACTGGCGGGCCGTACGAAGGCTGGGGAAAGGGCCGCGCGTGGCCGCTGCTCACCGGCGAGCGGGGCCATTATGAATTGGCCGCGGGGCGCGACGCCCGAACGTTCATCAAAGCGATCGAGGGCTTTGCCAGCGCCACGGGGCTGCTGCCCGAGCAGGTGTGGGACGAGTCCGATCGGCCCGAGTACTTCATGTACGTGGGACGGCCCACCGGGTCCGCGATGCCGCTGATGTGGGCGCACGCGGAGTACATCAAGCTGCTGCGGTCGGCGCGTGACGGCGCCGTGTTCGATCGCATCCCCAGCGTCGCGGCGCGCTACCTGGAGCAGGGTCGGCGCGCTTGCCGGCCCCTCGAGGTCTGGACGTTCAACCGGCGCGTTCGGGCGATGCGGCCGGGCTGGACGCTTCGCGTGCAGGCCCAGGCACCCTTCCGCCTGCACTGGAGCGGCAACGAGTGGCGGAATGTGCAGGAGGCACCCTCCGCCGGTACGGCGGCCGGGATCGACTACGTGGATCTTTCAGTTCCCCCCGATCAAGAAGCGCCCCTGCGATTCACCTTCTTCTGGACTGAGACCGGTCGCTGGGAGGGTCAGGATTTCAGCGTGGCAATGGACCGGGGCCCGCAGCGTCACTGAGGGATCGGCCCGCATCCGCGGCGGGCGGCCAGGGAGGATCGCATGCAGCTGGGGATGATCGGACTCGGGCGCATGGGCGCCAACATGGTGCGTCGCCTCATGCGTGGCGGCCACGAATGCGTCGTACACGACGTAGCGGCGGCGGCGGTGGACGCGCTGGCCGCAGAGGGTGCCATCGGTGCGACCGTGCTGGATGATCTGGCGAGGCGGCTCGCCAAGCCGCGCGTCGTCTGGCTGATGGTGCCCGCGGCGGCCGTCGACGCCACGCTCGACGCGCTGCTCCCCAAACTCGACGCCGGTGACGTGGTGATCGACGGCGGCAACTCGTATTACCGCGACGATATTGTCCGCGCCAAGCGGCTGGCCAACAGGGGGCTGCACTACGTGGACTGCGGCACCAGCGGTGGGGTCTTCGGCCTCGATCGGGGATACTGCCTCATGCTCGGCGGCGAGGCCGAGGTGGTGCGCAGGCTCGATCCGATCTTCGCCACCCTCGCGCCGGGAGTCGGGTCGCTCGCGAGGACTCCGGGGCGCGACCAGAGGGGCGGGACCGCGGAACATGGGTACCTGCACTGTGGCCCAAGCGGTGCGGGCCACTTCGTGAAGATGGTCCACAACGGCATCGAATACGGACTGATGGCGGCGTACGCGGAAGGGCTCAACGTACTCAAGCACGCGGGCGTGGGACACACCGCCGCCACGCCGGACGCCGAGACGTCTCCGCTCCGCGATCCCACCGCCTACCGTTATGATTTCAACCTGGCCGACATCACCGAGGTGTGGCGCCGCGGCAGCGTGATCGCCTCCTGGCTGCTCGATCTGACCGCGGCCGCGCTCACCAGTGACCCGACGCTCGACGGCTTCGCCGGACGCGTATCGGACTCGGGGGAGGGGCGGTGGACCCTGCAAGCGGCCATCGACGAGGCCGTCCCGGCCGGCGTTCTCGCCGCTGCCCTGTTCGGGCGGTTCACGTCGCGTGGCGAGGCCGACTTCCAGAACCGGGTCCTCTCGGCTATGCGCTATGAGTTCGGAGGGCACGCGGAGAAGAGCGCGGGCGCATGAATCCTCACCGATCGGACGCGCTGGTATTCTTCGGGGCGACAGGGGATCTCGCGTTCAAGCAAATTTTCCCCGCGCTCTACGCGATGACCCTCCGGGAACAGTTGCTCATGCCGGTGATCGGCGTGGCGCGCTCCGCGTGGACGCTGGAGCGGTTTCGCGCCCACGCGCGACGCAGCGTGGAGCAGGGTGGGGCCGTGGACGAGGCAGCGTTCGCCAAGTTGGCAGCGAGGTTGCAATACGTCGAGGGCGACTACCACGGCCCGGACACCTATGTCGCGCTGCGAGCGGCGCTGGGTGATGCGAAGCGCCCCCTGCATTACCTCGCCATTCCTCCGGCCATGTTTCAGTCCGTCGCTCAGGGGCTCGGCGCCTCGGGGTGTGCACGCAACGCGCGCATCGTGGTGGAAAAGCCATTCGGGCGCGACCTCTCGAGTGCGCGGGCGCTCAACGCGACGCTGCATCAGGTATTCGATGAGAAGAGCATCTTCCGCATCGACCATTATCTCGGCAAGGAGTCGGTGCAGAATCTCCTGCTCTTCCGCTTCGCGAACACCTTCCTGGAGCCGGTGTGGAACAGCCATTACGTCGAGAGCGTGCAGATCACGATGGCGGAACGGTTCGGTCTCCAGGGACGGGGGCGGTTCTACGAAGAGGCCGGCGCCATTCGCGATGTCGTGCAGAACCACCTGCTGCAGGTGGTGGGATTCCTCGCGATGGAACCCCCCGACCTGCACTATGAGGAAGGGATCCGCGACGAGCAGGTGCGGGTGTTCCGCAAGATCCGGCCGCTGACGCCCGATTGTCTGGTGCGCGGGCAGTTCCACGGGTATCGCGCTGAGAAGAATGTTGCGCCGGACTCCACGGTCGAGACGTTCGCGGCGATGCGGCTCCATATCGACTCGTGGCGCTGGGAGGGCGTGCCGTTCCTCATCCGCGCCGGCAAGGAGCTCCCCACGACGGCGACCGAGGTGATCGTCTCGTTCAAGCGACCTCCGGTGATGATGCTCGCCCGCGGCAAGACGAATTACGTGCGCTTCCGCCTGGGTCCCGCGGTGGAGATCGCGATCGGCGCGCGGGTGAAGCGGCCCGGGGAGAAACTCGTCTCCGAGCCGATCGAACTTCAAGTCACGCACTTTCCCGCCGGTGACGAGATGTCACCATACGAGCGACTGCTCGGCGACGCGATGGACGGAGATGCGATGCTCTTTGCCCGCGAGGACGGCGTGGAGGCGGCCTGGGCCGTCGTGCAAGGGATTCTCGGCAATGCGGTGCCGGCGCTCCAGTACGAACCGGGCAGCTGGGGTCCGGCTGCGGCCATGAAGCTCGCGGCGGACCTCGGTGGCTGGCATGACCCGGCCCGGTGAAGCCCACATGAATCCACCGGCGGGCGGCCTCGATGATCCGGGCGTTCAGGCGGTGGCCAAGAGGGCGCTCGAGTTCATCGCCGACGGGGCGCGCGTCGGCCTCGGCTCCGGCCGCGCCGCCTCCCTGTTCATCACGAACCTCGGGCTGCGCCGGCAGGACGGATTGCAGGTGAGTGGCGTCCCGACGTCGCACGCCTCGGCATATACGGCCAGGAGGGCCGGCATCCCGCTTATCGAGTTGGGCGAAGACATACAGCTCGACATCACGATCGACGGCGCAGATGAGGTGGCACCGAACCTCGACCTTGTGAAGGGGTGGGGCGGTGCCCTGGTACGCGAACGCATCGTGGCCGCGTCCTCCAAGCGCTTGGTGATTCTCGTCGGCGAGGAAAAGCTGGTCCGTGGGTTAGGCCAGCGCGGGCCGGTGCCGGTCGAGGTGATCCCGTTCGCGCAGTGGCTCGCGACGAAGCAGCTCCGGGCGCTCGGATTGACACCTACCCTCCGAATGAACAGCACCGGGTCGCGGCCGTTCGTGTCGGAGAACGGAAACCTCACCCTTGACTGCACACTCCCGGAGCCGATCCGGGACCGACAGGCCGCGCGTGACCTTGAGCGGGCACTCCAGGCTATCGTCGGAATCGTCGACACCGGGTTCTTTCTCGGAACGGCGGACCAGGTCCTCGTCGGTCACCCTGACGGGCTCGTGGACACGCTCCGGCAGTCGGAAGGCTGAGGATTCGGGTGCGTGGGTTCGACCTCGAGGTGCTGCCGACCGCTGCGCTCGCCGCCCAAGCCGCGGCCCGACGTTTCGTTGCGGCGGCCAACGACGCGATTCGCTCGCGCGGCGAGTTCGTGGTGGCACTGTCGGGCGGATCGACCCCGCGGAGTATGTACGCTCGGCTCGCCGCGGAGCCTGATGCCTCGGGTGTGAATTGGTCGCGAGTCCAGGTCTTGTGGGGTGACGAACGGTGTGTGCCCCCAGACCACGCGGCGAGCAACTATCGGATGGCACGCGAGGCGCTGCTCGACCACGTGTCGATCCCCGCAGCGAATGTGCACCGGATCCGCGGCGAAGACGATCCTGGCGAGGCGGCCACCGTGTACGAGCGGGTGATTCGAGGCGTACTCCGGACGCCGCTAGGCCCGCCGCGCGACGCCCCCGGGGCGCGAATCGACCTCGTGCTCTTGGGTCTGGGCGAGGACGGGCACACGGCGTCGCTCTTCCCGGGTGCGGTTGCGGTTCACGGCAGCCCGTGCTGGGTGAGGGCTGAATACGTGCAGGCGGTGTCGGCGTGGCGGGTCACCCTCACGCCGATCACCTTCAATGCGGCGGCCGAGGTCGCCTTTCTCGTCACGGGCGTCGCCAAGGCCCCCATCCTGCGGCAGGTGTTGGAGGGCCCCTGGCGACCGTACCAACTGCCCGCCCAGCTGATCGCGCCCACCGCTGGGCGCGTGCGCTGGTTCGTCGACGCGCCCGCGGCGGCTGCACTTCGACGAGACACTGCTCGATGACCCCACCCGTGCTTCCGCTATGTACATGGCGACGCAGGGCGGGGTCCAGCCTGACACGTCGCAACGGATGTCCCGAAACAGATCCGCCTGCTCCCGCCGACCCGGAGCCTGAGTCTCGCTGCGGGCGGGGCGGAAGGCAGTGTGCGAGCCATGGCACCGTCGATCTTCTCCGAACCGCTGTCAACTCGGAACACTTTGGTCAGGCCGTCGGGAGCGAGAGCTGTAGGCCACGATGGCAGAATCGACAGGTGACGGGTTGCGGCGAGCGCCACCGCGGGGCGAGTTCGAGTGGCTGCTCCTTGCCGCAGTCCGGGCACGTGCCGCGGGCGTCGGTCGCCAGCTCCGCCGTCCCAACCCGCTGGACGAACTGCCAGATGCCATAGAGCAAGAACGATGGAACGAGCACGAAGTGGGCCACGGGAACCAGAACCGAGAGCAGCGCTGCGCTCCACCACATGCCGACCCCACGAAGAGCCCGGCGCCAGCGTTGCGCCCGGTTGAATTCGTGGATCGTCACGGTGCCGCGCGTCGGCCTCCCGTGATACCCGGAGAGGACGAACGTCTGAACATGAGAACTCGGTGAAGCGCCTTGGTCGGACGATCTGATCTCGAGCTCCGTCGCCATGATCCCTATCCCACCGCTGCCGTGAGGAGCAATGCCGGCGTCGTGGCCGTCGCGCTGACTCGGAGCCGGATCCACATCCCCGAGGCGCCGTGTCCGGGCACGCCGCAGAAGATCAAGTACTCCCCTGCAGGCTGCGCGGTGAAGCCCAGGATGTCCTTCG
>Ga0209472_1001489_pt1 | contig 13522 bp, 7 predicted proteins | sample GraSoiAngelo_130_FD_185887 | JGI IMG/M metagenome (GOLD analysis project Ga0209472, IMG submission 185887) | Grasslands soil microbial communities from the Angelo Coastal Reserve, California, USA - 14_0929_02_20cm (SPAdes) (version 2) | ecosystem: Environmental > Terrestrial > Soil > Grasslands ...
CACTTCATGATAGTGGCCGTTTTGGCGATCTTCGCGTGGAAGCTGAACGTACTGTGGGCGGCAACGTGGCGCTTCATTTTGTAACCAGCACGAATTACTTTATTGGCGAAATTACCGTAGAAGGAACGCCGGCGCACCCTGCCGCCAACCAGGTGGAAAGCGCGACCAAGCTTCAGCTTGGCGAACTGTACACGCGGGAGAAGATTAGCCGCGCGGTTCAGAAAATCTATCAGCTCATGCAGGAGAACGGATATTACCAATCAACGATCAACGAAGCAGAAGTGAAGCACCCGGAGACTCAGCAAATAGATATTGTGTTCCGAATCAGCCCTGGGCCGCAGGCGCACGTTGGGACCATGGCGGTAAATGGCAATCCCGGCTATTCAATTGCGCAAATCGAGGATATCGCTAAAATTCACCCTGACGACTTGGTCACCGCGCAGCGTATCACCCGCGCACTCGACAGGTTGCGCAAACGCTACGAGAAGCAGAATCGGCTGCTTGCCCAGGTAGCGCTCTTTGGTAAGTCCTATCGCCCGGAGGCCAACGCGGTCGATTACATCTTCGACGTTAACCCGGGGCCGCAGGTAGAAATCGTGACTGAGGGGTTCAAGATCAGCCATAGCGTCCTCAAAAGGAATGTTCCGGTTTACGAGGAGAATGCGCTTGACGACGACCTGCTCAATGAGGGCCGGCGCAATTTGCTGAATTTCATGCAGACGCGGGGATACTTCGACGCGAAAGTGACACTTCAGAAGCGCTCAGGCCCGGATGAGAATGCGTTGCGGGTCATCTACATTGTGGATTCGGGTCCGCGTCACAAGCTGGTGAAGGTCGAGATCATCGGAAACAAGATGTTTTCCGATGATCAGCTCCGTTCGCGTATGCAGGTCCAGCCAGCCGGCAGAGTCCTGGCGCATGGGCGCTACAGCCAGGGATTGCTAAACGCTGACATCCGCCTTCTCGAAGAGAATCCCTACCGCTACAACGGTTTTGACCAAGTAAAGATTGCGCCCACAGTAATTGATGACTACGAAGGCCAAGCAAATCAGCTTGCGATTAAGCTGCAGGTTGATGAAGGACCGCAAACGTTAGTGGGAAGGCTGAATATTTTAGGTAGTAACGTTGCGCTTGAAGATCCCATGCCGCCGCTCAATACGTCTCCGGGCCAGGGATTTTCGCAAACAAGAATCGCCGAAGATCGGGAAATCATTTTGAACTATTACTTCAACCACGGATTCCCTGATGCTTCTTTCGAGGCCTCAGCCCAGCCGGCCCCCGGCGATCCCAATCATATGGATGTGACTTTTACCATCCGGGAAGGGAAGCGGGTTTTTGTAGATCAGGTGTTTGTTTCCGGCCTAAACCACACGCGGCCGTTTGTAGTGCAGCGCGAGATTGTTGTGAAGGCGGGTGATCCCCTGAGTCAGATTGACATGCTGAACACCCAGAAGCATCTCTACGATTTGGGAATTTTCAGCCAGGTAGATACGGCGGTTCAAAATCCAGAAGGCAATGAGCGGCAGAAGAACGTGCTCGTCGACGTGCAGGAAGCTAAACGCTACACGTTCAATTACGGGTTGGGACTTGAATTTCAGACCGGTCAGCCTGCTGTTGGCAGAACTCAGCCGCTGGGCCAAACGGGGGTAAGCCCGCGCGTTTCGTTTGGCGTCACGCGGCTTAACTTTCGCGGCCGCAACCATACCATCACTTTCAAAGCGAATGCCGGACGCTTGCAACAGCGCGGGCTTCTGAGCTATGACGCGCCGCGATGGTTCAACAGCCCGAGCTGGCGGCTCACTTTTACGACCTTTTACGACAATACTGTTGACGTCGCAACATTCACTTCGGAACGATTGGAAGGATCGGTTCAGGCCGAGCAGAAGATCAGCAAGTCGAGCGTAATGGATTATCGTATGACCTTCCGGCGCGTTCTCGCGGTGAATGCTGCCATCAATCAAAATCTGATTCCACTTCTCTCGCAGCCGACACGTGTGGGCATGCCAGGGTTCAGCTACATTCGCAACAAGCGGGACAGCGATCTGGAAACTACGAAAGGCAATTACACGACAATCGACGGCGGGGTCGCCGACAGCCATTTCGGCTCCGAAGCCGATTTCAGCCGGCTGTTCTTGCAGAATTCCACTTACTATGCATTTGGGAAAAATCGGCCGCAGGAAAGGAAATTTGTGTTCGCGCGCTCCACGCGCATCGGGGTCGAAAACGTCTTCGGTAACACGTATATTCATCCACCGCTGCGAACATGCACCAGCACAAGCGGGTGTAGGTCTCCGCAATTGATTCCTCTGCCCGAGCGATTTTTCTCCGGTGGCGGCAACTCCCATCGCGGTTTCGGGTTGAATCAGGCGGGACCGCGCGACCTGACCTCGGGTTTCCCGCTAGGCGGCAGCGCGATTTTTCTTAATAATTTGGAGCTTCGCATGCCGCCGCCGACATTGCCTTTCTTTCAGGAAAACCTGAGCTTCGCGATTTTTCACGACGCCGGCAACGTTTTCACGGATAGTCACGACATGTTTCACAATCTGCTACGCTGGAAGCAAAAGAACGTGCCAGCGTGCCTGCAACAGAGCACCGCGTCGCAATGCGATTTCAGTTATATTTCTCATGCTATCGGCTTGGGGGTACGCTACAAGACGCCGGTTGGTCCGGTCCGTTTCGATTTCGGATACAATCTCAACCCGCCGGCGTTCCCCAGTTGTCAGAGCAAGCCGGCGGATCGGGCAAACCCGGTACGTAGCGCGTCCTGTCCAGCCGCTTCGCCGTTCTTTGTTCCGCAGCACGCGGGCCATTTCAATGTTTTCTTTAGCATTGGGCAGACATTCTGATGTTTAAGAAAATATCCATTTTCTTGTGCTGTTTCACGCTGTTCGCTTCCATCTTGCCAGCATGTGCGACTGACATTGTGGATCGCATCGTCGCTACCGTGAACGGTCACATCATCCTACAGAGCGACTGGGAGGATGAGATTCGGTATGAAGCATTCATCAATGGCCACACATTGAGCACCTTGACTCCAGCAACTCGTAAAGCTTCGTTAGACCGGCTGATTGATCAGGAATTGCTGCGCGAGCAAATTCGCGGCGTTGATTCACCTAATGCCGATTTTGAAGAAGTCAGGAAGCGAGTCTTAGAGATTCGCCAGCAATATCCCGGAAAGCAGAGTGAGCAAGAATGGCACACGCTGCTCGAGCGATACGGCGTGACACAGCAGGGCCTGGAGAGCCGAATCAGAACAGAGCTTGATCTCACACGATTAGTGGATGCCCGGCTTCGCCCGACAGTGACTGTGGATGCCAAGAGCATTGAGAGCTACTACAACCAAGAGCTTCTGCCCCAGCTCCACCACAGCGGTGCCACGGACGTTTCGCTGGCCGAAGTCACGCCCAAGATCAAGGAAGTCCTCACTCAAGAAAAGATGAACCAGCTTCTGACTGCATGGCTGAAAGACCTGCGCGCCGGAAGTGAGATTCATCTGGAAGGATTCTCGCCTGGCTCAGGAGTTCGGGCGCAATGAGTGACGATGCCAACCCGCCTCGGCGCCGAGTGTGGAAATATGTTTTGTTCTTGGGGATAGCTGGCCTGCTGGTTCTTGGCGCACTAGCCTGGTACACGACAACCGATTCATTTCAAGCCGCCGTGCATCGCCGGCTTGTATCAGAGATTGAGCGTATTACGGGAGGCCGTGTCGAACTTGGAGCTTTGCGTACGACTCCATTACATTTGCGGGTGGAAATCCGTGATCTCACGATTCACGGGCGCGAGGCGCCAGGAGAGGTTCCGTACGCGCATGTGGGGCGACTGCTCGCGGAACTAAAAATCATTTCGCTTCTCGAAACTGAGTTTGGCTTCAACTCGGTTGTGCTGGAGCACCCCGTCATCCACATCGTCACGTACGACGATGGGAGCACAAATCAGCCGCAGCCCGTACTGCTCCGTGCTTCGGGAAGAACCCCGATCGAGGAGCTATTCGCACTTTCAATCGATAATCTGGAACTGCGGAGAGGCGAATTCTTCTGGGACAAGCGCAGCATTCCTCTCGATTGTGTTGCCCACGACGTTTCCACTGACATGACGTACTCGCTGCTCCACAAAAAGTACGACGGCAACTTACTACTCGGAAAAGCCGACATCGACTTCGATGGCTACCGCCCAGTAGCTTGGACCGCGGAGGCACACTTCAGCCTCGCCCAGGCAGGAATCGAAATAAAATCTTTGAAGGCGACCTCAGGGCGCTCGCGCCTGCAAGTCAGCGGGCGGATTGATGACTTTCGCGATCCGAAGATCGAGGTCAATTACGACGCAGACATCAATCTGGCCGAGGCCGCCGGTATTGCCCGGCGTTCGGAACTTCGACGAGGGACTCTGCAAATAGACGGGAGAGGTACCTGGGCTCACGCCGAGTTTTCTTCAACCGGCAAGCTATCAGTAAAAGATCTCGACTGGCGCGAGCAGCCGGTGGGCTTGCACGGGGCGTCATTGAACGCAGAATTCTCCCTCGATCAGCATCGGCTGACACTTTCGCAGATGCAAGCACGCATGCTGGGCGGAGGTATTACTGGCGGCGCAGAGATCACTCAATGGCTGACTTCGTCACAATTCACGAAGGGAAAGAAATCCCAAGAGCAGCAAGGGGCGGTGAACCTCCGCATTAAAGATGTTTCCATGGCTGAGATTGCAGCGGCTGTTTCCACCCCAAGCCGCCCATTTCACCGTATGAACCTTGTTGGCGCGGCGAGTGGAAGCATCGACGCTCACTGGAGACGCGCGCCCAACAATGCAGAAGCGGAGTTGCTGTTGGAGGTCGTGCCTCCGGCTCATCCAACGGTCAACCAGTTGCCCCTCACCGCGCATGCGCGCGGCACGTATCGTGCTGCGGCCGATGAGCTGGAGTTATCCGAATTCGCCGCCTCGACACGCGCGACCCAGGTCCGTGCTTCGGGCAGACTTGCCCAGTCCTCTGCACTGAAAATCTCCTTGAACACAACCAATCTCGGTGAGTGGCAACCAATTTTGTCAGCCGCCGGGTACCAAGAGCGAATCCCGGTCACGCTGCAGGGTCGAGCATCATTCAACGGAACCGCGACCGGCAAGCTCTTCGACATCGCGTTTGCGGGCACTCTGCAATCGCAAAATTTCGAGGTACTGATTCGGTCGTCACAAGGAACCGAGAAACGAGTACGTTGGGATTCGCTGGTTGCGGACGTCCAACTCTCGCCACATCTCTTTGCTGCACATAACGCTGTGCTGCGTCGCGGACGCGCTGAAATCGGCTTTGATGTTAGCGCTGGCCTTCGAGAGCGGCAATTGACCGAGACCAGTCCGATCACCGCGCGCATAGACGTGAGGCAGGTTGAGGCAGCAGAGGTGCTTGCATTGGCGGGATACGATTATCCGCTGACCGGAGTCATGAACCTTCACATTCGCGCTACCGGCACGCGTGCAGATCCGCAAGGCGATGGCACAATCCAAATCACAACCGCCACTTTGTATGGCCAGCCTTTCCAGCGGCTGACGGCTGGGCTGCACTTACAGGGTGGGGAGGCGCAGTTAACTAGTATCCAATTAGTCCAGCAGGATGCTCGTGTTACTGGCGACGCAACTTACAATCTCTCCACGCATGCGTTTCACCTGAATGCGACCGGCGACAATTTCGACTTGGCGCGGATAGCGGTCCTGCAAACAAGCCGTGTGGCCGTTGAGGGCCGCATGAACTTCACCGCGACCGGTTCCGGAACGCTGGAAGAACCAGTCATTAACGCCGAACTCAGCCTTCATAGTCTTACTCTTGATCGCGAGCTTGCTGGCGATCTCACCATTAACGCGGTGACGCAAGGTCCGGAGATGCGCGTTACAGCCCGCGCTCAATTTCAAAATGCAGAATTACAGATTGATGGAAATGTTCACGTGCGCGACGACTGGCCAGCCAGTCTGTCCCTGCATTTCAATCACCTTGATGTCGACTCGTTACTGCGAACCTACTTGCGCAGACGGGTGACCGGCCATTCCGCGCTGGCCGGCAATGTGCAGCTCGAGGGTCCACTGAAGAGGCCGCGAGAGTTACGAATTACGGCCAATCTCACCGATTTGTTTGCTGATGTCCAGGACGTCAAAGTACGCAATGATGGGCCGCTTCGCTTTTCTGTTTCGAGCCAACTACTGAAAATTGATCAGTTTCATCTGATCGGTGAAGGAACGGATCTGTCCGCGAGCGGCACCGTGGTTTTGAGCGGTGAACGCCAGCTCGATCTGCATGCGCAGGGACGCGTCAATCTCAGACTGATCGAGAGCTTCAATCCAGACTTCACTTCATCAGGTTTGGTCACAGTGAATGTGAACGTATCCGGCGATGCGGCGAAGCCGGTAATGCAGGGCAAGGTTCAGATTGAGAACGGCGCGATTGCCCACATTGATCTGCCTAGCGCGCTGAGCGAGATCAATGGGTCTCTGATTTTCAATCAGGATCGCCTGCAGATTGAAAATCTCACGGCGCGTACAGGCGGCGGGCTGGTAACGTTCGGCGGGTACTCGACCTCGTACAATCGGCAACTCAATTTTGATCTCACGCTTCGAGGGCAAGGTGTGCGCCTGCGTTATCCACCGGGCGTGAGCTCCACTGCGGATGCTGACTTACATTTTGCTGGCACTCCTGCCGCTTCAGCTCTCACCGGCGACATCACCGTCAACAAGCTCGCGCTGACGCCAGGATTTGATTTCGGCGCATACCTTGAGCGCACGGCTCAGACTTCCGCCTTACCCCAGACGAACCCTTTGCTGAATCGAATACGGCTCGATGTGCACATTACAACCGCTCCCGAGCTGCAAATGCAGACCGCCATTGTGCGCTTGTCAGGGGACGCTGATCTTCATATGCGAGGTACGGCTGCGAAACCTGTTCTGCTGGGGCGGGCCGACGTGATTGAGGGCGAGGTCTATTTCAGCGGAACCAAATATCGCCTGGAGCGCGGCGATGTGACGTTTACGAATCCTGTTACAACCATGCCTGTGCTCGATCTTCAGGCTTCGACCCACGTTCGCGATTATGACATCACCCTGAATTTGAACGGCCCCATTGATCGGCCCAGCCTAACTTATCGCTCCGAGCCACCTCTGCCGACGGCAGATATAATCGCGCTGCTAGCCTTTGGGCAAACCACACAGCAATCGGCGCAACTGCAGCAGTCCAATCAGACGGCATTCAGCCAGGAAGCATCGAGCGCCATCCTGAATGCTGCTCTGAATGCGACAGTCAGCAATCGTGCCCAGAGGCTGTTTGGCGTGAGCCGCATCAAAATTAATCCTCAGGGGCTGGCGACAGAGACCTCACCGACACAAACCGGGCCGGCAGTGACGATCGAGCAGCAGGTGAAGGATAACCTGACACTCACCTACACGACGAACGTGTCGCAGACGTCCCAACAGATCATCCAGGCGGAATACAATGTCACCCGCAATGTTTCCGTAGTCGGAGTGCGCGACCAGAACGGAGTGGTCAGCTTCGACGTGAGAATCCGGCAACGAAAGAAATAGCCGTGTTTACAGGTGCGTGTTCCGGCACCGCCGCATCGAAAAGACAGTGATGGCGCCACAGATTCAATCCGACCGCTTTTCAGCCGAACGCGAGAATATGGTCCAGACGCAGCTCATGGCTCGCGGGATTCGCGATCAGCGGGTTCTTAGCGCGATGGCCCGCGTTCCACGGCATGAGTTCGTAAGCGAGCGCTACCGCGAGCAGGCCTACGGAGATCATCCCATCCCAATTGCGGAAGGCCAGACCGTCTCGCAGCCCTACATCGTCGCCTTAATGTTGGAGGTGCTGAAGCTGGAGCCTTCGGCAAAGGTGCTCGAGGTGGGTACAGGATCCGGCTACATGACTGCGTTGCTGGCTGAGTTGGCAGCACAGGTTTACTCCGTTGAGCGGCATGCCCGGCTGGCGCGGCAGGCTGAAGATACACTTGCGCGGCTCGGATACCATAATGTGACCGTGCTGGTTGGTGATGGTACCCAGGGGCTGCCTGATTTCGCGCCGTATGACGGCATTGTCGTTTCGGCCGCTGCTTCGCAGATTCCTGCCGCCCTGATCGACCAACTCGGTGAGGACGGGCGCATGGTGATTCCAGTTGGACCTCCTGATGCGCAGGAATTGCAGCTAGTGATCAAAGAGGGAGGCCGTCCAATAGTGCACAGATTGGATGGTTGCCGGTTCGTGCCGCTGGTCGCGGGCGAAGGCTACACTTCGACCTAAGTTGCACGCCTTTCGCTCCTCTGCTTTAGAATCTTCGTAGTGTCACTCTTGCGCAATCTTGGTGTGACCTTGGAGATGATCAAGTGGGAGCACTCTGTGTTTGCTCTCCCTTTTGCGTTATGCGGCGCCATGTTAGCCGCCCGCGGACTTCCTACCGTTCATCAACTTGCTTGGATTATCGTGGCCATGGTTGCTGCGCGTTCGGCTGCGATGGCCTTTAACCGCTTGGCGGATGCCGCGATTGATGCCGCAAATCCGCGTACGCAAACACGAGCGCTTCCGACCGGCACACTTACGCATGGTTTTGTAAGCACGTTTGTCGTCGTGAGTTGCGCCGTGTTTGTGCTCGCTGCCTGGCAGTTGAATCGTCTTGCCTTCGCGCTCTCTCCGGTCGCTCTGGGCATTCTGTTGCTCTATTCCTATACCAAACGCTTCACACGCTGGTCGCATCTGATCCTTGGATTCGCGTTGGGGATCGCGCCGGCGGCCGCGTGGATCGCAGTGCGGGGATCATTGGACCCCCGCATTCTGCTGCTTACTGCCGCAGTCACTTTTTGGGTGGGTGGCTTCGATGTCCTCTACAGTTGCCAGGATTACGAATTCGATTTGCAGACCGGATTGCACTCTATTCCCCGTTATTGTGGTATTGGGAAATCGCTGTGGATCGCGCGAGCGTTCCACATTTTAATGCTGCTTTTGCTGATCGCCCTAATTGCAGTTTTTGGATTAGGGAAACTGGCAATTGCCGGGGTCGGTCTGGTCGCGGTGTTGTTGGGGTACGAGCACTCCCTGGTTTCACCCCATGATCTCTCTCGTCTTAATGCTGCGTTCTTCACCATGAACGGGGTCATATCGGTAGTGTTCTTCCTGTTCGTTGCAGGGGATCTGATGTTTCACACCGCGAAGGGCTGAGATTCTGCCATCGTAGCCCGCGCTGCGGTATTATCAATTCAATGCCAGGCTCGCATCCATTTCAAACCGACGACCTGCAGCTCCAGCCGATCTACGAGAAGGTTCTTGCTCGGGATCGCTTGAGCGCCGATGATGCGCTAATGCTTTACCGCACGGGCGACATCCTGGCCCTTGGTTGGATGGCAAACCACGTTCGGGAGCGGATGCACGGCGATAAGACTTACTTCAACGTCAACCGCCACATTAATCCGACGAATGTATGCGTGGCAGCCTGTCGGCTGTGTGCTTTTGGGCGCAAAAAAGATGCACCCGGCGCCTACACCATGGCACTCGAGGAAGCGTTTCAGACCGCGGCTTCCGGCTATACGGAGGCGGTGACCGAGTTTCACATCGTGGGCGGGCTGCATCCTGATCTGCCATTCCAGTATTTTCTGGATCTAATTTCCGGTTTGAAGGAACGCTTTCCGCAGGTTCATCTGAAGGCGTTCACCATGGTGGAGGTGGCATATCTGGCCAAACGCGCCAAGCTTGCCATTCGTGAGACCCTGCAGGAGCTAAAGCAAGCGGGCGTGGACTCACTTCCGGGCGGCGGCGCAGAGATCTTTGCTGATAGCGTCCGCCACGTCATCTGCGATCACAAGATTGATGGCGACCAGTGGCTGGAAACCGCGCGCACGGCCCACCAGATCGGGCTCAAATCAAATGCCACCATGCTGTATGGTCACATCGAAACCGATGAAGACCGGGTAGACCATCTGATGAAGTTGCGTGCGCTTCAGGACGAGACCAACGGGTTCCAAACGTTTATCCCTCTCGCATTCCATCCTGACAACACGCCGTTACAGCATCTGCCAAAAACCACCGGCATGCTCGACATCAAGCAGATTTCTGTCAGCCGGCTGGTGCTGGATAATTTCCCGCATATCAAAGCCTATTGGCAGATGATGACCCCGAAGATTGCGCAGATTTCCTTGCGCTTCGGCGCCGACGACATCGATGGCACGGTGATCGAGGAAAAGATCTATCACGATGCGGGCGCAACCACGCCGCAAGGAATGCGGCGGCAGGAATTAGTACGCCTGATCCGGGAAGCTGGACGTGAGCCAATCGAGCGCGACACGCTGTATAGGCCCGTGACGCGCACCGAAACATCCGTTACGGTTGCGGTGTAAGAAGCGTCATGTACCGCGAGCACTCGCTCCAGAATTCTGTATACGTCCGCATCAGAGCCAGCGTTTGTAGGCGGAACACAAATTTCTACACGCAGTCTACCCCGAGTAAACAAGTTCCACCACGGTGCAATCGTCGCTCAATGGTGTGCCACCGCAAAAATTCGCGACTGCAGAGAAGATGTCTTCCAGGCTTGTGCTTTTTGCCGCTACAGCTTCCAACCGGGAGTCCTCAAAGAAATCTCCGCGCGCGTTCTCGGCCTCGGTGACTCCGTCCGTTACCAGAATCAATCGGTCGCCGGCATGCAGGCTGCAATGATCGCTCTCGTAGGTCGCGTCCGCCAACAGTCCAACCGGAAGATTTCCGTGCGGTGGCCGGATTACCTCATGGTTGCACACCAACAAAGGTGGCACATGCCCGCAATTGACGTATTCGAGCTCCCCGTCACGCCGAATTCGCGCCATGATTAGCGTCGCATACTTTTCGCCGATGTGCTTGTGCGTAAAGAAACGGTTCGCTGCGGTGACAATCTCAATTAACGGCATTCCTGCAGTGAGCTGGGCATAGATCATTCCCTGAAGCTGGGAGGCGAGCAGAGCCGCGGAAACTCCCTTTCCGCTCACGTCGGCCAGGACGACCGCCAAACCCTCTTCGGTATTCACTGCGTCGAAGAAATCGCCTCCAATCTCTTTGCAAGAAAGGTTTCGGCCCTGCAGGCGCGCGAACGGAACGTCTGGGATCGTCACGGCCATAAGGCGCTGCTGTATGGAAGCCGCGATCGAAAGCTCCTGCTGATAGCGCCGCGCCGCCTCCTCCGCTTGCACCAGACGCGCATTCTCGATTAACGAGGCTGCTTCGATCGCAATGACCCGTAGAATTTCGTTGCTAACGCTGGAAATGTCGCGCGAAGCGAAACGCGAATCCACGTACAGCACTCCCATGGCCTCGCCCGACGGAGGCGCAATTGGGACCTGCATGTCTCGTGAGGTTTGCACCTGCGGTTTACGCAAAGGAATGCAAATCACCGTACGCAGATCGTAGGCGACGATGCTCTGCCGCCCAGCCAGATCGAGTGATTTGCTGGTATCTGTAATCACAAACTCCGAATTGGCCTTGAGGGCATCTTCGAGGATGGAATGAGAAATAGTCTTGTCGTCCAACAGCGGTTCGCCCTTGGAATTGCGGCCCGCGGCGAGCCGCAGCGCCCCATCGTCAGCCTTCAGGAAGACGTAGCCCCGCTCGCCCCGCGTGAGCTTTAACGTTGCATCGAGCAGGGTAACCAGAATCTCATCCAGCACACCGGTAGTGTTCAGCTTGCGCGCGGCTTCCAAAAACAGCGTCAGTTTTTCGAGATCGGTGCTCTCGGACGAAATATGAATTCCCGAAATTTGGTTCAGGAATTCGCGCGCCGTATTGGAAGTTGCATGTTCAGGATTAAAAATGACGTACGCGACATCGCGAACGCCAAATTCCAGCCGGTCATTTCGTTCCAGGTTCTTGCGTTGCACGCGTTCGCCATTGACGAACGTTCCGTGTTTGCTGCCCTGATCGAGCACATAGAATTGGCCGTTATCGGACGTTATCAGCGCATGATCGCGCGAGACACGCGGATCGGCAATTACCAAATCCTTATCTACTTTGCGCCCGACGCTGAACGGGCTGTGATCGAGATTGATGGTGCGCTGCTCGTTGCCCTGCACGAAGACGAGCGTAGGGAAAACGCCTGATCCTGGTGATGATGATGAACCGGTAATGGGTTGCAGGGCCATAGACGCGCGGCGGACGAATGTCACCTATGTTACGAGAATCATGGCAGCGGGGAAAGCCGGATTTATGCCGCCTAGTAAGGCCAGACTAGCCACCATCACCTCAAACACCACCGCGTTGGAATGCGGCAATCGCCTGCTGCTCACTGTCGTACACCTCGAAGACGGTAGCCAACTTGGTGATCTGCAGCACATCTCTCAACCGTTGCCCAAGGCCGGTCAATTTAATATCTGCGCCGCCCGCTCGAGCCGATGAATACACACCGACGAGGGTTCCCAGGCCGCCGCTATCAACGTAGGTGACCCCAGCAAGATTCAACACGACGTGCCGGTTGGAACTTAAGACCTTCTTGAGGGTCTCCCGCAGAGAAGTGGCTTCTTCCCCGAACATGATGCGACCGTGACAGGAAACAATTGTCACTCCATCCGCCACGTGCGTTTCTATCTTCAAGTTCATCCTGTGCCCTCCGACACACCGGGGAAGCAAGAGCGTTTGAGAAGCCTAACCCGTCGTCCGAGGCGATGCAAGTGATGCCGACAAATCGGATGGCACACTTGCGAACACTTGGATAGACTGCCCGCACGTGCGAATTAAGGTCTACAAGCCTGGCGCTTCGAGAATGCCGGACCTGGCGAAGAATTTTCTCCTGCTGGCGGCACTCGCGCTGATTGCCATTTATCTTGCCCATCGTTTCCCGGAGATGGAAAAGGGCACTGATTTTCCTGAGTTCTATGCGGCCGCGAAAGTAGTCAAAGATGGCCTGGGACACCGACTCTATGATCCGGGCATCCAGCAGCAGTTTCAGATCCAATATACAGGCCGCATAGGAACATACTTTAATCATCCGCCTTTCGAGGCGCTGTTCTATTTGCCTTTCGCGGAGGTGCCTCCACAGCGCGCCTATGTGCTGTGGTCTCTGCTGAACCTTGTGCTGCTGATCGCAATTGCAAGATCGCTATGGCATTACGCGTTCACGGGGGTCGGCTGGCAGGCACTGTTGGCGTTGTTTCTGGTGTTCGCTCCGGTGCTGCTGAATCTATTGCAAGGCCAGGATTCCGTGCTGTTGCTGTTTTTCGTTGCCATGAGTTTTGCAGCTTTGACTCGAGGCAACGAATTTCTTGCAGGTTGCCTGCTCGCGTGTGGGTTATTCAAGTTCCATCTGATTTTTCCGCTCGCGCTGATTCTTGTGGTTAATCGAACCAAGAGATTTCTGCTGGGCTTTCTTCTTTTTGGCGTGGTTCTGATCTTGATTTCGGTGGCAATCTGCGGCCCTGGATTTCTTATAGCGTATCCCCGCTTCCTCTTGGCTTTGCCCAGTCTGCCGTTCTCTGGCATTCATCCGCGGCAGATGCCAAATTTACGCGGATTAGCCGCACTGAGCATTCCTGGATCGAAGTCAGTTTCCCTGGC
>Ga0209472_1001492_pt1 | contig 13489 bp, 14 predicted proteins | sample GraSoiAngelo_130_FD_185887 | JGI IMG/M metagenome (GOLD analysis project Ga0209472, IMG submission 185887) | Grasslands soil microbial communities from the Angelo Coastal Reserve, California, USA - 14_0929_02_20cm (SPAdes) (version 2) | ecosystem: Environmental > Terrestrial > Soil > Grasslands ...
TTGAGTTCTTCGTGAAGAATTTTGTCGGCGATACCGGGTCCGCTACCTATTGGGGAGAGAACGGTCTCAAGTTTCACTCGGAGTACCTCGGACTTCCAGTCGTCGCACTCGCGGTGCTTGGCGCGGTGGCGAAGGACCGGCGCCGGCTCGCGCTGTGGGTCGGCGGCATCGGCCTGCTCTTCCTCCTGGTAAGTCTGGGAGCCGGCACGCCGTTCTACAAGCTCTGGTGGGCGCTCATGCCGATGGTCAAGAAGACGCGCGCGCCGGGAATGGCGTTCTTTGTCGTCGCGTTCGTCGTGGCGCTGTTCGCCGGGTTGGGCGCTGAGCGGCTCGAGCGCAAGGAGGGTGGGAAGGCGGTCGTCCCGTGGCTAGTGGTGGCGGGCGTCGTGGCACTACTCGCCGTGACGGGTGTGTTCGGCGCGATGGCCCAGTCCCTGGCCGCCGCCGTCGAGGTAGCGAGCGGACTGCAAAAAGTGGCGGCCGCGCACGCTAACGCTTCCGCGATCATGTGGGGAGCCTTCGGCAGCGGGCTGGCGCTTGGGGTCACTGGAATCGTGGCGCTCGCCGCGCTGCGCGACCGGCTCACACCACGCTTGTTCGCCCTGACACTGGCGCTCGTGGTCAGCGGCGATCTGTGGCTGAATGCGCAGCACTTCTGGATCTACGCGCCGAAGCCGGAGGCCGACCTATACCGTCCGGATCCGGTGACGGAGCGGATCAAGACGACGCCCCTGCCATACCGGGTGCTCGATCTCGTCATCCCCGGCGGCCTATACCCCGGCGACGTGCTCATGGCCTTCGACATCCCCCAGGTACTCGGCTACCACGGCAATGAGATCCGCTACTACGACGACCTGCTGGGGCGCGACGACAACTGGGGGAACCTGCGGTATCTCCGCCTCTGGGACCTGCTCGCGGTACGCTACGCGCTGGCTCCGGCGGGCGGGCGGAATGTGGACAGCATCCCGGGCTACAAGCGCGTGCTCGATTCGGCGGTCACGTCGGCAGGAACGAGGGTGACTCTGTTCGAGCGCACCCAGCCGCAGCCGTACGCCCGCGTCGTCCCGGGTGCGTACAAGGCCCCGGACTCGGCCGTAGTCGTCCCGACGCTCGTGGACCCCCGCATCGATTACAGCCGCGTGGTGTTGTTCACACCCGACCAGCCGGTGACGCCGGCCCCCATCCGCGAGATGCCGCCGCCCAGTCCGGCCCGAGCCACTGTCACGGCGTGGGAGCCCGGGCGGATGACCATTGCCCTCGATCCCGCGCCGCCCCAGCCGAGCTACGTGCTGGTCGCCGAGAACTGGTATCCGGACTGGCGCGCTACGGTGGACGGGGCTGATCACGGTCCCCGTGCCCGCAGGCGCAAAGCGGGTCGAGCTGACCTTCCGCTCGCCCGCGTACCAGACCGGCAAGATGATCTCGCTCGCGTCGCTGCTCCTGCTCGCCGCGATCGCCCTGGCGCCCCTAGCGTGGAAGCGGCGGCCGGATGCGTGAGGGAGGGCGGGGGCTGGTCGTCATCCCCACGTACAACGAGGCGGCGAATCTCACCAACCTCGTGCCCCAGGTCCTCGGCCAGGATCCCAGGCTCGACATCCTCATCGTGGATGACAACTCCCCGGACGGCACCGGGCAGCTCGCCGAGGCTCTGCGACAGAAGGAGCCGCGGCTGAGCGTCATCCATCGGGAGGGGAAGCTCGGACTCGGCACGGCGTACATCGCCGGGTTCCGGTGGGCGTTGGAGCGGGACTATGCGTTCGTATTCGAAATGGACGCCGACTTCTCCCACGACCCGGCGCACTTAAAGGACTTTCTCAGGGCCATTGCAGGCGCGGACTTGGTGCTCGGCTCGCGCTACCTGGGGGGCAGGGTGGCGGTGGTCAACTGGCCGATGGCACGACTTATGTTATCCTACAGTGCCAATATTTACGCCCGTTGGCTGACCGGCTTGCGAGTGTGGGACCTGACAGGCGGCTTCAAGTGTTTTCGCAGAGAGGTGCTCGAGGCGATTGACCTGACTCAAGTACGGTCCAACGGGTACGCGTTTCAAATCGAAATGAGTGTGAGGGCATGGCGCAAAGGGTTCGTCCTGAAGGAAATCCCCATCGTGTTCGTGGACCGGACCGAGGGGTCCAGCAAGATGAACGGGGCCATCGTGCGCGAAGCGGTGTGGATGGTGCCACGGCTCAGGCTGATGGCGTGGTCCGGCCGCATCTAGCGGGCCTGCCGATTTACAAGATGACGGGGTCGGGGAACGACTTCGTCATGGTGGACGGCCGGCATACCTCGCCGGGCGAGTGGTCGGAGGCAGATATCCGTGCGGTATGCGCCCGCGGCACGGGCGTCGGCGCCGATGGCCTAGTGTTCGTCGGTCCCGGCTCGGCTCCGAATGTCGTGCGCATGGTCTACTTCAACTCGGACGGATCCCGCGCTGCGATGTGCGGCAACGCCGCACTATGCAGCACGCGCCTGGCGGCGCGGTTGGGCATTGCGCGGACGCAGGGGATGGTGCTCGAGACAGACGCCGGCAGCTACGAGAGCCGCAGCGCCGGCCCCGGCGAGCGGGCCGAGCTGCGTCTCGCCGCCGTGCCAGCCCCCACACCGGTGCCGGGCCTGGCCGGCACCGACGGCGAACGTCGCGTCGCCCTCGGACTGGTCGGGGTGCCACACCTCGTGGTGCTGGTGGACGACGTCAGCTCCGTCGATCTGGCGCCCCGCGGCCGCGCGCTGCGCTCCGATCCAGCCCTCGGACCCGACGGCGCCAACGTGAACTTCGTCTCGCCGCGCAGCTCGCCGTCCGAATGGTCGCTGCGAACGTACGAGCGGGGGGTGGAGGCGGAGACGCTGGCGTGCGGCACCGGGGCCGTCGCCGCAGCGTGCGCCGTCATGGAATGGGGCCTGGCCCGGCTGCCGGTGACTATCTGGACCCGGAGCGGCAGGCGCCTTGAGATCGACGCCAAACGCCTTGCTGACGGCAGTTACGACGAGGTCTGGCTTTCGGGGGAGGCTCGACTCGTGCTGAGGGGTGTGATTAACTGAGGGGATTCTCCACATTCCAACACCGCCCAACTTAACATAACATCTATTATACGAAGTAGCTGTGGCCAGAAAGCTACGGCAGTTCGGCCCCCCGCGTCAGCTCTCCGATGCGCACCTTGGCCTCCATCGCGGCTCCGGTCGAATCACCCGCCGCCACGATCGCGCGATACGCGGCCAGCGCTCGTGTCGTATCCCCGGCTGCCACCCAGGCCCGGCCGGCGTCGGACAGAAACTGCGCGCGCAAGAACGGAAATCGCGCCGCCTCCGCTGCCCGCTCGTACGCCTCTGCGGCCTCCTTGGGGTGCGCGACGTTTTCGTACGCCGCGCCCAACAGCCCGTACGCCTGCGCCCGGTAGACCCGGTCGGCATCGGGCGCGAACCGTTTCAACATGTCGACGGCGAGCTGGTTCTGTCCCTGGCCCAGCTGAACCTGCGCCAGCAGGATCGTAGCCTGCTGCGCGGCATGCGTGCCCGAGTAGTTCGCCACCAGCTGCGACAGCTCGCTCGCCGCCAAGCGGAAGTTCTTGGAGTCCACAGCCAGCCGGGCCTGCTCGAGCCGCGCGCCGGCCGCGCGCTCCGCGGTGCGGGTTGTCCAGAGATTCCAAACGAACAACACGGCGCCTACGGCGACGACGATTCCGAGATAGGCCGTCGCCTGCCTGTGCCCCCGTGCCCACTGGACCAGGCGCGTCGCGAGGTTCGCGTCTGCTGGGGCCGCGGGACGTCCCGCAGCGGTCACCGATGTCGCCATGTCACCCCGTCTCTGACGTCCTTGCGTGACGCCTCTGCGTGACGCCTTTGTGCTACGCTGTTTTTCGTCTTTACGCCCCTGGGGTGACTCGAACACCCGGCCAACGGTTTAGGAAACCGCTGCTCTATCCACCTGAGCTACAGGGGCTAAGCCCTGCAATGTAGGGGGCTTACGTGTAGTGCAGCAAGGCCTCGATGCGCTCGCCTTGCAGCCGGGCGCGGCCCTTCAAGAAGTCCAGCTCGATCAGGAACGTGAAGCCCACGACTTCCCCGCCACGCGTTCGCACCAGCCGGGCCGCGGCGGCGGCCGTGCCACCCGTTGCCAACACGTCATCCACAATCAACACGCGGTCTTCCCCCGTCACGGCATCGGTGTGCATCTCGAGCGCGTCGGTGCCGTACTCGAGCGCGTACTCGACCCGTCCCCGCTCGGCGGGGAGCTTCCCGGGTTTCCGCATCGGAACGAGCCCGGCTTTGAGCCCCAGCGCGATCGGCGCGCCCAGCAGGAAGCCGCGCGACTCGATTGACACCACGCGCGAGATGCGCGCGTCGCGAAACGGCGCCGTCATGAGCTCGACCGCGCGACGGAACGCGGTCGGATCGAGCAACAGCGGGGTGATGTCCTTGAACACGATCCCCGGTTTGGGGAAGTCGGGCACGTCGCGGATGTGGCGGGCGATGTCCTGAACAGTGACGGTCCGGGCCAAGGGCGAGCTCCGCAACTAGTTGATCTCGAAAGTCTTTGGCAACTGCACATCATGTGGAACATCGGTTTTTTCCACACGCTCGACGCGTGCCACCGAGGGCCCGCGGCTCAAGGCCCGCTCCAGCCGGTCGAGCGCCTCCGTGACCCCCTCAGCAAGCACTTCAACCGACCCATCTGGGAGGTTGCGCACCATGCCCCGCAGGCCGAGCCGTTCGGCCTCCCGCCACACGAACCAGCGGTACCCCACCCCTTGCACCAGGCCGTGCGCCACGAACCGCACCGCTGCCACGACCTACTCCGCGCTCCGCTGCGCCATCCGCACCCGCCGGCGGTGCCACCAGATGTACACGGCCCCGATGAGGGCCAGCGTCGGCAGGATGATGAGCACCGCCCGCCCGGCGTACGTCTGGGCCTGCTCGTTCAAGACGGAGATGATGACGTCCTCCTTGCGCCCGATGAACCATCCGATCCAGGTGAGCACCGTGCACCACACAAGCGCCCCCAGACCGGTGAACGTGACGAACTTCGCCAGGTCCATACGGGCGACACCTGCGGGGATCGAGATGAGGTGCCGGATCACCGGGAGCATGCGTCCCATGAAGGTGCTGATCTCGCCGTGCTCGGCAAAGTACCGCTCCGAGCGCTCGAGGCTCTTTTCCGAGATCCATACGTACTTCCCGATGCGGCGCACCACGGCGCGCCCCAGCCAGTGGGCGAGACCGTAGTTGGCGAGCGCTCCCAAAATGCTTCCCACCACGCCGCAGGCGATCGCCAGCACGAAGCTCAGCTCGCCCTTCGCTGCGAGATATCCCGCCGGCGGCATCACCAGCTCGCTCGGCAGCGGCAGAAACGACGATTCGATGGCCATGAGGATCACGATCCCCGGATAACCGAGGTCGCGAAACCGCTCCAGCAGCCAATGGATGAAGCTCTCAAGCATCGAAGCCGTGTTCTCCGACGAGGGGAACGAAGCGGGCCTCGCCCAGCGGAATCTGCCGTATGCCGGCGTCGTCCCGCTCGACGAGGGTGAGCGTCTGAGCGCCGCGTGCCCCCACCGGGATCAACAGGCGACCCCTGGGCGCGAGCTGCTCGACGAGCGGCCGCGGGACCTCGGGACCTCCCGCCGCGACCAGGATGGCGTCGTAGGGCGCGTAGGCGCTCCACCCCAGCGTCCCGTCGCCGTGCAGCACCGACACGTTCGTCGCACCCGCCAGGCGCAGCGCCTGCTGGGCGGCGCGCGCCAGCGTCTCGACCCGTTCCACCGAGAAGACCGTGGCGGCGAGCGCGCCCAGCAGCGCGGTCTGGTACCCCGATCCTGTGCCGATCTCGAGCACTTTCTCCCTCCCGGTCAGTCGCAGTGCCGCGAGATACCGCGCCTGCGTGAACGGCTGTGAAATGGTCTGGCCGTTGCCGATGGGGAGCGCGACATCCTCGTACGCCCGGTGGCGCACCGCTTCGGGAACGAACAGATGCCGCGGAATCTCGGCGAATGCCTTGAGCACCGCGAGATCGCGGATGCCTTGTACCCGGAGCGTTTCGACCAACCGGGCACGGTACCCGCCATAGGTGTCGCCGCCCCCGCTCGCCCCGGGGCTCAGTCTCCGCGGAACCATTTGTGCACTACCTCGAGCAGGTCGTAATTCGTCATGTCCATGTGCAGCGGCGTCACCGAGATGTAGCCGTCGCTCGTCGCCCGGAAATCGGAGTCGGCGTCGCCCGTCCAGGTGATACGGCCTCCGCCGATCCAATAGATGTCCTTCCCCCAGGGGTCCTTCATCAGCGCGATCTCTTCGCTGAACACCCGGCTGCCGAGGTGGGTGACCTTGACCCCTTTGACCTGGTCTCCCGGGATCGCGGGGAGGTTGATGTTGAGAAGTGTCTCCGTGGGAAAATCCTTCACGTCGACGATCCGGCGCAGCAGCGCGTGCAGGCCGTCCCGGTGGGTGGCGAGCAGGTCCAGATCCGAGCCCGCGTATGACACGGCGATGCTGGGGATGCCCGCCACGAGCCCCTCCATCGCCGCCGCGACCGTGCCCGAGTAGAACACGTCTTCGCCCATGTTCTGGCCGTGATTGATCCCCGACAGCACGAAGTCGGGCTTCTGTGGCATCAGCATCCCGATCGCCAGCAGCACGCAGTCGGTGGGCGTGCCATCCACCTGGAAGGTGCCGTCGGGGCGGCGTGTGGCGTGGAGCGGGCGGTGCAGCGTGAGCGAGTGCGACGTGCCGCTCTGCTCGCGGTCGGGCGCGACCACCGTCACCTGGCCGAGCGACGCGCACACCTCGCCCAGCACCGCCAGGCCGCGGGCGAGGATGCCGTCGTCATTCGAGATCAGGATGTTCATCGCGCTCCGAAGATGATCCGGCGGCCGTAGCGCGTGAACACGCGCGCCAGCCGCCAGGTGTCCTCCCAATGCCGGAAGTGACTGGGGCGTCCCGCGTATACCGTGGCGATCGGCACCGAGCGCACCCGCAAGCCCCGCGTCAGGGCCTCGAGCAGGAACGCGGCCTCGAAGTCGTAGCGCGTCTCGCGCGGGCGCACGAGCTCGGCGGCCCGGCGCGCCAGCGCCCGAAACCCGGTCTGCGCGTCCGGCACCACGCAGTCGCCGATGCGGGAGGCGAGGGCGGCCGAGAGCCAGTTGGTGTAGCGTCGCGCGAGCGGCATCGCGCCCGTACGGGCCCGGGCGCCGAGCACCACGTCCGCCTCCCCGCGGGCGATCGGGGCCACGAGCCGCGGGATGTCTTCCGGCGGATGCTGCCCATCGGCGTCGAGGGTCACGACGATCGCCGCGCCGTCGGCCAGTGCGCGATCGATCCCCGTGCGCAGTGCGGCGCCCTTTCCGAGGTTCCGCGGGTGCGCGAGCACGGTGGCCCCCTTCCCCCTTCCCCCTGCCCCGGTTTCATCCCCCGACCCGTCATCGACCACGTAGATCGTCGCGTCGGGAAGCACCTGTCGGGCTCCCGTCACGACCGCCCCGAGCGTCGCGGCAGCCTGATAGGCCGGGATGACGACGGCGACCGCGCCGTCAGCGCGCCCCGGCATTGGGCGGGGCCGTTCCCTCGAGGATTGCGAGAATCGACTTGAGCTCGCTGCGCAAATCCTTCACCGTCTGCGTGGCGAGTGCGCGCCGTGCCTCGGGCTTGAGCTCACCCGAGCGGCGGTACTGCTCGATCTTCTGACGCGCGCCCTCGATCGTGTATTTCTCGGTGTACAACAGGTGCTTCACCAGCATGATCAGCTCGATCTCGCGTCGCTGGTACACCCGGTTTCCCGAGCGGTTTTTCGCGGGGTTCAAGAAGCGGAACTGGCTCTCCCAGTAGCGGAGCACGTGCGGCTTCAGATCGGTGAGCTGGCATACCTCGCCGATCGAGAAGAATTCCTGGACGGGGTGCGGGACGCTCATCGACCGCTCCCCGCCCCGCTCCACTGCTCCGCTTTCAGCTCGCGCTCCATCAAGTCGGCCACCGCCTGACGCGGCGGCTTGCCGCCGAACAGCACGTCGGCCACCTGCCCGGCGATCGGGAGCTCCACCCCGTGCCGCGCCCCGAGCGTGACGGCGGCGCGCGCCGTGTTCACACCCTCGGCCACCGAGGCCCGTCCCGCCAGCGCGTCGGCGAGCGCAGTCCCGTGCGCCAGCTCGACCCCGAGCGACCGGTTGCGGGACAAGGGCCCGGTCGCGGTGAGAATGAGATCGCCCATTCCGGCGAGGCCGGCGAACGTGGCCGGCTCGGCGCCGAGCGCCACGCCCAGCCGGGTGATCTCAGCGAGTCCCCGGGTGAGCAGCGCGGCCCGCGTGTTGTGTCCCAACCCCAGCCCCTCGAGGATGCCGGCGGCGAGGGCGACAACGTTCTTGAGCGCCCCGCCGAGCTCCACGCCGAGCACGTCGGTGTGCGAGTACACCCGGAAGTAGTTCGTCGAGAACACCTGCTGCACCTGCCGGGCCACGCCGTGGTCCTGCGCCGCCGCCACGACGGCCGTAGGCTGCTGCTGAAACACTTCCTGCGCGAACGACGGCCCCGAGAGCACGGCGATCGGGACGCCCCGCGGCAGAACCTCCCCCAGCACGCACGAGAGCGTGGTGAGGCGCTCGGGCTCGAGCCCCTTAGACACGCTCACCACCAGCGTGCCGCGGCTCAGGGCCGCGCCGACCCGGCCCATCACCTCACGCACGACATGCGACGGCGCGGACGACACGACCACGTCGGCTCCGCGTACGGTCTCCCCCAGATCCCCGCTCGCGCGCAAGCGTTGATCCAGGGCCGCGCCCGGCAGAAACACCGGGTTCAGGTGCTCGCGGTTGATGCCGTCGACCACCTCCGGCTCCCGCGCCCAGAGCGTGACCGACTCGAACGCGCCCTTGCGCGCCAGCAGGTCCGCCAGCGCCGTTCCCCAGGCGCCGCCGCCGACTACGGCAATTCGGGTCACGGGATTCCCACCCTGAAGGGTGCTTCAGCCTGGGGACACCGCGTCATGCGACGACCCCTTTTCTGGTCCTGAACCGATTCTCCGTCCCGTCGATAAGCCGTCGAATGTTCCCCCGATGCGAGTACGCAATCAGCAGAGCGAGCACCACGCTCGCCCAGAACGTGTACGGCGCATCGGGCTCGGTGAGCCGCACCCACAGCGGAAACAGCGTCGCGGCGGCAAGCGACGCGGCGGAGACGTACCCGGAGAGCCACAGCGTCGCGCCCCAGATGGGCAACGAGATCGCCAGCGCCAGCGGGGCGAGCGCGAGGAACATCCCGGCCGCAGTCGCCACCCCCTTCCCCCCCTTGAAGCGGACGTAGGGCGAGTACACGTGCCCCAGCACGGCCGCGATCCCGAGCGCGACGGTGAGCCACCCCGGGCCGTTAGCGCGGGGCGAGAGCAGTACGACCGGGAGCGCCCCCTTGCCGAGGTCGAAGAGGCCGACGGGAATCGCGTACCCCCAGCCCAGGACGCGGTACACGTTCGTCGCGCCGAGGTTCTTGGAGCCGTGCTGGCGCAGATCAATCCCCCGGCCCAGGCGGCCGGCGAGATAGCTCGTCGGCGTCGCGCCGATCAGGTACGCCAGCACGAGCAGGCCCACGAGCCCGACCGCGCTCACCGGTGGGCCGCCTGCTCCCGCTTGCGGCGGAACTTGATGCCGACGGGGGATCCCGTGAAGCGCCACGCCTCGCGGAAGCCATTCAGCAGGTAACGGGTGTAGGACTCCGGGATCGCTTCCGGCCGGTTGGAGACGATCGCGAACCGCGGCGGCGCCGTGCCGATCTGGGAGGCGTACAGCAGTCGCACCGACTCGCCCACGGGCTGCGGCGGCTGCTGGCGGTCCACCAGGGCTCCCAGCACCTCGTTCACCTCGTGCGTCGGGATTCGCTTGTCGCGCTCCGTGGCGACGGCGAGGATCAGCTCGAGCAGCTTGGTCGTGCGCTGGCCCGTCTTGGCCGACACGTAGATGAACGGGATGAACTCGAGGAACGGCGCGCGCCCCTTGATCTCCCGCTCACCCCGGACGGCGGTATTCGTGTCCTTCTCCTCGATCAAGTCCCACTTGTTGACGGCGACGATCAGTGCGGCGCCCCGCTCCCAGGCGTCGTTGGCGATCTTCAGGTCCTGTACGTGCATCCCGTCCTGCGCGTCGACGACGAGGACGCACACGTCGGCGCGCTCAATCGCGCGCGCCGTACGGAGCGTCGAGTAGAACTCGATGTCGTCGTCCACCTTGCTGCGCTTGCGCAGTCCGGCCGTGTCGATGAACACGAGCGTGCGGTCCCCGTAACGCAGCGGCGTGTCGATCGCGTCACGCGTGGTGCCCGGCTCGGCGGCCACGACCAGCCGCTCGCTGCCGAGCAGCCGGTTCACCAGGCTCGATTTACCCACGTTGGGACGCCCCACCACGGCCACGTCGATGGCCGCCTCCGCGGTCACCGCACCCGCAGGCGGCAGCAGCGCGACCACGCGATCGAGCAGATCGCCCGAGCTCTTGCCCACCGCCGCAGACACGGGGAACGGGTCGCCTAGGCCGAGCTCGTAAAACGCGACGTGCCGACTGTCCACGGGGAGCTGGTCGGCCTTGTTGGCCACGAGGATCACGGGACGCTGGGACTTGCGCAGATACTGCGCGATCTCGAGATCGGCCGGGTGGACGCCCTGCTCCACGTCGACGAGGAACAGCACCACGTCGCTCTCCGTGACCGCCTGCTCGACCTGGTGCCGGACCGCCCGATTCAAAGAATCCTCTGCCTGCAGGATGAGACCGCCCGTATCCACCAGCCAGAACTGCCGCCCGTTCCAGTCCACCACGCCGAAGTTCCGGTCGCGCGTCACGCCCGGGCGGTCGTCCACGATCGCCTCCCGGCGCCCGATGAAGCGGTTGAACAGCGTCGATTTGCCGACGTTGGGCCGGCCGATGATGGCCACGGTGGGAGCGCCGCTCATACGGGCACTCCTTTCTCCGTGAGCACATCCGCGAAGTCGTAGGAGAGGCGCACCGGCATCGGTAGCCGCTCCGCCAGCTCGTCGGCGCCCACCTCGTCCATGAAGATCAGATCGTCGTTCACGGCCTCGGCCGGTAACAGGGCCAGGTCGAGGTCGGCCCGGCCCCGTAGCGCTGCCTCGATCGCCGCCGCGGGGAGCAGCCCGGCCGTCGTCACGGACGGCCCGAACAGCGGGTTCTCGACCACCACGAGCTCGAACCGCGCGCCGGTGACCGCAGCCACCTCCGCCAGTACCTGCGGCATCAACCGCCCCATCGCCGCCCCCGTCACAACGCCGATGCGCTTACCAGCGAGATCGGGCAGCCGGTCGCGCGCCGCCGCAATCTGCGTCTGGAGATACCGGACCGCGCCGACTCCGTTCTCGCGTTGTTCGAAGTCGCCGTACCACTCCGCCGGCGGCAGCGGCTCCCCCGCCTGCAGGTACAGATCATCCGCGCCGTAACACCAGGGAAACCCGCGCTCGGCCAGGACGCGCGTCGCGAACCGGTCGACCGTCGCGAGCGCCGCGCGGCACTCCGCGCGCGTGAGCTCCCGGACCAGATCCCGCTTCGAGTACTCGGTGAGCGCGACCGGGACGACCGACACGGAGCGGATCGGCTCCCCCAGGTCGAGCAGATCGCTGAGCGTGCGCACCAGCTCCGCCCCGTCGTTCGCGCCCGGGACGAGCACGACTTGCGTGTGAAACGCGATCCCCTGCCCCGCCAAGGCGCGCAGCTGCGGCACGATCTCCGGCGCCTCGGGGTTGCGGAGTAGCCAGCGGCGCACCGTGGGATCGGTGGCGTGCACGGACACGTACAAGGGCGAGAGCCGGTATTCCACGATCCGCGCCACGTCCCAGGGCTTGAGGTTGGTCAGCGTCGCGAAGTTGCCGTATCGGAACGACAAGCGGTAATCGTCGTCCCGGATGTACAGCGGCGCCCGCATCCCCGCGGGATTGCCGTCCACGAAGCAGAAGTCGCAATGATTGGCGCAGCGGCGAATGCGCGGCGCCTCGAGCGTGACCCCCATCGGAAGGCCCTCGGGACGCTCGACGTCGTACTCGACGGCGTCGCCGCCGGGCAACGTAGCAGACAGGACGAACTGCTCGTCCGCGGTCAAGAACTCCCAATCCAGGAAGTCCTCGAGCGCGCGACCATTGACCGCCTGGAGCTCTGTTCCCGGGACGAGCCCGTGCTGCGCCGAGCGAGCCCGGCGCCACCGACTGGACACGAACCACCGCGCCCTACCTGGACTTCAAGGACTTTGTGAAGCCTAGCGTCGCAACCTCAACGCAGGCTGGAACTTCCGTCGATGTTCCTAATATCGCTCAGGAAGGGCGGTAGCGCCAGCCGGCGATCCCCTTGCCGCTCACCTTCAGGTCGATCTGCTGGTTCTCCTGGGGCGGGATGGTAGGGACGTCCCGCGTCTCGCTTGCCACGGGCCTCCCTTGCGGGTCGAGGAACTCCACCGTGAGCCGGAACGGCTTGGAGGGGGCAGGCCTCAGGTTCGTCGCCAGGAGCGTCGCCGCCGCGCCGCCCGAGTCGGGCACAAAGCTCGATACGGTGACCTCGACGGCGAGCAGCGAATCGACCTGGACCAGGTACTTGAGGGTCGAGTCCCGTCTGCCGCGCAGGTCCCAGGCCGCCGCGAGCAGTCTGATCGAGCTCCGATTCAGCGGGTCGAGCTGCACGAGACGCTGCGCCACCGCGAGCAGGTTCGTTGAGTCACGCAGCTGGTAGTAGCCGACCCCGAGCGAGTAGAGCGCGTCTCGGCGGTAGGGATTCTTCGTGAGGGCGAGCGCCAGGGCCCGAGCGCCAGCCCGATACCACCGCTGGCTCATGAGGCGCTGACCCGCTGTGAACAGGTCTTCCGGATCGAAGTTCTGGGCGTGGGCGGCGACGGAGTCGAACACCGCGGATGCCGCAGCGGCGCGGCCGCTCTCCGCGTACAGCGTGGCGAGCGATGTCGCCGCGTCCATTGCTCCGGGGTATGCCGCGAGATAGTCCTGCAGGGCCACGACTGCCGGTGCGAATGCCACCTGCAGCTTGCCGCTATCGGCCGCCATCTGCTGCAACAGCGCCGCGCGAGCGACCCGAGCCTGGGCCACCGCCTGTGCGCGCCCGCTCGAGTCCCGCGCGAAGGTCTGCTGATCCGACGGCGCGAGCCTGCGCCCACGGGCCTTGCGAGACTGCGACGAAGCGGTCAGGCGGGCCAGGATCGTGGAATCACTCTCGAGGCCGCGGTCGATCGAATCGACGCTCGCCCGCAGCCGGGCGTAGTCCTGTGCCGCCGCATCGTTCTGGGCGCGGCCGACCAGGAGCCGGGCGACATTGCTCAGTGCGTCTCTCTTGTCCTTCGCGAACGCCGTATCGTTTCCTGCGGCCTCCACTGTGCGACGGTAGTAAACGAGCGCGGAGTCGTAGTTGTCCTTGCCGGCGTACAGCCCCGCCAGCGCCACGAATGCCTTCGGATTCCCAGGCGCGAGACGGGCGGCGAGACCGAACAGCGCCGCCGCGGAGTCTTCCTTGCCGCCCTGCCC
>Ga0209472_1001496_pt1 | contig 13477 bp, 15 predicted proteins | sample GraSoiAngelo_130_FD_185887 | JGI IMG/M metagenome (GOLD analysis project Ga0209472, IMG submission 185887) | Grasslands soil microbial communities from the Angelo Coastal Reserve, California, USA - 14_0929_02_20cm (SPAdes) (version 2) | ecosystem: Environmental > Terrestrial > Soil > Grasslands ...
TTCCTCGCGACGCGATACCGTTTCGCCTTGAAAGAAGCGCTGGGTGTCCAGGAGGGAGTCCGGGGGGAACGACGGTCGACGAACGTCCTCGCGAACGGGGTCGCCCTGATGGGCGTCGCGGTCCTGTCCCTCGCCGCGTCGGTGGCCTTCTCGAAAGTCGTCAGCGGGATTGTCTTCCTCTCCGCCCTGTCCGTCGCCGGCGCGGACACCCTCGCGAGCGAGATCGGGGTCCTGTCCCGGCGGACGGTCCTGATCACGAACGGACAGCCGGTCCCTCCTGGCACAGACGGAGGCGTATCCGTGCTGGGCACCTTCTGCGCCCTCGGAGCCGCGGCGTACACCGCCGTCTTCGGGTGGATCGTCCTGTCGTACCTCGCGCGCGCCTACCAGCTCCGGCCGTCGATGCCCGTATCCGCGGTCTACCTGCTCATCCCCCTCGCCGTCGGATTCATCGGTTGCCAAATCGACAGCGTGATCGGGGCGACCTTGGAGCGCCGCGGGATCGTCAACAAGAAGACGAACAACCTGATCTCGACCGTGTCCGGCGCGTTCCTCGCCTATGCGATCCTGATCGCGGCGGGGCCCTTACCGACCGCCTAGCGCTTTCTTGACGAGAGCGACGCCCTCCTCCGCCAAGGCGTCCGCCCGCGCGGGCGTGCGGGCCTCGGCGTAGACGCGGAAGATTGGCTCCGTCCCCGACGGGCGGACGAGGACCGCCCCATCTTTCTCCAGGATCTTCACGCCGTCCGTCGTGTCGACCTTCCGGCCCTTGGCGAGTTCCACGATCGATGCGAGGACCGCCTCACGCCGCTCCACGGGCACGGAGACGTTCGACTTCTTGATGTGGTATTGCGGCAGCGCCGCGACGAGCGCCGAGAGGGCTTGACCTTCGTGCGCGAGGATCTCGAGCATTTTCGCGGCGGACATCGCGCCATCGCGGCAGAACTGGTGTTCCGGGAAAATCGCGCCGCCGTTCTCTTCCCCCCCGAAGACCGCGCCGGTCTCGAACATCGTGCGGGCGACGATCGGGGATCCCACCCGGGTTCGGACGACCGTGCCCCCCGCCGCGCGGACGACGTCCTCCACGACGGTGGAAGTGCTCACGGGCGTCACGACGGTCCCACCGCGGCTCTTCACGGCGGACCGGGCGAGGAGGGCGAGGCTCTTGTCTCCGACGACGAAGGCGCCCTGATCGTCGACGAACGTCGCGCGGTCCGCATCGCCGTCGTGCGCGATTCCGATGTCCGCATGCACTTCCCGGACGACTCGGATCAGATCCCCGAGATGGTCGGGGGTGGGCTCCGGGAGGCGTCCGGGGAACGCCCCGTCCGGCTGCGCGTTCAAGGAGAGGATGCGACAGCCGAGGGACCGCAACAGGTACGGCGTCATGACGCAACCGGCCCCGTTGCCCGGATCCAAGACGACCGAGGGGGCTCGCTTCCGAATCGCGTCCCCGTCGACCTTCGAACGAACGCCTTCCGTGTACCGATGGATCGAGGTTTCGTCGGCGCGGATCGAACCGACCTCGGACCACGGTGCCACGTGGAATCGGCTTTCGAAGAAGATGGACTCGATCGCCTCTTCGTCCTCGCGGCGCATCTCCATCCCGCGGGAATCGATCGCCTTGAGGCCGTTGAATTCCCTCGGATTGTGGGAGGCGGTCACGACGATCGCTCCCTTAATCTGGCCCGATTTCGCGACGAAGTACTGCGCGCACGGGGTGGGGACGAGGCCGAGATCGATCACGTCGCAGCCGGCCGACATCAGCCCGGAAGCGGCCGCCCGAGCGAGCATCGGTCCGCTGAGCCGCGGGTCGCGCGCCAGGGCCACCGGACCTCCGGAGAAGAATGTGCCGATCGCGCGGCCCACCTTGACCGCGAGGTCCGCGTTCATCTCCGCGCCGATCACGCCGCGGATGCCGTTCGTCCCGAAGAGGCGCGTCACGCCATCACCCGCCCGGCCTCGATCTTCGCATAGGGGGACACCTGCGCGCCGTCCTCCAAGATGCTGTCTCGGACGACCGCGCCTTCGCCGATCGCGGAGCCCGCCCCTACGATCGAGGAGGCGATGTCCGCCTTGTCGTCCACGCTCACGCCTTCGAGGAGGGTCGCGTTCGCGACGGTCGCGCGGCCGACGCGACAGGACTTGCCGAGGACCACGTCGGGGCCCAGCCGACCTTCCACGAAGCAGCCCGCGCTCACGTACACGGGAGGCCGCAGCGTGCCCGCGGTGACATCGGAATCGGGCGCGATCTTCGCGCGGCTCGCCGCGAGGAGGAGGCGCTGCGCGTTCAGGTAATTCGACAACGTGCCGGCGTCGGACCACCATCCGTCGAAGCGATAGGGCGTGAGGCCCTCCTCGATCAACCGCGGGAAGACCTCCCGCTCAAGCGAGACGGGGTGGCCCGCCTCGATGAAGTCGAACACGCGAGGCTCGAACACGTATTGGCCCGCGTTCACCAGGTGGCTCGCGGTCTCTCCCTTCGCCGGCTTTTCGACGAAACGGACGATGCGGTCTTTCGTGATCTCGACCGCCCCGAACGCGCTCGGATCGTCGACGGGCCAAACGGCGATGGTCCCGATGCCGCGGCCCTTCCGGTGGGCGCGGACGAGCCCGTCGAAATCGAGCGTGTCGACGACGTCGCCGTTGTATACTGCGAAGGGACCGTGGATGTGGCGCTCCAGGTTCTTCAGCGCGCCGCCGGTCCCGAGCGGGACCGGTTCATCGATGACCCGGATCTCCCGGTGGAAGTCCCGATCCCGAAAGAAGTCGCGGACTTGATCGAACCGGTAGTTCACGGCGATGAGCACCTCCTCGCAGGTGGCGGGGAGGGCGTCGAGCAGGTGGACGACCATCGGCCGATCGACGAGCGGGATGAGGGCCTTCGGTCGACTCAAGGTGAGGGGGCGGAGCCGGCGGCCGAGGCCCCCCGCGATGATCACGAGCTGCATCCGCCCTCTGAAGAGGGGCCGCGAATATCTATTTTCTGTCCGGGCGCTTCACTTCGGGACGATCGTGACGACGTTGTTCCCTCGGAGGACGACGGTGCCCACGCGGCGCACGTTGTCCTCGCGGGTCTCCTCCGTGTCCTCGAGGACCATGTTCATGTAATCGTCATAGCCGACGAGCTTTCCCTCGAGGATGCGATTGTCCTTGAGCAGGAGCTGTACGCGCTTGTTGATAGATTTTTCTAGGACATTAAGAGGCATCACCATGAGAAGGACATTCCCCCCTTCCGCGGTCGCCATAATTCCTGTTTGCACTTAAGACTTTTCGTCCTCCCATCTGAGATTCTCACGGCCGCACCGGGAACCGCGAACGTATTTATCGCCGTCCAACCCATGCGGCGTCAATGGAACGGAAGAAGGTCGGCGAGGTCTTCCACTTCTTCGGCCACATCGGGGTCGCGGCGATCCGGCTCACGGAAGGTTCGCTTGCGATCGGCGACACGGTCCAGATCCAAGGTCCGACGACGAACGTCGAGCAGACCGTGGACTCGCTGCAGATCGAACATGCGACCGTCTCGACCGCGGGAGCGGGCCAGGAAGTCGGAATGAAGGTGCGCGACCGCGTACGAGAGAAAGACTTCGTCTACAAGCTCATGCCGTCGGCCGAGCCGGCGCCGCCGAAAGCGACCCGGAAAGCCCCCGCCAGGAAGACGCCCGCGAAGAAAGCCCCCGCCAAGAGGCCGAAGCGGACCCCCAAGAAAGCGAGAGCCAAGAAGTCGAGGGTCAAGAAATCGAAGCCGGCTAGAAAAGCCACCCGCGCAACGCGTAGTAAAGCGCGCCGAGGCTCCCGAAAATCGCGACGCCGTTCAAGATGAGGTCCAGCAGCGCCTCCGCCGCGGGGCCCTTGAATCCTGCGTCCATGAGCATGAACTTCAGTCGGTGCGTGCCGTGGAAAAGGGAGCCGCCAATCAGGACGAAGAAGAACAGGCGGACGAGCGGCTCCTTCCAGTGAGCGAGGAAGGTCCCATAGGCGGCCGGATCGAAGGGCCACAAATGGAACGGGGCCGCGAAGAAGAGCAGGAAGAGCGTCACCGGGAGCAGGAACGCCGTGATGAAGCCGCCGACCGAGAAGAGGCTCCAGATCACCGGCTCGAGGAGGACCTCGTCCGGTGCCGCGACGTCCGCATGCACGGTCTGACGGCCGGGATTCCACGCGAGGGATTCCCGGGTCGGGCCGATCCCTTCGGCGATCTCACATCCCTCCGAAAATCAAGTACACGACCGCGCCGGAAACGCCGATCCACAGGAGGACGTTGATTCCGAACACGACCTTCCATGGGAGCGGCTGCCGCGTGAACTGGATCGGCTGGGCCTTCCCGATCAGCATGAACCACGTGAGCGCGTGCCAGAGGACGAGGGCGAAGAGGACGACGTTCAGGTAGAGCATCGGAGGCGTCCTCAGGAGATTCAGGAAGGCCGCGTAGGCGGATTCCCCGTCCCGCAGCTGGATCAGCATGTTGAGGAGGATCAGCCCGTAGAGCGCGCAGACCACGCCGCCAGCCTCTCGCAGCTGGAAGGCGAGGTACCGGCGGTTCCGGAGCCACCAAACGCGGCGGCGCCTCGCGGGATACTCGTGGACCGTCATCGGCTCACCGCGACGCCGACCCCGGCATCAGGAGCCTCCGCATGTGCCGCGTCGTCGCGAGGAACTTGAGGGTCTGGATCGCCGCCGCGGGATCGACCTCCTTCGGGCAGACGACGGAGCATTCCCCGACGAACGTGCATTCCCAGATCCCGGTCTTTGTGTTCAGGCGGGCGAGACGCTCCGCCGCACCGTCGTCGCGGGTGTCGCGGATGTACCGCAACGCGAGGGCCGAGGCCGCGGGCCCGACGAATTCCGGGCTCGCCCCGAAGACGGGACAGGCGGCATAGCAGAGCATGCAGTTGATGCACAGGCTCTGCTGCCGGTACGCGTCGACATCCTCCGGATATTGGGTGTACTCCTTCGACAGGTCGCCCCAATCTTTCCGCACGATGTACGGTCGGACCGAGGCTAGCTTGTCGAGGAAGTCGTCGAAGTCGACGACGAGGTCCTTGAGGATCGGGAAGTTCGAAAGGGGTTCGACGGTGACCGCGCCCTTGCGCATGTCCCGGATGTAGGTGCCGCAGGTGAGCCGCGGGCGCCCGTTGACGTCCGCGCCGCAGGACCCGCAGATCCCCATGCGACAGGACCACCGGAAGGTGAGGGTCGGATCGAGATGATCCTTGATGTAATTCAGTCCGTCCAGGACGACCATGTCGCTGCGGTACGGGATTCGGTACTCCTGGAACGTCGGCCGCCCGCCGCTCTCCGGCCGGTACCGGCTCACCCGGAAGACGACCTCCGAATCGGCCATCAATACTTCCTCTCCGCGGGCTGCCACTTCGTGATCTTCACCGGCAGGTAATCGATCCGAGGCGCCCCGTCCGTCCGGAAGGCGAGGGTGTGCTTCAGGAAGTTCGCGTCGTCCCGCTGCGGGAAATCGGTCCGGCTGTGGGCGCCCCGCGACTCGTGCCGGTCCCGGGCGCTGTGCGCGATCGTCGCGGCGACGTCGAGCATGAAGTCCAACTCGAGGACCGCCGTGAGCTCCGTGTTGAAGACGCGGTCCTTGTCCGCGAGGCCGACCGCGCCGAAACGGTCCCGCAACTTCGCGAGCATGCCGCAGGCGTCCGCGAGGGCGGACTCCTCCCGGAAGATGCCGACGTCCCGTTCCATCAGCTGCTGCATCTCGACCCGGATCCCGGCGACGGTCTCCTTGCCGCGCTCGCGGCCGAGCAGCCCATCGAAGACCCGGGCCTCTTCCTTCCGGAGGGCCTCCCGGGCCGTCGCGCCCCGAGGGTAGCTCGGTCGCTTCTTCGCGAACTCCGCCGCGGCGAGTCCGCAGGCGGCTCCGAAGACGAGGCACTCGCTCAGGCTGTTCGATCCCAGTCGGTTCGCCCCGTTGATGGAGACGCAGGCCGTCTCGCCGACCGCGTAGAGGCCGGGGAGCGCCGTCTCGCCCTTCAGGCCCGTCGACACGCCGCCCATGATGTAGTGTTGTCCCGGCCGGACCGGGATCAGTTCATGGACGGGATCGAGGCCCATGTACTTCTCCGCGAGCTCGCGGACCATCGGGATCCGCTCGTTGATCCGCTTCTCGCCGAGGTGCCGCAGGTCCAGGCCGAGGTACGGCCCGTAGGGTCCCTCGAACGCACGGCCTGCCTTGATCTCCTGAATCATCGCCCGCGAGAGGATGTCGCGCGGACCGAGCTCCATCTTGCCGGGCAGGTAGCGCTGCATGTAGCGCTCCCCCTCCTTGTTCACGAGGACGCCGCCTTCGCCGCGGGCCGCCTCCGTGATCAGGATGCCGGTCCCCGGGAGGCACGTCGGATGGAATTGGACCATCTCCATGTCCTTGAGGGGCACCCCCGCCCGGTAGGCGAGGGCCATGCCGTCGCCGGTCTTGATGAAGCCGTTCGTCGTGAACTCGTAGACGCGGCCGCATCCGCCGGTCGCGAGGATCGTCGCCTTCCCCTGGATCGCGGCCATCGTCCCCGTGCGGAGGTTCATCGCGACGACGCCGGTGCATGCCCCGCCGTCTAGGATGAGCGACGTCACGAAGGACTCGTCGAACCGATGGATCTGCTCGTACTTCATCGACGTCTGGAAGAGCGTGTGCAGAATGTGGAACCCGACCTTGTCCGCGGCGTACACGGTCCGCTTGACGGACATCCCGCCGAAGGCGCGCTGACTCACGCGGCCGTCCTCGTCCCGGGACCAAGGGCAGCCCCAGTGTTCCAGGCGGATAATCTCTTGCGGGCAGTGCGCGACGAAGTACTCGACCGCGTCCTGATCGGCCAAGAAGTCGGAACCCTTGATCGTGTCCTGAGCGTGCAGATCGAAGGAATCGTAGTCTCGCAAGACCGCCGCGGTCCCGCCTTCCGCGGATACGGTGTGGCTCCGCATCGGGTACACTTTGGAGACGAGGGCGATCGTGAGATCCGGGTCCAACTCGGCGGCGGCGATCGCCGCCCGCAGGCCCGCCGCCCCTCCGCCGACGATCACGAGGTCGAAGGCGGTCCGTTCCACAGATCGCCGGAACCGAATCGGGAGAATAAACATTTGGCACACATCGTCGGACCTCAATGCCGTCCGGGAAGAGATGACGCCTCAATCCAGAATGAAACCTAGACAGGGGCCTATGAGCAATGTGTCGAATAGTACCAGATGTGGAAGTCGAACCCTTCCCGGTAGAATACATAGCACTCATTGCTCGAGCCACGGTTGGCGATCTCGAGAGTGAATCGCGCGTACGCATTCCCACGCACCCCGAACGTCGACGGAAGTTCGATGTCGAAGGCCTTGGGCTTCCGAGCGAGCGGGAGGCCGGAGCCGTTTGAGAGTAGCCACCAGGTTGTGTCGACCCCATGCGGGGCCACCTGAACGTAGGGGTATTGGTTCCTCGTCATCGCCCGACCTATGGCTTCCCCGATGCTGAGAGTCTCCGCTGCCACGTCATTTACAATCCGGCCCTTCGGAGCGGGAAGCAGATAGAAGAGGGAATGACCAGACACATCCGTGATCCGATAGCCTTGCGCCCCCTCGTATGCTAACCCGAAGGGAACAGTCGATTTCAATCCCTGCGTGAACGGAACGACGAAGTCTGCGCCGGGACGGCCGGTAGCATCGAGGCCCAGGAATCCCAGGGGAATGTCCCCCTCTGCAACCGCGTCCACGCTTATGGTCACACCCGCGGACAGTTCAACTGAGATCGTCGTGTTCGGGTCATGGGCGAACTCCGAGAAGAGCGGGAAGGAGATCGTCTGTGTCTGAACATTCACCGCGACAACCGACGAAACCTGGATCCCCGAGACATCGGCGAGCAGAGGGCCGTCGACGCTCGATTGCCAGTAGAACTGCGCACGATAGGCACAGGTGCCCGATACACTCGCAGTCCATCCACCGGAACCGTTCGTCGAGACGGTTTGGACGCTGCCGTTTGACACCCCCAAGGGCGACAGGAAGACGACGACCCCCTGGAGGTTGGCATGATCGGCATCCGTGACCGTCCCGGAATACGTCACGGTGCCGCGACAGGATGTCGATGAGTCCGGCGGTCGCAAGGACCTCTGGGAGACGAGCAGGCCTGCCGCACCGGCGAGAACGATAGCCGAGGCGATGGCAGCCGCTACCGGCACGATCCACCGAATTCGGCGGCGCGATGGAGGCGCGGAACAGGGACGGCCGTCAACGCGGCCCGAGTCCAATCTGCCAGCCCCCCACGGTGCCAAGCCCCTTCCGTCGAATTTCCACACCGAATCGGGGCGAACGGATTTTAAGCGCTACGTTTAGCTCGTGCATGGACCGTCGAAATCGAACGAAGCGAGCGGTGGCGGCGTACCTCTTCCGTGCAACAGCGTCCCCTGACAGGACGGAATTATCGCGGCATGCCGCGCAGAAGCCTCAAGTAGAGCGGTCCAATTGGACGCGCCCCATGGAAGTCGTGAGGGTCGAAGGCCTCGGCAAGACGTACCCCGGAGGGACGAAGGCCCTCGAGGACGTTTCCTTCTCAATCCAGAAGGGCGAGATCTTCTGCCTCCTCGGCCGGAATGGCGCCGGGAAGACGACGCTCCTGCGAATCCTGGCGACGCAGCTCAAGCCCACGCTGGGCCGCGCTTCCGTCCTCGGTCACGACGTGCTTGCGGACCCGGAGGCGATCCGGCCTCACATCGCGGTCGTGCCCCAAGAAGCCCGGCCGCAGATGCTCCTCTCCCCCTACGACCACATCCTCTACTTCTGCTTGATCCGCGGCCAATCGCGGACGCAGGCCCGCGAACGGACCAAGAAAGTCATGGAGGACCTCGGGCTCTGGGAGCACCGCGACAAGCTCGCCTCCGACTTGTCCGGCGGCCTGCGCCAGCGGCTGATCATCGCCATGGCGATGGTGGCGGATCCGGAGGTCCTGTTCCTGGACGAGCCGACGATCGGCCTCGATCCCCTCGGTCGGCGCTCCGTGTGGCACATGCTGCGGGAGCTCACGCGGAAAGGGGCGACCATCCTCCTGACGACGCACTACCTCGACGAGGCGGAGATCCTCGCGGACCATCTGCTGATCGTGGACAAGGGACGCACCGCCTTCCTCGGGACGGTCGCGGAGGCGAAAGGCGACACCGGCATCGGGATGCGTGTGATCGTCGAGCCGGCGGCGGGGAACGGGACCGCCGCCCCCGAGGTCCTCGAGCCGCAATCCGCCGAGGAGGTCCTCGCGATCGTCGAGCGCGGCTTGAGGGAGAAGCGGAAGGTGACCTTCAAGCCGGCGAGCCTCGAGGAGGCGTTCATCAAGATCGTGGGAGGATCGATTGAAGTCGAGAATACGTGAGGCGCTCTACATCGGCCTGTTCGACGCCCTGCCACTGCTCCGGGACCCGATGCTCCTCGTCGTCATCAGCCTGTTCTCGTTCCTTCCGGTGATCTTCATCTTCGTCTTCGCCGATGCGGCATCGGCGATGCAGTCCCTCATCGGGGCGATCGTCCTCACCTTCTCCTTCACCGGCCTGTTCGCCTCGCAGAGCGTGTACTTCAACAAGCAATGGTTCCGGTTCCAGGACATGCTCGTCGCGTCGAAGGTCTCTCCCGCCTCGTACGCGGTCGGCCTCTCGGTGAGCGGGCTCGTCGTCGCCCTCCCGGGCGTCCTCGTCGCCCTCGCGTTGCTCCTGCTGTCCGGCCCGAGTACCGCCATCGGCATCGTCCTCCTGCTGGCCACCTCGCTCCTGCTCTGGATCGGGCTCGTCTTCGTCGGCTTCGCGATCGGGGCGACGACGAAGAACGCGCGGCGAGCGAACTCGATCCCGCAGGTCCTCAGCATCGCGATGGGATTCCTGCCGCCCGTGTACTACCCGCTCAGCCGCCTGCCGGCGATCGCCCAGCCTTTCGCCATGCTCATCCCGACGACCCATGCGGCCCAGCTCGCGAAGTATTACTTCGGGCTGATCCAGCTCCCGGCCTCGGAACTGGTCATCGGCTGGGCCTACCTGCTCGGCTTCGCGGCCTTCATGGGATTCCTCGCCTCACGGCGGGCCCACTGGGTCGACCCGTAGGGCGCCTACCGCCGGACCGCGGTGGGCACGCGGGCCCTCATCGGCACCGGGCTCGGCCATCGGGCTCCGGCCTCGATCAGCGCGCAGGCGATGACCGCGAGGACGAATCCATACCCGATCGTGATCGCGGCATTGCTGCCGGCCGCCTGCTGATTGTACTGATAGGCGGCGAGGTAGAGCACCGCGGCGTAGATCAGGAGGACGAGGATGCCCGCGGTCCCGAAGTGGCGAGTCCGTTCCCCGATCCCCGCGATGGCGATTCCCGCCATCGCGACGACGAGGAGCAATCCGAACGCCAACCAGGCGTAAGGACCATTGGCGAGCTGATTCAGGAGCTGCGTGGTTTGGAGGGCATCGTAGGACCCGACCGGCAATTCGGGTCGGTTCCCCGAGACCGTGAACCACGGCAGCGACGGGAGGGATGGCAAAAGGGCGATCCCGAAAAAGTTCACGAGGAGCAAGGCCGCGCCGAGGACGAGCAAGCCTCGACCGGCCCCGGATAGTCTCCGTACGCCGACCATGGTATACTGAACGCGGTTTCCGCCTAATAGTTTTAGGACTTTAGTGTCGAAAGCACACTTGGTTACTCGGCCCACGGACGCAATCCGGTCCCGATCTGCAGGAGATTCGGGAACGTTCGTGGAAAACGCGGATGGTCCTCCCACGCCTCGGGCCGACCGAGGAACGGACCTCGGGAGGTGAACACGAGTGAAGACAACGGTCGCCGTCGCCCTGATCGCCGTCCTGGCGGTCGTCGCGGCAGGTGTGTTCGCGGTGAACGCGGTGACCGCCTCGGGACCCCTCGCCACCCGCAACGCCGCGGCCACGGGAGTCACCGGGACGGGCAACGCCACCGCCGGGCACACCTGCGACCGGACGAACACGACCGCGTCGGCCAGCGGGTTCGTCTATGCCGGATAGGGAGCCCGATGGCCTGCGCCTTCTCCGACCAGGACAGGGGCCTCCACTCCTGTCCCTTTTTTTTGATCGTCGGCAAGGTACTACTAGCGCAAGCCTCTTGCCGGCGCCGGTCGCGTGGACAGTTTCGAAAGGGTCCTGTGGTGGCTCTTCCGGAGCAGCATCGGGGCGGCCACCCGCGCCCGGGTCCTCGTCGCGATCCGGGACGAGCCGCGGAACGCCCAGCAGCTCGCGGAAGGGCTGGCCCTGGACTACAAGACGGTCCGGCATCACCTGCGGGTCCTGGGGAAGAACGGGCTCGTCACGACCGCGGGGGAGCGGTATGGCCAGGTGTACTTCCTCTCCCCCTCCATCGAATCGCGCTGGGCCGTCTTCGAGAACATCGTGAGAGATATGCAAACGAGAGGTGACCGACGTGGAACGAAGTGAGCGGAAATGGGCCATGAGCCCGGCGTTGTGGACCGCGGTCGTGCTTGCGATTGGACTGGCAATCGGAATCGCCCTGGCCCTGATCCCGAGGCCAGGACGGCCGGGACCCGGTCCTCGCCTGGATCCCTTCGAGACGTTCGAGGACGTGGACGTCATCGTCTCGACGGTCGGACTCGCCCTCCTGGCGGCGCTCTTCGTCGTCTACGCGAAAACGTACCGGGACACCGGCGCGCGGTCCGCGCTCGGCCTGATCTTCGTCCTCGCGGCCTTCCTCCTGGAGGGAACCCTGACCTCCCCGATCCTGTTCGGGGCGTTCGGTCACGTCCTCGGCGAGCTGGGACCGTTCCTCCTCGTCGCCCACGGCTTCCGGACGGCCGCCTTCGCCGCGTTCCTCTATCTCAGCCTACAATAGCGCAGGTCGATCGATCGGGCCGCGGGAGATCAGGAGCCTTTCGCCTCGACTTCGGCGAGCCACTTCTTGACCTCGTCGACCGCCCCCGGATCCTCGAGGGTCGTCGTGTCGCCGATCTCCTGCCCCGAGACGAGGGATCGGATCACGCGGCGCATGATCTTCCCGCTCCGCGTCTTCGGCAATTTCTCCGTGATGTAAAGGTCGTCCGGCACCGCGATCGCCCCGATCGCTTCGCGGACGTGTTTCTGCAATTCCTTCTTGAGTCCGTCCGCCCGCGGCTGCCCGCGCTTCAGGACGACGTACGCGACCAGGGACTGGCCCTTCACCGGATGCGGCTTGCCGACGACGGCGGCCTCGGCGACCTTCTCGTGGCTCACCAAGGCGGACTCGACCTCCATTGTCCCGATCCGGTGGCCCGCGACGTTGATCACGTCATCGATGCGGCCCATGAGCCAGAAGAACCCGTCCTCGTCCATCCTCGCGCCGTCCCCGGTGAAGTACTTGCCCGGTACCTGGGACCAGTAGACCTGCTTGTACCGTTCCGGATCGTGGTACAGCGTCTGGAGCATCGCGGGCCACGGCCGCCTGAGGACGAGGTACCCTCCCTTGTTGACCGGCACGGTCCGCCCTTGCTCGTCGACGACCTCCGCTTCGATGCCCGGGAACGGCTGCGTCGCGGAGCCGGGCTTCGTCGTCGTCGCTCCGGGGAGCGGGGTGATCAGGATCATCCCGGTCTCCGTCTGCCACCACGTGTCGACGATCGGACATTGGTCGCCCCCGATCGTCCTCCGGTACCACCGCCACGCCTCCGGGTTGATCGGCTCGCCGACGGTCCCCAGGAGGCGCAGGCTCGACAGGTCGTGCCGCTTCGGATATTCGTCGCCCCACCGCATGAACGCCCGGATCGCGGTCGGGGCCGTGTACAGGATCGTGATGTCGTATTCCTCGACCATCCGCCAGAAGCGGTCCGGCTCCGGCCAATCCGGTGCGCCCTCGTACATGAAGACGGTCGCGCCGTTCGCGAGGGGCCCGTAGACGATGTACGAGTGCCCCGTGACCCAGCCGATGTCCGCGGTGCACCAGTAGAGGTCTTCCTCCTTCAGGTCGAAGACGTACTTCGCCGTGGTCGCGACGCCGACGAGATACCCGCCGGTCGAATGCTGGATGCCCTTCGGCTTCCCTGTCGTGCCGGACGTGTACAGGATGAACAGTGGGTCCGTGGCGTCCATCGCCTCGGGAGGACATTCGGCATCCGCTTTCGCCATCAGCTCGTGCCACCACTGGTCTCGTCCCTCCCGCATGGGCACCTCCACGCCTGTGCGCCGGAAGACGACGACGTGCTTGACGAGATCGACGTCCGCGATTGCTTCGTCGACAATCTTCTTCAGAGGGAGGACCGTCCCGCGACGGTAGCCTCCGTCCGCCGTCACGATCACGTGCGATTCGGCGTCCTCCGCGCGGTCGCGGATCGCGCGGGCGCTGAAGCCGCCGAAGATCACGCTGTGCACCGCCCCGATGCGGGCGCATGCGAGCAAGGCAATCGGGAGTTCCGGGATCATCGGCATGTAGATCGTCACGCGGTCTCCGCGCTTGACGCGGAGTCCCTTCAGCACGTTCGCGAACCGATTCACGTCGCGCCACAGGTCGTGGTACG
>Ga0209472_1001497_pt1 | contig 13477 bp, 16 predicted proteins | sample GraSoiAngelo_130_FD_185887 | JGI IMG/M metagenome (GOLD analysis project Ga0209472, IMG submission 185887) | Grasslands soil microbial communities from the Angelo Coastal Reserve, California, USA - 14_0929_02_20cm (SPAdes) (version 2) | ecosystem: Environmental > Terrestrial > Soil > Grasslands ...
GGTTCGACCGCCCAGCAGTAACGGCCGCAGGACGTTGTCCACGATCGTGGACACTCCCGCACAAATCGCGAGCAAGAGAATGGCGCGCCCCCAATGTCCCGTGAAGCCAAGCCACAATGACGCAGGCACGAAGATCAGTCCGGAGCCCACTACAGGGACCAGCGAAAAAAAAGCCATTGCTACGCCCCAGAAAAGAGGCGTCGGCAATTTCACAATGGCGAATCCCAGGCCGCCAAGAATGCCCTGAATGGCGGCAATAATCAGGCTGGTCGTGACGCTCGCGGAAATAAGGTCGCGCGCCTGCTTCATCATGGCGTCACGGTGCTCGGTATCGAAGGGCAAAATGCTGCGGACTCCAAGGATAATCCGGTCGCCGTCGCGGAAGAAATAGAACATCGCGAAGATCATCACAAAAAGGTCGAAGATAAACGCCGCGATGTTGCGCAGGATGGTCCCGAGGCGCTCCGCGAGAAAACCGGCCTCTTTCTGAACGGCCTGTTCCACCATGTCGGCGACGTCGGCGTTGGGATCCAATCCCGGCACATGTTGCGCGATCCACGCCCACTTTCTGGCCACCACGGGCGCGTGCTCTCCCGCAATGGAATGCTGCACGCCGCGCGAAATCGACACTGCTTCGCGCACGAACAGCGTGGTTACGAAAATGGCCGGCACGATGAGCAAAATGGTCACCGCCACGGTGCTGATGACCGCGGCCTTAGTCGCAGAGAATTTCCGCACCAGCCGCTCGTGCATGGGGTAGAAAAAAATCACCAGGATCGCCGCCCAACCCAGCGCTGAGAGGAAAGGTTCGTAAATCCGGAAAACCAGGTAAATGAGCAAAAGGAGTACGCCATAAGAAAGCACAGTGGTTAAACGATCACTGGTCGTGGCGTTCGTGGGAGGAGCAGAATTCTGAGTCGTCATATAATGTTGATAGGCCGGGCAAAGACTGATAACTTCCGGCTTACGCTACACCAGGTCACACGCGGATCACCGAGCCCATTCTGAATGTCTGCGAAGTCCATCCCGCTCACTGGCTACCAGATTCGTCTCCTTGCTGTACTTGCTTTAATCAATTTTGTCAACTTCGCGGCGCGGCAAGTCTTCGTACCACTGATTCCAGTCTTGCGCGATCACCTGCACGTCACGGACGCCGAGCTCGGCTCGGTGCAAACATTTCTACTGGTAGTCCTCGCCGTCGGCAGCATCCCTTTTGGATTCCTGGCCGACCGTTTCAGTCGGAAAGCCATCATCGGTACAGGCATCCTCTTCTGGAGCGTCGCGACATTTGCGGGCGGTCTGGCCTCCAGTTTTATGTTTTTCCTGATTGCGCGCGCCATTGTCGGTCTCGGCGAAGCTGCCTATGCTCCCGCGGCCCAGTCCATGATTTCCGGAGCATTTCCGCAGGAACGCCGCGCGGCCGCGCAAGCCATCTTCGCTTCCGGCATGCTGCTCGGCGGCGCTGCCGGCCAGGCGCTGGGCGGCATCATTGGTCCGCGATATGGATGGCAGGAAGTTTTTTTCATCGTGGCTCTGACGGGAATCATTCCGGGTGCCGCACTGTTCTGGATTGAGGAGCCGCCACGCGGCCCGCGCTCTGAAGTCGTGCCGATACTCCGTCTTCTGCGTGTCCCTGCGTTTGTCGCCATGATCTTCGCGGGAATTTGCATTACTTTTTCCAGCGTGTCGCTCCTCACGTGGGGAACGGACTTCGCCGTCAGCTACAAGGATTTCAGCTTACGCGAAGCCTCCGTCTCACTGGCAGTGATCGGCCTGTTATCGGCACTCTTTGGAGTTCTGACAGGGGGATTCGTTGCGGACCGCCTGCAGCGAAGCTTCTCTTACGGGCGCATTCTTGCTATCGCGGGGGCGTTTCTCCTGGCGGCTCCGTTTCTGTTGATGGCCATTCAGTCGGAAGAAAAACCGACCGTGCTGGCCAGCCTTTTCGTCGCGGGCTTTTTTATGTCCTGGTACCACGGCCCCGTCACTGCCGTTCTTCATGACATGATGCCGCGCCGAGCGCACGCCACTTGCGTCGGTGTTTACATGTTCGCCACGCAATTGTTCGGCGGACTCGGTCCGCACGTGGTTGGGAAAATCTCCGATCTTCACGACATGCAGCTCGGGCTGGAAATCGCTGTGGCGGTCATGGTTTGCGGCGCGCTGTTGATGCTTCTGGTTATCCACTTCATTCGCCGCGACGGCCTCCGCCATCCAGCGCTCGACGCTTTCCATGCCGAACGGGGCGACTGAAATTCGAGCGCACCGGCAGTGCCGAACGCCACTATTGAACGCGAAGTTGAGATTATTACTTGATGCTGACCTGGTTGATCAGGCGGAGAACTTCAGTTTCCGGGACGTCGTAAAGAGGGCGCAAGTCGTCTTCTTCCAGGCGCTCGCGCAGATATTCCGCAGCGACGAAACTTGCTTCGCGGTCCGTCAGGTCACGCTCAGTCTTCGCGCGAAATTTGACGAACGCGGTGTGCGCCAGTCCGACCACATGGGCCTGGCCATCTACAAAAAACTTCGCGTCAATCGTGTCCCCATGGCGCGTGGCGATGCCGTTCCACAAGTGCGAGAAGCGGCACTGGTACGTTTCCCCGCTCAACTTGGAAGTGACTTCGAAGGCGCCGATGAATTGGCTCATCGCGCCGGTATTCGCAAGCACAGGGCGTGTCGTCACGCGGTCTCCTTGGCTGACTTGTGGCTCAATCGTGTACGCTGAGACGCTATGCTCAGCATGACAAACGGCGTTCCATGCTTCGATTTTCAGCGGCTCACTGCCGCGGCGGTTTCCACTTGCGAATAGCTCCGAATCGCGGCAGCAACCCCTGCGCCGTTCGCCATACGGAATCCCTGATCGAGCAAGCACTTTTCCAAAGCCGACAGGAATAGAAGCACGAATGGCTTCTGGCTGCAGTAGCCCATTAATCCGACGCGCCAGATTTTGCCCTTGACCGGGCCGAAGCCGCCAGCGATTTCGATGTTGAACTCGTCGAGCAACTGGTTGCGAACTTTCGCGTCGTCAACGCCGCCGGGAATCATTACTGCGGTGACCGTCGGCAAACGGTCAGGCGGGTTCTTGACGAGCAGATCGAGCCCCATGGCTTCGAGGCCCGCGATCAGCGCGAGCTGATTCACACGATGCCGCTGCCAGCGCGCTTCCAGGCCCTCTTCGACGACAAGGCGCATCGCTTCGCGCAGCGCAAAAATCAAAGAAATCGGGGGCGTGTGATGATACAGCCGGTCTTTGCCCCAGTAATTCATCGCGGTCGTCAAGTCGAAATACCAGCTCTGCACTTTCGTCTTGCGCTTGCGGAAGATTTCTTCGGCGGCCGGACTCACCGTGATAGGCGACATTCCGGGGGGCGCGCTGATGGCCTTTTGCGATCCGCTGAAGCAAATATCAACGCGCTGCTTATCCACATCGATTGGCACAGCTGCGAGCGACGCCACGGTATCCACAATCAGCAGCGCACCCAGTTCGTCCGCAACCTTGCGGTAACAATCGATACCGGTAATCACGCCAGTGGAAGTTTCCCCGTGCGCGAAGCCGATAATCTTGATTTTTTTGCCCTTGCCTGCGCGTCGCACATCTTCCACGTCCACCGGCTTTCCGTACGGCGCTTCCACCTTTATTACTTTCGACGAAGCTCGCGTCGCAATTTCGCACATACGTTCGGAGAAAACGCCATTGACCGCAACGATGGCTTCGTCGCCCTCTTCCAGAGTGTTAAGCACGGCTGCTTCAATCCCGCCAGAACCGGAAGCCGAAAGCGGCATGGTGATGCGGTTTTCCGTCTGAAAAATTTGCCGCAGGAGGATTTGCGTTTCGTCCATGCACCCTTTGAACCAGGGGTCCATGTGACCCACCAGCGGCGTGGCCATGGCGCGATAGACGCGCGGGTCGATGGAAGACGGTCCGGGAGTCAGCATTAACCGCACGGGGGGAGTGAGTTCGCCAACATGTTGCGTCATGACGTTTGCCCTTCTTTATGCTTGCGCTTGATTCTCGCTCACGAATCCTGAAACGCCCCGCAAATGCGCTATCGGAGACTTTCCCTGCCGCGGCGGGAAGTTTAATTTTCGCGCAATCCCCAAACTCACGCAACCGACAAATTGGCTGCGTCTGTGCGCGGGAGGCCTCTTACTCTGAGGGAGCAGATACGGGAATTCAGCAGATGCAAGCAGCTTAATTCGTGGCATCCTTGAAAGAACACAAACCTAAAGGAGCAACCTTGAAGCTACGCCGTCTGATTCTCTTGCTTGCACTCGTCTCTGTGCCCTTCTTGCAAAACGTTTCCATTGCCCAGGGTGACGAGACGAAAATCATCGCGCTGGAGAATCTGTGGAACCAGATGCAGATCAATCACGACGCGGACGCCATGGGGAAAATGCTGGACAGCGATTTTGTTCTCACGGACTACGATGGCACAGTCTTCAGCAAGGATCAATTCCTAGCGACCATCCGAGACAAGTCCATCCAGGTCACGACCGAAGTTTCCGAGGATATGAAGCTGCACCGCCACGGTGATGCCGTGGTCGTCATCGGTGCAACGCGCGAGAAGGGCACGGAGAAAGGAAAACCTTTTTCGCATCATGGCCGGTTCACCGATACGTGGATTAAGAAGGACGGGCAGTGGCTTTGCATTGCAAGTCAACTCAGCCTGATAGGTAAATAGAAAAGTAATTGATTGCTTTTGTTCTGAGAAGACGGACACTTAAAATGAATCTACCGACGTTTTTCGAAAGTCCAATCCCAGCAGCTAATTCAAGGGGTGCTTGCGGTAAGATACCGAGCTGTGACGGCACTGCCTCCCAATGAACAGCTAAAAGACCTACGCTCGCGGCTGGGCATTACTACCCGCGATGTGGCGGAGTTTAGCCAGCGTATTGCGGAAGCGGAAGGCAATCCGGAATTCCAGATCTCAAACGCCTGGCTAACGCAAATCGAGAATTCGGACTCCGTTCCGAGCATATTCAAACTGTACAGTTTGAGCGCTATTTACCGGATGAAGTTCACCGACCTGCTGCTCCTGTACGGGCTTGACCTGCAGAAGCTGGGGATGCATCAGCTTGCTGCCCCGCTGCCGCACACGCACCTGACTTCGCTGGAAGTTTACGACGCGGACCGTACGGTTTCGTTTCCCATCCGGTTTGATAGATCCTTCGATCTGGACAACACCAACCTCCTCTCACGCATGGTGGAACTTTGGGGAGAAGTACCCATCGCGCTGATTCAACACCTGGACATCCGGCACAGCCAGTACGGTTACGTTGGCCTGCAGGATTACACCCTTTATCCACTGCTACGCCCTGGTTCCTTCGTGCAAATCGATTCACGCGTCAGAAAAGTTCAGCCGCTTCGCCGCCGCACCGAGTTTGACCGCCCCATCTATTTCGTAGAGCTGCGCGACGGCTATGCTTGCGCGTGGTGTGATCTTCTGGACGACCACCTCCTGCTACTGCCCCATCCTCTCTCTCCAAGCAGCGTGCGAAAATTCAAGTTTGGAACCGACGCAGAGATCGTCGGGCAGGTGACAGCCGTGGCGATGAGACTCAGCGACCCGAGTGATTCTGCGCCTGACGATAATGCAAGATTGCCAAGGCGAGTCTGAGATTGGAAGTGAAGAGGCGAGCCACCGTCAAATTCACTTCGGTAGGAATGGCGACACGGTATGGCTCCAGCTTCTGCCACGCGCGCAAAAACTCCCGAGGATTCTCCCGGGTAGACTGTAGATAGGCCTCAAGGTCGCTGACCAAACTCTCCAACGAAAAGGCGGAGAGTCTGTAAAATACCTGCCGGTGGGCGATTTCCAACGCTTTGCGCGCGACTTCCGGACGGAAGCGGTTCGCAAGCCCCTCATGATAATAGTTTCCTGTGTTGTAATCGCGCGTCGAGGCCAGATAAATCAGGCGCCCAAGATCGCAGGGAATCCGGGCGAGCGTCCGGCTTAAGAGATCGTCGTAGGCCTCTTGCACAGGAACGAGTTTGATCGCAGAGCTCATGGTTACGGCGCTTCAATTGCGGCAGACGCGATGCAGCTCAGGATTGCACACCATCCATTTCGCGCGATCGGGCTCCAGACTCGAACTCTCTTAGGACATTGCCGATGCGCTGAGTAAGTTTGTCGGCGCGCAAGGCCATCCAGTGCAGCCTCTCTAGGCCCGCCAATCCAATCAAAAGAAAAAGAGCTCCGCAAATCAGCGTGAGTTGTGCGTATTGGAGGAGTATCCTAGCCTCCATCGCGAATTTAATATCCGCACTCAGCCGGCTCGCTTCCAAATGGTGGCGCATGATTCGGCGGATGGTGGCCGCAGTCTGCTGCACCCAAAGCAGCGCCACGGCATTGCGCTCCCGAAGGAAGAGCCGCTTCAAATCGACCGATTCCAACCGAGAAATGAATTCAAAGTCCCGGCTTGAAAAGATTTGCGAGACAAATTCCGGCGGACACGCCTCCGGGAGGTCGTCCTGGCCAGTCAGCCACTCGTCCATAACAGCGGGCAGATGTCCCGAGGCCGATTGCCCTCGGACCCACACGAGTATCAATACAAGAAGGACAGCGGCTCCGATTAGTGCAGTGGTGGTTCCGATCACGAGCCCACCACCTTCGCCAGGTACGCTCGTCCTTCTCGTAATCTCTGACCCGTCGCAGCAGCAATTCTTTGGTATTGCTCTTCCAGGCGCACTGCTCTTTTTGGCTCAGGGTTAGGAGCGTAGGACCATAGATGCAGTGCCCAAAGACCGAGGACCATGAGGTAAGAGCCAGGACTGACGTGGGCCCAGAAACGGTTAAACCTGCTCGCGGTATTGGTTACGAACGTCAGTTGGATTACGCTGATTCCAACAAACAGGCCACACCCTAGAAGAATGCCTCTTAGATTCCTGCCGAAGGGAATTGCATAAAACAGGAAGAGCGCCACAAGAGCAATAATCGCCAGACTTTGCACGGTTCTAAGCGCGCGCTCAAATTCTATCGTGGTCGTTACAGACCACCAATGCGGATTGTTCCAAGTCTCGACCAACCCTTTCGTGAAGGCCATCACAAACACGAAGGCAAGGAGATTTCTGGCCATTCGCGCCGTGCCAGGGAAGGCAGCCAGCGCCACGCGGTAAATCTCGAAAACTACCGCGCAACCGATTAAAACGCCGGAATACTCCGTGATCCAATAAACCGGTAGATAGAGCTGTGGGCGAGCATGGTATATGGAAAAGCGCAGGAGAGACTGCAACCACACAAATAAAATGTAGACGTAAAAAACCGGATATCGAGCGAGCAGTTTGCCTTGGAGCCCTCGAATCAGAAGGATCGCTTCAAGCGCAATGCCGCTCCACCAAATCACTTGCACGAGTATCTTGCTCCGACGCACACCCGCATAAAGCGCGCGAAGCCAATCCTAGCATGGGAGGGGAAGGACACAGCGACCTTCCCCCTTCATAGAACACTTACTAGGACGCTACCCCGAGCCAGGGCAGCGGTGTCGGTGGCGGCTGCGGGTCCGTTCCATCGGCCACCAAGGTGACTACACCTTTTGGCTGTGTCACCTGCAGACAGTGTTTTCCTGTGTTCAAAAATGGAACCGGTATCGCCCCTGAAAAAACGGCTACAGCAGCGGATAAAACGCATATAGCAAACGCTACCTGAGTTCTCGATTTCGTCATTTGACTCTCCTCGAAGAAAGTAGAAACGATGGTGGCTTGGATCGTGACGCCCCATTCGTAGCCTGCGGGGAGGCTATGAGAAAAACTGGAAACGCGCGCTGTAGGCAGGTGTCTGGTTGGCATTCCAACCAAGACCAGGGCCGAAGCAGCGCGCGGGCAGATCAATAACGCGGGATCGAAATCAAAATAAGAAGAAGTGCAATGTCAGAAACGCGATTCAGACTGCGATGTGACCGAAACTGCAAGGTTAGGGGGCCGCACGCCCCATGAGGTGCTCGTAACAACGCATGCCAGGTTCTGCAATAGCGTCATTTTGGCCTGAGAATGGAGCAACTGCCCCTTTGGACGCCATGACCGGTCACTTCATGGCTCATACCGGCTGTAAATGTCTGGCCATTTAGAACAACTTCCTGGAATGCTCCGGCGCCTTTGTGGCCCCCGTGCGATTTCCAACATAGTTCTGCCGCGCTCGCCTCAGCGGTTGTGATCCCAATCAAGCCATCATTTCCGGCGTTTCGCTCCTTGCCCCGAACGAATACTGAGTCATGGGTACACAGTGCCAAAAGTTAAACGCTTCAGGCATCTACGCCAGCACTGCAATTTCGCAACGTTCTTGTTCCAGAACAAGAGAACCTCTGCAGCATTGTTCAGCTATGTCAGTCAATATTCACACAGGAGGACAGTCCCACGTGGATATCCAAAAGGGAGAGCGGTGGCGTTGTCAGAATCGGGTTTGCAAAAGCGAGATCCTCGTGACTACGTCAAGCCGCGCGCAAGGAGGCTCCAACCCGCGGTGTTCGTGTGGCGAAATCATGAAGAAACCCTATACCCAGCCGGGTCTATGTCCCTTTGAGTCTGAAGTGGAGGCGCGCGTCAAGCTCGAGGCGTCGCGAAACTAGTTGATTGACGTCTCTCAGACTCTTCGTGCGGCGTGCAACCCAGGCCCGTCGCATAAAACGCGGTGGGAAGCTGCCAATATGCGGGTATTCAGGGGGTTCGCGATTGCTCTTATGCTGGCGTTGATCTCGCTCGGAATCTTCATTCTCTACAACTCCATGGCACGCAGGAGCGCTGCGGAGACTGACAGTGTCATAGCTGGGGCAGTGCTCTTCTCTCTCGCTCTTACTTTGCTTTATTACATCTCAAGGCCAACCATCAAATGAAAGGGCAGGAACAAAAAGGTAGCGCCGCGCCCATGGGTACTTCTCCTGCAACGGAGTGCCGTGCGGAGTTCATTTTTTATGCGCGAAATCAATCGCGCAAGCTGGGCTCTGTGGAAGTTCTTGGCGATTACGCTTGCGATTTTAGGAGGCCCGACTGGGCGCATCGGTGGACGGACTGGAATTCCGGCCGGAACCAGTACCTGAATCTCTTCCTCTGCGCCAAACATGCCCGCGAACTAGGCTTGTTATAAGTCATCTCTGCCGCATGCCTTCATATCAGGTCTCGAGGATTCAGTCCCGGCGAATATTGCGAGCAGTTTCTGAACTGTAGTAAGCGTTCAAGGCTTGGTTGAACTGTTGAACCCTGGCTCGATTTGATTCCTTCTGGATCATGGTTTCCAGAATGGGCTCGAGGAACCGGCCGAACATCTTCAGTGTCGCGTTGTCGTGCGTGGCCAATGCTCTCTCCACGGCCCTTTCCGTTGCGGGCGTAACGATTTCAAGCCGTCCCACAAAGACGCGTACGGTTTGCGCGGGAGCAGGATGGATCGAGAGCGGCAGCACGCCATCTACAAATGTTCGCGGTACAATGTACAGCAGACGGCTGCCTTCTTCGAACCAGGAGCCGCGCCACGTTTCGACCATGGCGTGCGCTTCGTCCTGGTAAAGACCCTGGGCAACGAACATTCCTTCCAGTTCCCTGCCGAGATCGCCGATCGTGCCCGTGAGTTCCGGTGGATCCAGGATGGCATCTTTTTGCAGCCCTCCGCCGATTCGGTAACCCACTTTTTCGCCACGGCGCTCGAAAAGAATGGTATTGGGAATCTCCTCCTGGCCGTGATTTTCGACATGTAATTCGCCGGAAGGGATAAGCGTCGCCGAAAGCGGTACGGAAAACGTGGACACGCCGCGATAGAAAAGGAACTTCTCCTGTTGCTCGCCGGCGGACGACTGCACGCGAAGGGGCGTTGAAGAGGTCATCCGGGCAGCGTAATAATGATTGCCTGAATTCTCGTGTGGAAATTTCTCTCTCACGTTTGGCGAAATGGTTACAGAATCCCACGCAATACTTCCGTCCGGATGCGGCTGAAGGAGGGTGCCGTCAAAAATATTTGCGGCAGGCTCGACGTGCGCGGCGTGAGGATACCACTCGGTGATCAGCCCCTTGGCAAAGGACACCTTGACCGAAACGGTTTCTTCGCGCGAATCATAGAAATAAAGGACTGGAGTTTCCATCCGCACAGTGCCGCGCAAACCGAGCTTGAAGCCGTTGTAACGAAAGTGTTCCACGAAACCGGGCAGGTCCGTGGAGCCCGTGAGTGGTAGCCATTCGACGGCACTGCCATCCCTGCCGGCGATAGAGGTAAACGTGCCCCATTCGTGTGCGGTGAGGCCGGAATAGACGGGACGGGCTTCCTTAGCAGCAGGATGTGACGAGATGACAAAACAGCTGGCAAGCAAGGCGAACAACGCTAGGAGCAATGGCTTTCGTGGCATGGCTGGCCTCCCTGGCATCTTCGGAGTTCTGCGTCCATCCAGCCAAGACGCCGAGCGGCATATAAGTGTTAACCATGCCCCGACAAGTATGCGCTTGCGGCCGACAACCCTACTCCAATAGGTCCCAGACCAGCTTTAACGATAGACCGCTTCGTCGAATAGCGCTTTCAGATCGCGGCCGTTCGCCTTTTCCATAGCCCGCTCGAAATCCCTGGAGTCTACCAGCCGGCGCGCGTTGGCGGACGTGTACAAACCGATCCCTCGCCAGAAAATCTCGTCGCCAAGCTCCGTCCTCAGTCGAGCCAAGAATAAGGCTCCTTTAACGTACGGGATCTGTCCCAGCGCTTCATGGCTGTCCTTCCATTTTTCCCAATGCAGCGGCCGATCCTTCCCTTCTTCGCGCAATTTTTTCATGCGGTCCCGCAATTCCGCGATTTGCTGGTCGTAGGCGGCGCGGCCCTGGTGCCTCTCGATATACGCAATGGACATGAACTCCGCAAACCCTTCGTTCAGCCAGAAATCGGACCATGATTGGATTCCTACGGTCACGCCCCACCATTGATGCGCTAGTTCATGCGCCATCAATTTGACGTCATCCTTGTCGACCAGATCGGCCATGTTGTCTTGCGAAAGGAGCGCCATGCCTGCGGCCTCTTGTCCCATGCTGGGCCCCGGCAGGAACACCTGGGCGTAATGCGAGTTCATCGGGTCGATCGACGCGATGCTTCGCAAAAACGCATAAGCATCCTCTGTTTTGGCGAATGCCTCCTTACTCGCTTCCATTTTCTGTGCGTAAATTGAAAACTTTCCATTCACTGCGACGGCAAGCCGTGCGACGCCGAAGCTGAATAAATACGTTTGCACCGGATCGCTTTGCTCAAAAACAAAGTGATCCCCGTCTCTTGCGCGCCACTCGCGGCCTCGCGTACCCGGCCCAACCGCCCGGAAGCCCATGTTGCCACCCTCTCTAGAAGGAATGACAATCTCCAGACGGAGCGTCGCGCGCTGCCCCGGACTGGTGTTACAGACGATCCACGCCTCGCAGTAAAAGGCTGTAGCGAATCCCGAATCCCGTGAGTAGTCCCGTCGAGGGACCGCGCTCCCAAACCATCGGATTCCCCGCCCGGCAGTGGCAGTGTACTTGACCCGCAAAATGTGCTTGCCACCCGAACGCAAGCGGACGCGCACCGCCTGTTCGTTCACGGTCACGTCTCCATCGGCAACATTCGCGCTCATAACGCGCAAGCCTGCCTGCTTCTGCCACTCGACTTCACCCGCATCGGCCTGAACTTCGATGGTCTCGTCACCCTTCAATAGTTGGTGCTCGAAATCGGGCGCCAGCTTCACTGAGTAATGGGTGGATTGCGCCATTGTCGTCGCGGCGCAGGAAAAGGCCCAAGAGCAGCACAAAGCAATGCTGCGGAATCGATTGCCATGAGACATGCGCGAAGTATATCGCGGAGAGAACATGCGCGACCGGCAGCGTTTTCACTACAACGCCATAATCAAACGGGGCCATAGCGGGCGAATCACACTAGAGCAGGCTTCGAGGTAGGACTGTACTTCTTCGCTAAACGCGTTCGGCTTTTCGCTTTCGACGTCAATCGTGCCAACCACGGTTTCGCTTGTCCTGTCGAGCACGGGAACAATGATCTCCGACCTCGTTGTGCCAAAAGCCGTGAGATAGCGTGAATCGGCTGCGACATTCCCGACATTTACGGTCGCTCGGGTGGAAATGACCGCACCAGTCAGCCCCTTGCTGATCGGAAACGTCGGAAACTCAGGTGCACCCGGGCCGCTCCAAACGACGTTCTTCACTATGCCCGCGGCACGGTCCACATCATAAAGCCCGACCCAGCGATAGCTGCCGGCACTCCTGAGAAGTTCAGCGACCTTTTGAAGAGCAGCAACCCGACCACTCGCACCGGAAACGAGGCTGTGGAGATCCTTCATCAGCTTGTCGCGTTCCACCAGCATGTCGCTCATTATAAGTACACAGCCTCAATGAAAAAAATCTCTAAACGGGACAGGATCCTGCGAATTTCGGTCCGCTCGAATCAGCGGAATAAAAATACGACAAGTAGGAATGCCTGTCCCAGAATTCTCGGATAGTCGAGCGATTAGGCGGCGATGGTTTGCTGGGTGAGCAGATGAGTGGGAACTTTGCGCAGATCCCAGACGATGCCGAGCCAGGACATGACTTTCAGCGTGTAATAGGTGACGTCAATCTCCCACCAGAAAAAGCCCTGGCGCGCCGAAGCCATGAAGTGATGATGGTTGTTGTGCCAGCCTTCGCCGAGGGTGAGGAGGGCCAGCAGCCAATTGTTGCGGCTGGTGTCCGTAGTCTCGTAGCGGCGCGAACCGAAGAGGTGCGAGAGTGAATTGATGGTGAACGTGTCGTGCCACAAGAGCACGGTGCTCAGGCAGAAGCCCCACACAAAAAGATGCCATCCGCCAATCAGCCACAGCGCCACGCCGAGGGAGATGGGCGGCACCATGTGGTATTTGTTCAGCCAGCGAAGCTCGGGGAACTTGGCGAAGTCGCCGATATATTCGAGCCGCGTATCATTGTACTTATCGGAGATAATCCAGCCGACGTGCGACCAGAAGAAGCCGAAAAGCGTCGGCGAATGCAAATCCAGTTCCTGGTCCGAATGCCGGTGATGGTGCCGGTGATGGGCTGCCCACCACAGCACGCCCTTCTGCGAAGAGGTCATGGCAATGAACGCCATCACGAACTGAAACACGCGGCTCGTCTTGAACGAGCGATGCGAAAAGTAGCGGTGATAGCCGGCGGTTACGAAAAACATGCGCACGACCAGCAGGACCAGGCAGGTCACCAGGTAATACCAGTGAAAGGGAATAAAGAAAATCAGCAGCGCGGCGACATGAATGAGCGCAAAAGGCAAGGAAAGAATTAGGGAAATCCGCGAGCCATTCGGGAGCGGTATCGACAAATATCGAGAAGCAGAAGCCATCCGGCAAAATCCTCCGCGTCCAAATGCGGACGCTTTTCGAAGCATCTATCGCAAGCGCAGAGATCCAGCCGGAACTTCGCGCCACGAAGCAACGTTTTCAGTGTACGGTTGCGCGGGAGAACGGTCAAGCGCAGCGTAGTACAGGTTACCTGCAATTGAGATGCCCGGGAGTACAG
>Ga0209472_1001501_pt1 | contig 13452 bp, 7 predicted proteins | sample GraSoiAngelo_130_FD_185887 | JGI IMG/M metagenome (GOLD analysis project Ga0209472, IMG submission 185887) | Grasslands soil microbial communities from the Angelo Coastal Reserve, California, USA - 14_0929_02_20cm (SPAdes) (version 2) | ecosystem: Environmental > Terrestrial > Soil > Grasslands ...
GCCGATTTCGACAGGGGCTTCCGCTCAGCGCCGAAAGCGGCCATTGGTTACACCGATCGGAAGTGACCGGTGCAACCGCGAGCGAGCCTTCTGGTCCATCCAAAAAATCTGACGCTCGAGCGAACGGAATGACTGACCGCGGAGCTTCACCTCGGGCGGTTTTAATTTTCGATCTACATCACATTAGTGCCGCGGCTCAACATCACTCAGCAGTGGGCTCCAACGCAGCAAGCGATGGTTCGGCTTCGGCCCGGGCGTCGTGCGAAGGCTCACCGCACTGGTACACCTCGATTTCGCCTTTGCCTTTGAGCAGGATCCGCCCGACCGTTCGGACAGTACAGCGGCCCCGCACCCGCTCGAACGCATCTGCCGAGAGGTGGACGGCGTCCTCCTCGCCGATCGCAGATAGCCTCGCCGCAACATTGACGGTATCGCCCCATAGGTCGAAGTTGAATTTCGTCCGGCCGACGACCCCGCGACCACCGGGCCTATGTGGATTCCGGCCCGGATCCGCCAACCGTTTGGGTCGCGGTGTGCCGCATCCGCCATATCATAGCAACAGCGGATCGCGGCCATGACAGGGTCGCCGTGAGGCTGAAGCAAGTTGGCGGTTGCCATGAACGCATCACCGATTGTCTTGATCTTCTCCATGCCGTGTCGATCCGCGAATTCCTCGAAGGCCTCGGCCAGCCGCTGCACATCGGCAACAACTTCCTCGGGGGGGTGGGCATGGCACCAAGCCGTGAAGTCCGCCAGATCGACGAATAGAACCGCGACCTCGTCGAAGAGACGCGGCTGCACGCTGCCGGTCGCCTTCAGCTCCGCCACTGCCGTTTCAGGCAATATCGCGTGCAAGAGTTCGTCTGCGCGCTGCCGCTCCAGCTCGATAAGTTCAAGATTGGCTATTTCGCGATCGTGTGACCGCTTCCTCTCAAGGCTGGCCCCAACTCTTGCTTGGAGCAGTATCGGCTCGAAGGGCTTTGGGAGGTAGTCCTCAGCACCGTTCGTAATACAGCGCACGATACTGGCCATGTCGGTCATTGCCGAAATCATGATCACGGGAATGTGCTGCCACTTCGGATGCGACTTCATGCGCTCGAGCACACCAAAACCGTCGATGCCGGGCATCATGACGTCGAGGAGGACGAGATCAAAAGCTTCAGACTGCAGCCTCTCCAATGCGTTTCGGCCGTCCACGGCACGCACGCTCCCGTACCCGAGCAGCTCGAGCTCCTGCTCGAGCAAATCGAGATTAAACGGCTCATCATCGACGATGAGGATCCGCGGCTGCTCCAACAGCCTCCCTCCCTGAGCGTCGGGTGGTCGTCCGCGACCTCCCCATCTGCATTAACCGAGCCACCGGTGAAGCTTGGCAAATAGCAGCTCTTCATCGATCGGCTTTGTCATAAAATCGTCGCAACCCGCCGCCCTGGCTTTCTCCTCGTCGCCGCTCATGGCATGCGCAGTGAGTGCGATAATTGGAATCGCCGCCGTCGCCGCGGCGGCCTTGATGCGTCGGGTTGCTTCCCAACCATCGATTACCGGTAGCGACAAATCCATTAGAATGAGGTCAGGCTGCTCGCTCTTTGCCTTTTCTACGCCGGCGGCACCGTCCGCGGCGCTTACCAATTCGTAGTCCTCCTCGAGCAGCTGGGTCAGCAGATCACGGTTGAGCTCGACATCTTCCACGATAAGAATTTTCTTTATGGTCACGGCGTGCTCCGCGACGGGACAAGCATGACCGCAACAGCCGCGTATAACCGTGCCACCCGCTGCATCATCCGTCGGAACCAACCGCACTTACGGTCTGCTGCAACGGTAGGGCCCGCTGGATCTCCCGGATCAATGCCTCGCGGTCGAGACCATGCTTTTCGACCAGACCGAGCACGCGCTCCTTCAACATGGAGCGTTCAGCAGAGTCGAGCGATTTCGAGGTCAGCACGACCACCGGGATGTCCTTATGTTCGGGGTGTTCCTGGAGCAGGTTGAGAAATGCAAGGCCGTCCATTTGCGGCATGAGCAGATCGAGAAGGATTACGCCAGGAGGTGCCTGATTGATGCGCTCGAGCCCTGCAGCACCATCCGGCGCCCAGTCGACAGAGCATCGCTCGCCCTCAAGCAGTTGTCGGACGAGATCAACGACGTTCGGATCGTCATCGATCACGAGGATACGCCGATAGTCCGGAGCAACTCTGGCCAAAGAGCCTATCAATGCCTCCCGATCGAACGGTTTCACAACGTAATCGGCGGCGCCGAGCCGAAAGCCGAGCTCCTTCTGGTCGACTATCGAGATGAGGATGACAGGAATGTCGCGCGTCAGTCGGTCTGTCTTAAGCGCGTGCAGAACCTGCCATCCGTCTGTACCGGGCATAATAATATCGAGAGTAATGGCCAGCGGCTGAAGCTCGCGCGCCTTCTGAAGGCCGTCTTCGCCGCTGCTGGCGGCGATTACCGTGTAACCCGCATCGGCGAGATTCTCCTTGAGCAGATAGACGACATTGGGATCGTCGTCGATCGCCAGCACGACCTTATCTCCGAGCCGGGTTGGAAAACCGGTCGGGCGCATCACCGGCTCCGATGGAGGCTCGTGTTCGGGTGCCGCCACGAGCCGCTGCGCGATTTCGAGCGTGAACGTCGATCCCGCCCCCTCTTCACTCTCGACAGCAATCTGGCCGTCCAGCATTCGGGCGAGTCGATTGCTAATTGCTAGACCAAGACCGGTTCCGCTGTGTGTGCGCGTGGCGCCCCCGTCGACTTGACGGAACTCCTCGAAGATCACGTCCAGGGCGTTCTTGGGAATGCCTATCCCGGTGTCTTCCACCGCGATTTCGACGCGCTCGCCATTGGCCCGCGCACGCAGCGTAATTGCGCCCTGTTCGGTGAACTTGGCAGCGTTGCTCAGGAGATTGATCAGGATCTGTTTGAGTTTTTCTTGATCTGTATAGACCGTCGGCGGCAGGCCCTGTACGTCCTTGACCAGACGCACGCGGTCACCCTTGATTAAAGGCTCGACCGTCTTGAGGCAGACATCGATCAGAGGCTCGAGTGCAAATTCCGCTGTCCGCAACTCCATCCTGCCAGCTTCGACTTTCGCCAAGTCCAAGACATCGTTAATCAGCGAGAGCAAGTGCTCTGAGCTGGACAGGATCTTCTCGAGATTCTCATACTGCCTGGGCGCAAGCGTGTCCTTGCTCCGTCGCATAATAAGCCGCGCGAAGCCCATAATGGCGTTCAACGGCGTCCGTAGCTCATGACTCATGTTGGCAAGGAAACGACTCTTGGCGCGGTTCGCTTCCTCCGCCCCATCCTTGGCCTGACGCAACGCATCCTCGGCACGCTTCCGCTCGACCACCCGCCCGAGCTGAGCGCCAATATTGGCCATCACCTTCAGCAGCGCTTCATCGGGCTCAAGTGCCTCACCCGCGAAGAACTCGAGCACGGCGGCAACATCACGTCCGACCAGAACCGGGAAACCGAAGGCGGCCCTGATCCCGGCGCCCCCGGCCGCGTTCGCGCGGGGGAAGTTGGGATCTTTCGTGGCATCGATGATCCAAGCTGGATTGCCGGAAGCCAGTACTCTACCGGCCAGACCGACACCCAAGGCGAACCGGGTTTCCATGCTGGCCTCACGGAACCCCTTGAAGCGCTCCGGGTCGTCGAGGTGCCAGATGTCAGTTGGCACGAGCTCGTCGGTTGCATCCCTGGCCAGAGCGTAGACGTGACCGACAGGCCACCCGGTGTGAGCGCAAACGCGTTCGAGGCAGAACCGCAGCGCCTGCTCGACCGTGAGCGCCTCGTTGGCCGCCGCCGCGACCCCCTGCAGCAGCTCAAGAAGGGCGGTCTGCTGACGCAGATCGGTTACGTCCGTGTAGACGACGACAGTCCCGTTGTCAGATGTCTTGCGTTCGCTGACCTGTATCCAGCGGCCGTCGCTCTGCAATTGAAGGCTTTGACCGGGATGCGTCCGGTGTAGAGCGATCCGTTTCTCGAGCCACTCCTCGACCGATCCTTCCGCGCTGCGGACCACACCCCGCTCGGCGGCGGTGCGGGCGATTGTCTCGAAAGAAGCTCCCGGAACAATCACATCAGCGATACCGGGGTAATAGTCGCGAAAATGGCCGTTGCTGAGGACGAGCCGGTCTTCGGCATCGAACAATGCAAATCCCTCGGAGCTGCTCTCGATAGCATCGACCAGCCGCTGCCGCGCGGAGGCCACGTCACGCAGGTTCTTCTCCTCTATCTCAATCTCCGTGTCGCGGAACACGGCAAGCGCGTGAGCCATTCGGCCGATTTCGTCGCGACGATCGCGGCTGGGGATCTCGACCGAAGTATCGCCGGCTGCAAGGGCCGTCATCGCCGCGGTGATGCTCTCGAGGGGGCGGACGACGCGAGGCACGACGTATTGCAAGATGATCAGAACGGCGCCGACGATGCTAAGCGCAGTGATGATCAGCAACGCCAGCTTGCCGGCCCAGATAGCGTTCCCCGACCGCAGGGCGGCGCCGTCAGATGCGTGCTGTGCACCGGCGACCAGCGCCGCCACTTCGTCGCCAAGGCGTACCGTCAGATTCCCGCAGTCTTCGAGCGAAGCCTGAGCAGAAGCCGCTTGTAGCAATTCCTCCCGTTGCTCATCGAATATATTGCCATCACCTCGACCGAACGCGACAAGCGCTTCCGCCGCGGGCGCGATGCCAACCACTTTTGCCGGCCCCGGTAACCGGGCGAGCATCCCTTCGATGTGCCCAACAGCAGCGATGAAGCGCTCGCGAAGCGGCTGTAGAGAGCTGGCGTCCACGATGCCATCCGCTTCGTTGAGCAGCCCGACCGCAAGGTTCCCTTCGGACTTCAGCGCCAGCAGTACATGCAGCCCGTCGACGCCAGCATCGATCGTCTTTGAGCCGGGCTCCTTATTGCCTGTCGTCGCCCGTTCGGTAGAGAGCACCAGCTCGAAGGTCGCATCATCCACGACAGGTTCGAGTTTCTCGAGGAAGCGGGCATGCGCAACCGACAAGCCGGCAACGGCCGTCTCCTTGCGTGTCTTGGCTGCGAGGCGTCGCTCCACCGCAACGTTGAGTTCGCCGAGCTTCGCAGTAATCTCCTCCTCTATGCCGGTTAGCGCGGCAACCCTGTGCGGATCGACGCCGGCCGCTGGGAGCGCTTGCGTCAATTCAGCCAGTTTCTTCGCCTTGCGTTGCAGCCTTTCTTGTTCGTGACTTCGTTTCTCCTGACTCGTACTAGCCATCAGCGAGGGCGCGGCTGCGGCGATTTCGGCGCCCTTCTCGGCCAAACGTTGAGAGGCTGCCATTTCGGGCATGGTTCCGGCGGTAATGCCCGTTACCGATCGATCAATGGCGGCGAAAGCGTACCAAGCGACGGCACTGGCAAGCGCCGTGAGCGCGGCCATCCCGCAGAAGGCGAGGAACAACTTGGTCTTGACGCCGAGGACATGACCCGCCGGCGCAATTCCGGCTGGCTCCGCCTTCGGCGTCAGGTTTCCGACGCTGCTCGTGTTAACCTCGGACATACTCCATCCAATCTTGCGCCTTCGCGGGAGTGCCTATTGCGGCGTTATTCTGCGAGCCGGTCCACTGCCCTGATGCTGCCGTCCGCCTGAATGACCGTGAGGAAGACCCGGTCCATGCCTTGGTTTTTGTTCGGACCGTAGGTTAGCGTTATCCCGCCAAGGTCGAAGGTACCTCTCTCTTTGATCGCCGCAAGCAGGCCAGCGCGCGTCACCGGCCCGTCAAGGCTGGAGAGAGCTTCAGCGACCAACCGCCCGACCAAGTAACCTTCAAGCGAAACGAACCCGAACTCGGCCTCCGGAGCCGCCGCCCTAAGCGCTTTCTGATACCGCGCGACGATCGGGACAGTGGCGTCCCCGGGAAATGGCACTACTTGCGAGATCACGACGCCCTTGCCGTCGCTGCCAAGCTCTTTGGCGAGCGAGTTGCTGCCGACAAAGGAAATGTTGACAAAAACAGCATCCAATCCGAGTCGGCGCGCTAACCGAATAAACTCAGCGCAGGCTGCATACGTACCCACCATGCCGACTGCCTGGGGCGCGGCTTTGCGGATCGTTAGAAACGCAGTCTTCACTGCGGTCGTGTTGCGCACATACGTGCCTTCGGCGACAAGCGCCATAGAGCGCTTCTCAAGCGCCGTCAAAACACCGGCGCGGCCGGCGAGGCCGAACGAATCGTCCTGGTAAAAGAGCGCTATTCGCGAGATGCCCAGATCGGTGGTGAGGCGCTCAATCCACGCCTCCGTCTCCTGGTCATACGACGCCCTCACGTTGATGACGCTGGCGAGTGTCGGATCACGCAGGAACGCGGCGCCCGTGAATGGCCCGATGAACGGCACGCCGGCCGCTGTCGCTATCGGCTGTGCCGCCTTTGAGGTGGGGGTGCCGACCTCGCCGATAAGAGCGAAGACCTGGTCAACCTTGAGCAGCTGATTGGTGTTCTCGATGGCCTTGTCAGGCTCATACCCATCGTTGCGCGACACCAGCTCGAGCCGGCGACCCTTCACTCCTCCAGCTGCATTCACTTCGTTAAAGGCTGCGAGGATGCCCTCACGCATGCCAAGACCCAGCGCGGCGGCGGAACCTTCGAGAGCAGCTGATTGGCCGAACAGTATTCGGTTATCGAAGACGCCGACTTCCGAAGCGCCCGGCTCGGCGCCGGACGCCGGAATGCCCAAGAGATTCGCGATCAAGATAAGCGTTGCCGCAGCAACGGCCAGCCGAGCGGCAAGCGCAGCTCGAAGGTTCTCCATCGTTCTCCCTATCATTTTGATTGACTTGCCTAATCGGTGGGCGAGTCAAATTTTTTCAAAACCCCCAAACAGGGGCAGCCAGCGTTCGAACGACGTTATTTACGGATCTTTGGCGAGCTGCCAATCGCCTAGCTAAACTCTGGTGTATTTTTGGGCGATTTACCAGCGCATTTTACGTTGGTGTCGGCTGCGACACGGTTTAAAGCGCCCAGTGTGTCCATCGTTCACCAATTTGGGCCAATAACGCCGTCCCGATGTTAAGAATGAACCGTTCGGCGGCCAACCCTGTATCCCCTCGGCCGGCGGTCGGCCGGTGTCCGTTTCCGCTGCGTTGTTCGGTGTCGAACCTGGTAAACCGGCAACTCACGCCGAGGTCACTTTAATCACCTTCTCTTCACCCGACCGCCCCCATCCTCGTCGCTGTAGTGGATGACTGCTCAGGGGCAAAACCGGAAGCAGCCGATTTCGACATGGGCTTCCGCTAGGCGCCGAAAGCAGGATGCGGGGCGGGCGAGCCCGGCCCATTCCAGACCTTAAAATGGGCCTGACGCGATTGAGGCACTGCCCTTCAAGCCCATTCCGGCGGTGTAAAGCTAATGTCGTCGAGCGCAGATCACGCCGGGAGGCGATCAGCCTCACCACTATTTGCTGTGAGTCCCGCTGCTCGCTGGGGGAAGCCAATAAGGAGCCCGGCCGGGATCAACAACGAATAGCACAACGCACTGGCGTAGAATGTTACATAGATGCCGAAGGCTATGCTGATGGCTATCGCGAAGGACGAGGCGAGCACGCCGGCGGCGCCGTTGATGCCCCAGAACCAAGGGGTTGGCGTAGGATTGACGGCGTTGATGAAGCGCATTCCTGTCGGAAAGCCAAAGCCCATCAGCACGCCCGCCGGCGCGATCACCGCAACACTGAGCGCGGCTCGCATTGCCAGCGGCGCGCTCTCGGCCGCGTGCAGCACGGCCGGAAGACATACCGGAAGCGCGCTCAGATAGCAGGCCGTTGCCAGTCCCCACAGGACAAAACGCGCCCTTGTGTCGAGCGGTAGCCGATCGGATACAAGGCTGCCGACACCGGTCGTGAGGATCAGCGAGAACAGCACAATGCTGAGCGAATAGATCGGATGGCCAAGGAAGACGCTGAGGCGTTGCAGCAGCCCCATCTCACCGCACATGAAGCCGACGCCGATCAGCAGGAAATAGGCTGTACCCGCTGTCGCAAGCCGCCGGCCGACATCGGCGATCGCTGGATGCACCGGGTATACAATAGTCAGCAGCACTGCCAACAACGACATCGCGAACACAGAAATCAGGGTGAGCATTGCGCTGATGTTGCCACTAGCCACGCCAGTTCCGCGCTGGTGCAGCGCCAGCGTCATGCTGCGCCAAGGGTCAAACAGCGGCAGCTGATTGAAGAAGAACGGCCGTTCGTCGGTCGGGGGAGTCAAGTCGAGCGGCAGGCCGGCGGTCAATCGCTGCAATTCCTGCGCGTTGCCGCTGACAATTATTCGGCCGAGCATCGATGTTGTGGGATCGCGATCTGGGGACAGCAGGATCTTGAATTGCTTGTCGGCGGCCACGCGATCAAGTAGCGCCAAATTGGTGTCGCTGAACGGCGAACGCGACACAATGAGTGTCGCGATGCTGCCGGATGCGGCGAGGAACACGTGCCGCCGCGGCTCGGTGACACCGAGTTTGAACAATGTCGCAGCAGCCAGGCTGACCAAGCGGCCGGTCTCGTTCGCATCGCTGGGCGAATACCAACGGCTGACGGTAAAAACGCCGTTGTCGGTTAGACGGCCCAGAAAAATCGTCCATGCATCGACGGTATAAAGCCCGTTCTCGCTCAAGGTAAAAGCGCCGGCGCCAGTCGCCGCCCAGGTATCGACCAGGCTCATCTGGATGACATCGAAACTCTGGGAGGTGCGAGCGAACCAGCTGCGCCCCTCATCGACATGGAAATGGAATCCGGGTTCGTTCGCGATCCCGGAAAAGTCAGCGAATCCCGGTTCGGTGGTCAGCAGCCTTGCAAGGATCGGATTAATCTCGACGCCGGTAACGTCGGGCACGCCAAACACGCGAGCGCTGAGCATATCGCGCCCGCCCCCCACGCCAATTACCGCGGCCCGGCGATGGCCGGGCAGGAAATACGCCAGATTAGTCACATCGTATTTAAGGAACCCCGCACGTGCGACATTGCCATCCCAGCGAAAGGCCAAGGTGCCGGCATCGCCATCGATGTTCATCAGGCGTTGCTCGATCGGCCAATCTGCCGATTGGTAAGTCGGCGATGGGCCCCACAGACCGGCGGGCCGAACCCCAATGTCGCTGGCCGAGATTCGCGCGAAGCTATTCCATTTTGTGAGAAGCGGCGCATCGGCCGTGGTTTCGAGCTTCCCCTTGACGACCAGCGGCTCGATACCCTGGCCGGTTGTGCTGTTTAATGCCGCCCCCAGGACCAACACGACAAAGATCACCTTGATGTATTGGAGCGGCACGGCAAAAGGCAGCCGTGTCGCCGGCTTTCCGCCGATCCCTGATCCAGCAAATGCAATTGCGCCAAGCGCCGTTATTGCACTAACCCACAGTACGGCGCTCGGCCCGTCGGTCAGGTTGAGCAGCATCAGCGCGCCAAGGCATCCGGCGGCCGCGCCCGCGAGATCGACGCCATAAACCCGCCCGACCGGAAACGGGCTGCGGGTCAACGCCAGACTCACCACCACGCCTGACAAGAAAAAAGGAAGGGTGAGGCAGGTAGCCAACTCGAACCAGACGAAGAGTCGGGTTCCGACGACTGAATCAACCGGCGCCAAGGTCGTCTGCACTGCGCCACACAGCGCAATGGCTACCGCCAGCAAGGCGGTGAAATAAGTCAGGTCATGCGAAAGGGTGCGCTCGGAAAATTGGCCACGGCGTAGATAGACCCACACGGTTCCGGCGGTGATGCCGAACATCGCGATGCTGATTACCAGGAAGGCGAGGTAGTACCAAAGCACGACCGAGAGAATGCGGGTCTGAACGATCTGAAGCATCAGGCCCGAGGCGGTGACCAGGAAGACACCGCAATAAAACCGAGCAGGTTTCATCGTCCTATCAGAGACATTCGGACGGGAAACGCCCGGCTTCACGAGTGGCAGCGTGCGGGCAATACCGTAAAAAAATTCTTACGAAGCCTTGCACCGGTGGTGACACCGCAGTAGGGCCGCCATCGCAGAGAGGACGGAGCCGAGGTCGAAAAAATACCCGGAGAAACTTGTTCAATCAATCCGCACTGTCCGCGGCGTTGTCACGGAAACGGAGTTCGGGCGAGCCAGCTGCTCATGGATCAGCTGTACTATTCCGGCACTGCTTCCCGCCTGCGGCGATCCCGCGCGCGATTTGGGGCGGGGATCATTAATAACCGAAAATTATCCCTTTTGTGGCTCGATCGGGGTTTCTATCCGCCGCCGCACGGCAGGGCCGTATGGATTTATCGATCGTCATCCCGGTCTACAATGAGGTCGAGGCGCTGCCTTCCCTCTATGTGGCGCTGGTCGAGACGCTGGATCGGCTGAACAAATCGGCCGAGATCATTTTCGCCAATGACGGGTCGACCGACGGGTCGGGCCCCTGCCTTGACGATTTCGCCGCGAAGGACCCGCGGGTCCGGGTGTTGCATCTGTCGCGCAATTACGGTCAGACCGCCGCGCTGATGGCGGCGATCCAGAACAGTTCCGGCGACGTCATCATCCCAATGGACGGCGATGGCCAGAACGACCCCGCCGATATCCCCCGGTTGCTCGACAAGCTCAACGAGGGCTTCGATGTGGTCTCGGGGTGGCGCACGGCGCGCGAGGACGCCGCGCTGTCGCGGCGGCTCCCGTCGATTCTCGCAAATCGGCTGATCTCGCGCGTGTTACGTGTGCAGCTGCACGATTACGGCTGCACGCTGAAGGTCTATCGGCGGGAAGTCGTCGAGGATGTGCGCCTCTACGGCGAGATGCACCGTTTCATCCCGATTTACGCCGCCTGGGAAGGCGCCTCGGTTGCCGAACTACCGGTCGGCCACCACCCGCGCCGCTTTGGCAAATCGAAATACGGGCTCGCTCGCGTTGCTCGCGTGCTGCTCGATTTGTTCATCCTCTATTTCATCGACCGCGCATTCGACCGGCCGATCCAGTTCTTCGGGAAGTTCGCGATGGCCTTTCTGTTGCTCTCATTCGGGAGCTTCGGCTGGGCGGTGGTGCTGAAATATGCCTATGACGTCTCGCTGATCCAGACGCCGCTGCCATTGCTCGCAGCGACGATCGGCCTTTCTGGCATTCTGTTCCTGCTGCTCGGCATCATGGCCGAGGTGCAGGTGCGCACCTATTTCGAGGCCTGTGGCAAGCCGCCCTACAAGGTCAGGCGCGTCGTACAGCACGCGATGATCCCCCGGCTGCGGGTCGCGCCGCAGCGCTGGTAGCCCGCGTCGATCGCCACGGATATGTGCGGCATCGCGGGTTTTAGCGGCAGTGACCCGGAGGCGCGGCGCACCGTTGCCGCAATGATCGCGGCGCTGGCGCATCGCGGTCCGGATGGCAGCGGCATCTTCGTCGATCGCGGCATCGCCTTGGGCCATTGCCGGCTCGCGATCATCGATCCGCACGGCGGGGCGCAACCGCGCATCGATCCGGATTCGGGCGACGCGCTGATCTTCAACGGCGAGATTTATGGCTATCGCGCGCTGCAGGACGAATTGCGCGCCGCCGGGATTCCGCTGCGCGACAATTCCGATACCGAAGTGCTGTTTCAGCTGATCCGCCGGTGGGGAGTCGCCGGCGCGATCGCGCGGCTCGATGGAATGTTCGCCTTTGCCTTTCGCGACGGCGCGACCGGCACGCTTTATCTGGCGCGCGACCGGTTCGGCGAGAAGCCCCTCTATTACGGCCTCTCCGATGGCGAGCTGGTATTCGGGTCGGAGGTAACCGCGCTGCGTTGCCATCCGGCGTTTCGCGCGGTTGCACCCGACCGAAGCGCCGCCTACGGGTTTCTCGTATTCGAATACGTTCCCGGCACCGCTTCCGGCTGGGAGGGCATCGCAAAGCTCGAACCCGGGAGCGTCCTGACTTTCCGGGAGGGCCGGATCGCCATCGAGCGTTACTGGCGGCCGCGGCTCGATCCCGCATCGGCCGGTGTCGTCGATGCGCAGACAGCAGCTGATCGCCTCGACGAATTGCTGCGGGATTCGGTGCGGCGCCGCCTGATCGCAGACGTTCCGGTCGGCGTGTTTCTGTCGGGCGGCGTCGATTCAAGCCTGGTTGCCGCGATCGCGATGCAGGCCTCGCCCGAGACAACGGCCTTTACCGTCCGGATCGCCGGCAGCGGCTTCGACGAGACGCCGCACGCCGCGGCGGTTGCGCGGCATCTCGGCGCGCGGCACGAGATCGTCGAGCTCGGCGAGCGCGATCTCCTCGACGCCTGCGATGCGATCACCGCGAGGCTCGGCGAACCGCTTGCCGATTCGTCGCTGCTGCCGACCTATCTCGTGTGCCGCGCGGCGCGGGAACGGATGACCGTCGCGCTCGGTGGCGACGGCGCCGACGAGCTCTTCGCTGGATACCCGAACTTTCCGGTTCAGCGCTTCGCGCCGGCCATGCGTCGGATTCCGACGCGGCTCGGTCATCTCATCGAGACGATCGCCGCCGCGCTTCCGGGCGATGGCGGGTACATGAATTGGCCATTCCTGCTGCGCCAGCTGTCGCACGGTTTCGGCGCGGCACCCGATCGCCAGTCATTTCTGTGGATGGCGCCGTTCGCCCCGCATGATCTGCCGGACCTATGGCGGACATCGGTCCTCGCTGGAGGCGGGCTCGATGCCGCCTTCGCGCCGATCGACCGCTTTGCCGCCGAAGCCGGCGATCTGTCGCCACTCGAGCGGCTGATGCATCTGTTTCTCGTCACCTATCTGCCCGACGACATTCTCGCCAAGACCGACCGCGCATCGATGTTCAACAGCCTGGAAGTTCGCACCCCGTTTCTCGACCGCCGCTTCGCCGAATACGCCTGCTCGCTGCCGATGTCGCTGAAGCTGCGGGGCCGCACCCGAAAATTCATTCTGAAGCAGATCGCCCGCCGTTACCTGCCGCCGGCGATCGTCGAGCGCAAGAAGCACGGTTTCGCGATCCCGATCGGCGGGCTAATCCGCACCTTGTTCCGGGAACGCTGCCATGACGTGCTGTTGTCACGCGCCAATCCGGTAGCAGACTGGTTTGAACGGGGTGCGATCGAGCGCTTCCTCGACGAGCACCAGACCGGCCGGTGCGACCACGGCAAGAAACTATGGGCGCTTTTCATGCTGTTCACGGTCGCGGCGAGCCGGCCGGCCCAAGCCCCGATCGGCCCGATCAAAATCCCGGCATTCGCTTAGCCGAGAAGAGAGGAGATGTCGCTGATGGTCGACCAGACCTGGCGTGATCAGGCCGGATCGCCCGACCGGTTCGGCTATGAATGGGGCGCTTATGGCGACCTTCTCCCGGAATACGAGGAGCAATTCCGCGGCTGGACGGTGCATCTCGCGCGCGCGGATTGGCGCGGCTTGAGCTTTCTCGATGTCGGTTGCGGCATGGGCCGCAACAGCTATTGGCCGATGACCTACGGCGCTCGCGAGGGGGTCGCGGTCGATATCGACGAGCGCTCGCTGACAAATGCTCGCCGC
>Ga0209472_1001503_pt1 | contig 13448 bp, 10 predicted proteins | sample GraSoiAngelo_130_FD_185887 | JGI IMG/M metagenome (GOLD analysis project Ga0209472, IMG submission 185887) | Grasslands soil microbial communities from the Angelo Coastal Reserve, California, USA - 14_0929_02_20cm (SPAdes) (version 2) | ecosystem: Environmental > Terrestrial > Soil > Grasslands ...
GGAGGTCCTGGGACCGAAGATCGAGCGCTCGGAGGAGGTGCTGACGCCGCTGGCGCTGCAGCTGCTGGCGAGCCTGCACCGGCGCTTCAATGCGCGGCGCCTCGAGTTGCTCAATGCGCGCGCGCGGCGCCAGGCGCTGCTCGATGACGGGTCGTTGCCGCAGTTTCTGGCGGACACTGCCGCGGTGCGCGCCGGCGACTGGCGCATCTCTCCGGTGCCCGCGGACCTTGCCGACCGGCGCGTGGAGATCACCGGCCCGGTCGATCGCAAGATGGTCATCAACGCCCTGAACGCGCCGGTGCGCGCCTTCATGGCGGACTTCGAGGACTCCTGCTCGCCCACCTGGGAGAACGTGATCCGCGGCCAGGTGAATCTCAACGACGCCGTGCGCCGCACCATCAGTTACGAGGACCCCGCCACCGGCAAGGTCTACCGGCTGGCCGAGCACACCGCCACCCTCATCGTGCGGCCGCGCGGCTGGCACCTGCCGGAGAAACACCTGCGCATCAACGGCGAGAGCGTGTCGGGTGCGCTGTGCGACTTCGCGTTATTTCTCGCCAATAACCACGAGGCGCTCGCGCGCAGTGGCACCGGGCCGTATTTCTATCTGCCCAAGATCGAGAGCCATCTGGAGGCGCGGCTGTGGAACGAGGTGTTCCTCGCAGCGCAGGAGGCGCTCGGTATCGCGCGCGGCACGATCAAGGCGACGGTGCTCATCGAGACCGTGCTGGCGGCGTTTGAAATGGACGAGATTCTCTACGAGCTGCGCGAGCACTCGGCCGGGCTCAACTGCGGCCGCTGGGACTACATCTTCAGCTTCATCAAGAAATTCCGTAACCGCAGCGACTTCCTGCTGCCGGATCGCGCCACGGTGACCATGGAGCGTCATTTCCTCAAGTCCTACGTGGACCTGCTCATCAAGACCTGTCACCGGCGCGGCGCGCACGCCATGGGCGGCATGGCGGCGCAGATCCCGATCCGCGATGACCTGCAGGCGAATGAGGCCGCGATGGCGCGCGTGCGGGCCGACAAGCTGCGCGAGGCGCGCGCCGGCCACGACGGCACCTGGATCGCGCATCCGGGGCTGGCACAGATCGCCCGCGAGCCGTTTGACGCGGTCATGCCCGGGCCCAACCAGCTCGGCGTGCTGCGCGCGGAGGTGGACGTGACGCCGCGGGATCTGCTCACGGTTCCCGAGGGCGAGATCACCGAGGGGGGCCTGCGCGGCTGTATCCGCGTCGGCGTGCAGTACCTCGAGTCGTGGTTGCGCGGCAACGGCTGCGTGCCGCTGTATCACCTCATGGAGGATGCGGCGACCGCGGAGATCTGTCGCGCGCAGCTGTGGCAATGGCTGCGCCACGGCGCGCGCACCAGCGACGGACAGCTGGTGACGGTGGAACGCTTCGATCGGCTGCTGAGCGCGGAGCTCGACCGCATCCACGATGAGGTCGGCGCGGCGCGGCTCAGCAACGGTGTGTTTCCGACGGCGGCGCGCCTGTTCGAGCAGATGACCAAGAGCGAGACCTTTGACGAATTCCTGACGCTTCCGGCCTATGAGCTGCTGAGCTGATTACCGCGGGCGCGCGAGGTGCACCAGGCCCATGAACACTGCGAATTCCCTGCCCACGGCCGATGAGCTGCGGCGCCAGTGGCGCGAGGCGCCGCGCTGGCGTGGCGTGCGGCGCGCCTATGACGCCAATGACGTGGTTCGCCTGCGCGGCACCATACCCGTCGAGCACTCGATCGCGCGGCTCACGGCGGACAAGCTGTGGCGCTACCTGAGCGAGCGGCCATTCGTGAACGCACTCGGTGCGCTGACGGGAAATCAGGCCATGCAGCAGGTGAGGGCGGGACTGGATGCCATCTACCTGTCCGGCTGGCAGGTGGCGGGTGATGCCAACCTCGCGGGCGAGATGTACCCGGATCAGTCGCTGTATCCGGCGGATTCGGTGCCGGCGCTCGTGCGGCGCATCAACAACACCCTGCGCCGCGCGGATGAAATCCACCATGCCGAAGGGGACGACTCCATCGACTGGCTGAAGCCGATCGTGGCCGACGCGGAAGCCGGCTTTGGCGGCGTGCTCAACGCCTTCGAGCTGATGAAGCAGATGATCGATGCGGGCGCTGCCGGGGTTCACTTCGAGGATCAGCTGTCGTCGGCCAAGAAGTGCGGTCACATGGGCGGCAAGGTTCTCGTGCCCACCCAGGAGGCGATCAACAAGCTGATCGCGGCGCGCCTGGCGGCGGACGTGTGCGATGTGCCGACGGTGCTGATCGCACGCACGGATGCGGAGAGCGCCAAGCTCCTGACCTCGGATGTCGACGAGCGCGACCGGCCCTTCATCGACACCACCATGGGCCGCACAGGGGAAGGATTCTTCCCGGTCAAGGCGGGACTGAAGGGCGCGATCGCCCGCGGCGGCGCCTATGCCCCGTACGTGGACCTCCTGTGGTGCGAGACCGCCAGGCCGGACCTGGAGCAGGCGAGGGAATTCGCCGAAGGAATCCACGCGCAATTCCCGGGCAAGCCGCTGGCGTACAACTGCTCGCCGTCCTTCAACTGGAAGCGCAAGCTCGACGATACGCAGATCGCCAGCTTTCAGCGCGAGCTGGGCGCCATGGGCTACCGCTTCCAGTTCATCACGCTCGCCGGCTTCCACGCACTGAACTTCTCGATGTTCGAGCTGGCGCGCGGCTACAAGGCGCAGCAGATGTCCGCGTACGTCGAGCTGCAGCAGGCGGAGTTCGCGGCCGAGGCCTCCGGCTACACCGCCACCAAGCACCAGCGTGAGGTCGGTGCCGGCTATTTCGATGCTGTCACCCAGGCCGTGAGCGCCGGGACCTCCTCGATTACCGCGCTCACCGGCAGCACCGAGGAACAGCAGTTCGAGAAGGTGTCCTGACGCGGCGCGAGCGGACAGGCACGCCGCGGACGCGGTAGGCTAGCGCCCGGCAGCTTTCGGTCAGGGGGGCCGCGATATGCGCCGTGCCGGAGTCTGGCGGACACTGTACTTCCAGGTGCTCGTCGCCATTGCGGCGGGTGTGCTGCTCGGTATCCTCTGGCCGCACCTGGCGCAGAGCCTGAAGCCTCTCGGGGATGGCTTCATAAAACTCATCCGGCTGCTCATCGCGCCGATCATCTTCTGCACCGTGGTCACCGGCATCGCCGGGATGGCGAAGCTGCGCGACGTGGGCAAGGCCGGTGGCCTGGCGCTCGTGTACTTCGAGCTCGTGACCACGTTCGCGCTGCTCATCGGGCTGCTGGTGGTGAACGTGCTCAAGCCCGGCGTGGGAGTCAACGCCGATCCGGCCACGCTCGACACCCACGCCATTGCCCAGTACGCCACGCCGGGCGGGATCGGCACCGTGACTGAATTCCTCCTCAACATTATTCCCGCAACCTTCTTCGGGGCCTTCGCCAGCGGGGACATCCTGCAGACCCTGCTGCTGGCGATCCTGTTCGGCTTCGCATTGCATGTGGTGGGCGGGCGCACCAACCCGGTGTTCCAGCTGATCGAGAAGTCCGGGCAGGTGCTGTTCACCATGGTCAGCTTTGTGATGCGGCTGGCGCCCCTCGGCGCGTTCGGCGCCATGGCCTTCACGGTCGGCCGCTATGGGCCGCAATCGCTGGTCGCGCTCGCCCGCCTCATGGGCTGTTTCTACCTCACCTGCGTGCTGTTCATCCTGGTGGTGCTGGGTGCGATCGCCAGGCTCCATGGGTTCTCGGTGCTCGCCGTCATGCGCTACATTCGCGAGGAGCTGTTCATCGTGCTGGGGACCTCGTCCTCCGAGACGGTGCTGCCGCGCATGCTCGCGAAGCTGGAGGACCTGGGCGTGCGCAAGTCCATCGTCGGGCTGGTGATCCCCGCCGGCTATTCCTTCAACCTCGACGGCACCTCGATCTATCTGACCATGGCGGCGCTGTACATCGCGCAGGCGACCAATACGCCACTCGATCTGTGGCACCAGGGGATGCTGCTCGCGGTACTGCTGCTCACCTCCAAAGGCGCCGCCGGGGTGACCGGCAGCGGCTTCATCGTGCTGGCCGCATCGCTCTCGGCGGTCGGGCAGGTGCCGGTCGCGGGATTGGCGCTGATTCTGGGCATCGACCGCTTCATGTCGGAGGCGCGGGCGCTGACCAATCTCATCGGCAACACCGTGGCGACCATCGTGGTCGCGAAATGGTGCGGCGGGGTGGACGATGCGGCGCTGCGCTCGGGCCTCAGCGCAGCGCCGGCTGTCAGCGCCGGGCAGCCCGGCTCATCGCACGCTTAGCGCGTTCGCGGTACCTGGCGCCGCGCTACTTCGCCGTCGGCATGGCGAATTCCGCGCCCTTGGGCGTGCTCTCCGGCCAGCGCTGCATGATGGATTTCTGCCGCGTGTAGAAGCGCACGCCTTCCTCGCCGTAGGCGTGGGTGTCGCCGAACAGGCTCCCCTTCCAGCCGCCGAACCCGTGCCACGCCATGGGCACCGGAATGGGGATGTTGATGCCCACCATGCCCACCTGGATGCGCCGGCCGAACTCGCGCGCCACGTTGCCGTCACGCGTGTAACAGGCCACGCCGTTGGCGAGCGGGTGCGTGTTCACCAGCTCCACCGCGGCGGCGAAGTCGGGCACGCGCACGCACGAGAGCACCGGGCCGAAAATCTCCTCCTGGTAGATGCGCATCTGCGGCGTCACGCGGTCGAACAGGGTGGCGCCGAGCCAGAAACCGTGCTCGTGGCCGGGAACCGTGAGGGCCGCGCCGGTTCCGGCCTGCCGCCGGCCGTCGACCACGAGCTGCGCCCCGCTCGCGACGCCCTCATCTATATAAGCGCGAATGCGCTCCAGCGCCTGGCGGCTGATCAGCGGACCCATCTCGGTGTCCGGCTGCATGCCGTTGCCGATGCGCAGCTGCCGTGCGCGCTCGGCCAGCTTCGGCATGAGCGCTTCCGCGCTGTCGCCCACCAGGACCGCCACCGAGATGGCCATGCAGCGCTCGCCGGCCGAGCCGTACGCCGCGCCGATCAGCGCATCGACCGCCTGCTCCAGGTCCGCGTCGGGCATCACCACCATGTGATTCTTGGCGCCGCCGAGCGCCTGTACGCGCTTGCCGGCTTCCGCGCCGCGCCGGTAGATGTAATGCGCGACGGCGGAGGAGCCCACGAAGCTCACCGCGCGCACCTGCGGGTGAGTCAGCAGCGCGTCCACGGCCGCCTTGTCGCCCTGCACCACGTTGAACACGCCGGCCGGCAGGCCGGCTTGCGCCAGCAGGCGCGCCATGAACAGCGATGCCGACGGGTCGCGCTCGCTCGGTTTCAGTACGAAACTGTTGCCGCAGGCGATGGCGAGCGGAAACATCCAGCACGGCACCATGCACGGGAAGTTGAAGGGCGTGATGCCGGCGACCACTCCCAGAGGCTGGCGCAGGGTCCAGTTGTCGATGCCGCTGGACACCTGATCGGTGAAGTCGCCCTTCAGCAGTTGCGGGATCCCGCACGCGAACTCTACGATCTCCATGCCGCGCGTCACCTCGCCCTGCGCGTCGCTGAACACCTTGCCGTGCTCGCCGGTGATGAGCGCCGCCAGCGCGTCGCGCTGTTCATTCAGCAACGCGAGGAAGCGCGAGAGCACCCGCGCGCGCCGCACCGGCGCGGTCTCCGCCCAGGAGTGCCACGCGGCCTGCGCGCTCGCGACCGCGGCGCGCACATCTTCCTCGCCTCCCATCACCACCTGACGCGTCACCGCGCCGGTGGCGGGATTGAACAGCGGCAGGCGCGCGCCGGCGCCGCTCGCCGGCCGGCCGCCGATCCAGTGCTGCACGAGCTCGGCCGGCGCCGACACCGCGGCGGCGGCGGGGGGCGGAGCGAAGGTGGAAACTGCCATGAGGGGACCCGTGAGCAGGTGGCCGCAGGAATGCGCCGATCATAGACCACTTCAGGGCCGCCGACGCATACTGGCGCGCATCGCAATGAGCACGCAGGTCCTGTTTCCGACGCTGGTGTACCAGGGGCGGCTGCGCCTGCGGGGCTGGCGGCGGTTGAACGCACGCCTGCTGCGCGAATGCCGTCAGCTGCGGGCGGACGATGCGGCCGGCAGGCGCTGGTCGGCGCGCAATTATCCCGGCGGCTACACCTCTTACAATTCGGCGCACCGCATGCATCGGCAGTCGCCGACGTTTGCCTCGCTGGCCCGCGAGCTGGATCGGCACGTCGCGGCGTTCGCGCGCCGGCTGCAGCTGGATCTCACCGCTCGCGCGCTCGCCATGACCGATTGCTGGGTGAACGTCATGGGGCGCGGCGCCGTGCACGGCCTGCACCTGCATCCCCTGTCCACGATCAGCGGCACCTACTACGTCGCGGTGCCTGCAGGATCGCCGGGACTGAAGTTCGAGGATCCGCGGCTGGAGCGCTTCATGGCGTCGCCGCCGCGCCTGAGGGGTGCACGGCGCGCCAACCGCCCGTGGGTCACCCTGAGCGCGCGGGCCGGTCAAGTGGTGCTGTTCGAGAGTTGGTTGCGGCACGAGGTGAGCCCCAATGCCGTCAGCGCCGAACGCGTCAGTGTCAGCTTCAACTACAGTTGGTTCTGAGCATGGCGCCGCCGGGGATGAGATTGTTCGGCGTCCGCAGCATTCGCTTCCGGTTCGTGTGGGCTTGCCTGGTGGCCGCATGTTCGCCGTTTCTCGAGCGCGAGAGTCCCGGGGTCTTTTATGATGTGCAGCTTGCTGCATCAGCCCCGAGCACCCTGTGCCTGGAATTTGCAAGTGATGTGGCCGCGCACACAGGTCTTGAGCTGAGATGGCATGGCCCGCTGCAGCGTCCGGATCAATGCGCTGCACTTCTCAAGGACCGAGCCGACGCGCCCAAGCGAGAAGTCTGGATCACGATGGATGGAGAGCGGAGCCTTTTATTCGTGGATCTAAGACAGTTTGGTCCCTCCGGACCCGAGAAGCCGTCACGCAGGACGCAGGAACTGGGAAAGCAACTCGCGCAACTGATCCACGAGAGGTTCCCGGCTGCCAAACTAACGCAAGGAAACAGGCTCTCCGGCCTGCTGGCGCCCTGATCAACACGGATAGGAGGTGCACGTCAACGACCACAGCGCGCGCGCGTTGCATGAGAGGACGCAAGGTCTGCTGCGCGCACAAGCTGACGCGGCGTGCCCCGGCGGCGGGTGCGGACGGCATTCGAGGATTCAGCCGCGGTTCAGTATTCGTCGTTCAAGGTTTCGGAGGTAAGGAGAGCATCGCATGCGTAACCTGGTCCGCGGTCTCCTGGCCGCCGTGTTGCTCGCGGCGCTTCCCGTGGTGTCGGACGCAGCCGTGATGATCGGCGTCTCGGTCAACATCGCACCGCCCGCGCTGCCGGTCTACGTGCAGCCGCCGTGTCCGGCGGCGGGCTACATCTGGATCCCCGGCTACTGGGCGTGGGCTGACGACGGGTACTACTGGGTACCCGGGACCTGGGAGCTGGCGCCGACCGTCGGCTTCCTGTGGACGCCGGGATACTGGGGCTGGGAGAGCGGAGCGTACCTCTGGCATGGCGGCTACTGGGGACCGCACATCGGGTTCTACGGCGGCATCAACTACGGCTTCGGCTATGGCGGCGTTGGTTACGAGGGCGGCTACTGGCGTGGCAGCCAGTTCTACTACAACCGCTCGGTGACCAACATCAGTAACACCAACATTACCAATGTCTACAACCGCACCGTCGTCAACAACGTCACCGTCAATCGCGTCAGCTTCAACGGCGGCGCCGGCGGCGTGGCGGCGCGCCCCTCAACGGCGGAGCTGCGGGCCGCCGGTGAGCACCACGTCGGGCTCACTCCGGTGCAGAGGCAGCACGAGCAGAAGGCGCAAGGCGACACGACGCTGCGCGCCTCCGTGAACGGTGGCCGGCCGCCGATTGCCGCGACCCAACGACCCGCAGCATTTTCAGGACGCGGCGTCGTCGCCGCGCGCGGCGCGGCTCCAGCTGGCGCAGCGCATCCAGCGGGCCCCGCGCACGGCGCAGCGATGAACCGCAGCGATCGGCCGCCGCAGGCGCAACGCCCGGCGATGACCAACCGCGCCGGCGGCCCGCAGGCGGACCGACCGCCGCAGGCGCAACGCCCGGCGATCGCCAACCGTGCCGGCGGCCCGCAGGCGGACCGGCCGCCGCAGGCGCAACGCCCGGCGATCACCAACCGCGCCGGCGGCCCGCAGGCGGACCGACCGATGATGAATCAACAGCGCAGCCCCTACCCAGGTGCGGGGCGCGCGGGACCTGAGCCGGCCCCGCACGCAGCGCCCGGCTATCCGCAGGGTCGCGGGCCGGCGCAGCCGGGCGGCGCGCCCGCGCATCAGGGCGCACCCCGCGAGCGCCAGGGCAGTCCACGCCCCGGGAGCGAGCGCCAGGAGGAGCACGGTCGCGGCCAGTAGCCCGCACGCTCGTCCGGGGCCCCACACGGAGGTATCGAGGCCGCCTGCACAGGCGGCCTCGCCGTATCCGGTGCCCGCAAGCGCGGATTTTCCGGAGTCAGTCGACGGAATTCGGCAGCGGATCCTGCCATGGTCCGTTCCAAGCCTATGCAAGGGGCGATCGGTCTGTGGAGGGTTGATCTATGCGTATTGCCCTGTTTTCCCTGGTGCTGCTGGCGGGTGGGTGTGTGATCCAGGCGCCCCCGCGTGAAGTGATTCAGCCAGCCCCGGTGGCTGAGGAAGCCGCGCCGCCCCCTGCCGTCGTCAGCGTGTACGAGGAGCCCCCGTTGTCGGAGCCCGCGCCGATTGCCGTGGCCTGGGCGCCGCCCCCGATGCTGGTGGAGGCCCCGCCGCCGCCGCCGTTCCCCTATGCAGTCTGGGTGGGGGGCTACTGGGTGTGGCAGGGCAACTGGGTGTGGGCACACGGTCACTGGATGGCGCCACCGCGGGCACAGTATGTCTGGGTGCATCCGTACTACGAACACCGCGGCGGTGCCGTGATCTTCATCAGCGGGTACTGGTCCGCGCCCGGTGTCGGCTTCGTCCAGCCCTCGCCTGAGCTGGTCCTGGCGGTCGAGCCTGCCGCGGTCGGGGTGATCCCCGGCCCCCGCCCGATTGGCCCGGAGGGCTGCTTCGTGCCCGCACCACCCGGGTCGCGTCGCGGCATCATCGTTCCCGCTCCCGTGGGCACCGCGCCTGCGGTCGTGACCAGTGCGCCGCCGGTGGTGGCAGTGGGTATGCGCGTGACCACCAACGTCTCCAACGTCAACAATACCAACATCCACAATACCAACATCCGCAATACCAACATCACCAACGTCACCAACGTCACCAACGTGACCATCGTGGCGCCGCCTGCCGCCACGGCGAACGGCCGGGCCTTCAGCTCCTCGGTTCCCGCCGCGCCGCATCTGGCGGCGGCGCGTCCGGCCCTGGTGCAGGCACGGGCGCCGCAACCCGTGTCCACGCGAACGGTAATGCCGTACGTGTCCGCGCATGCGCATCCGGCGGCGCCGCCGTCCCAGGCCCACGGGGCCGTGGCCGAGGCGCACCCACAGCCGGTGCTGGCGCGCGAGTCGCAGCCGGTGCACGCCGGTTCCATGTCCGGCAGCGTGCGGCCGGAGGCCAGGGCACAACGCGAAGAGCGCGCGCTCCCCGCGCGCCCGGCCCAGAGCGCGCCCGCGAAGGCCGCGGCAGCCGGGCTGGCGAGGATACCGGACGCCAAGGCGGTGCCGGCCAGGGCGCCAGCGGCTGCGACGGCCAGGGCGCCAGCGGCTGCGACGGCCGCCTCGAAGACCGCGGTGGCCAAGACAGCGCCTGCACACCCTGACAACGGCAAAGCGCACAAGGCGGACGCGAAGAAGGATGCGCAGCAAGCGCATCCTTGAGCTAGGGGCTCAGGATGAGGGCGCGTGCTTCACAGCACGCGACGTAGCCACGCGGCGATGTCGGCGACCTCCTGGGGACAGACCGCATGGGGCATGCTGTACGCATGCCATTCGACCGCATAACCGGCCGCTTCCAGTTGGCGGCGGGCCTCTTGCCCGAGAGCCGGGGCGATCACCGGATCCTGCGTGCCGTGCGCGAGGAACACCGGCGTTGCCTGATTGGCCGCCGCGCGCTCGGTCGCCAGGCGCGCAGCGAGCAGCAGGTAGCAGGACAATCCCATGATGCCGGCGAGCTTATCCGGATAGCGCGCTCCGGCGAACAACGCCAGGGCGCCGCCCTGGGAGAACCCCGCCAGTACGATGCGCTCGCTGCCGATACCGTGCGCGTTCTCACGGCGGATCAGCGCTTCCACCGTCGCCTGCGAGGCGCGAATCCCCTTTTCGTCCTCGGGCCCGTGGCGATCGAGCGCGATGATGTCGTACCAGGCGCGCATGGCAAATCCACCGTTGAGCGTCACCGGCCGGATCGGCGCGTGCGGAAACACGAAGCGCAGCGCCCGCTCTCCCGGGCGCACGAGCTCGGGCACAAGGGGCTCAAAGTCGTGGCCGTCGGCCCCCAGGCCGTGGAGCCAGATCACGGCGCCCGCGGGATCGCGGCCGGTTTCGACTTCCACTGCATCACCTGACACGTGCGACCCCCGCTGTCTTCATGCCCGTGCGGCGCATGTTAGTGCACCGGCGCCCGCTCCGGCACCGAAGGCCCAGGTGATGGCGCGGCGCTCGCGGCGCCTGCCGCTCTGGCCCGCGCCGGCGGTGCGGCGGCGCTGGCTGCGGCGCTGGCGGCGGGCACCGCCGCCCGTGCGCGTCTCGATCGGCGTGCTGCTGGTTGCCATGCTGACGCTCGGCGTGAACGGCATCTACCAGGTCGTGCGCAAGCCCACGGAGTTGTTCTTTCCGGTGAGCGGCACGCTCTACAAGACCCCCTCGGAAACCTGGCGTGTCTACGCACCCATCTTCCGCCGCTACGCAACCCGCACCATCACGCCGGAGCTGCTGGCCGCGCTCGCGCAGGTGGAGGCGTCGGGCAATCCGCTCGCGCGCACCTACTGGCGCTGGTCATGGGCGCTCAAACCGTTCGAGCTGTACCGGCCGGCATCCAGCGCGGTGGGGATGTACCAGATCACCGACGGCACGTTCGCGGAGGCGCGGCATTATTGCATCCACGGTCACGCGCTGGTGCGCGAGGGCGCCTGGAACGACTGGCGCGCGTGCTGGTTCAACGCCCTGTACTGGCGTGTGGTACCAAGCCATGCGGTGGAGCTCACCTCGGCGTACCTCGATCTGAAGGTCAACGCTATCCTCGCGCGCTTCGCCGTCACCCGCGCCACGTCCGCACAGCAGCGCCACCTGGCTGCGGCCGTGCATCTATGCGGCGCCGCGCTTGGGGCGACCTACGTGCGCCAGGGATTTCGCTTCACCGACACCCAGCGCTGCGGCGATCAGGACCCGCGCGCCTACCTGGGGCGGGTCGACGCCATGCAGGCGGTGTTCGCGCGCCTGGCGGCCGAGCAGGAGGGCGGGGCTGTGCCGGACTCTCACTGATGGTGGCCGCCGGGGCTGTGCACGTGCCCGTGCGAGAGCTCCGCCGTGGTGGCTGCGCGCACCCCGGTGACCTCGACCTGGAAGTGGAGATTCTTGCCGGCGAGCGGATGATTGCCATCGAGGGTCACCAGGTCGCCGGCGATCCGGGTGACGGTCACCGCGCGCGCGCCGTGCCCGGTTTGCGCCTGCAGCCGCATTCCCACCTTGAGGCTCGCGAGGCCCTTGAGTGTGCGGCGCGGCACGCGCTGCACGAGAGCTTGGTCATACTCGCCGTAGCCATCGGCCGGCGCGACCGTCACCTGCAGCTTGTCCCCGGCGCGCTTGCCGGTCAGCTCGCGCTCCAGACCGGGTATGAGGTTGCCATGGCCGTGCAGGTACGCGAGTGGCTCGCCCTCGGGGGAGCTGTCGATGATCTCGCCCGCGTCATCCTTCAGGGTGTAGTGGATGCTGACGACCTGGTCCTGCGCGATGCTCATGTCGGGTCCTGCGTATGTGCGCAAGCACCAGGCCGCGCCGCAAACGGCGCCTGGCCAAACGGGCGCGCATCGAGAGGGCGCGAAGGATACCATTGCGCCCTGCCCGCGGCCTAACCAAGAAGGTCCGCGGGACAAACCTAAGGGCTCACCATGAGACTCGCATCCTTGGGCGTCCTCGCCGCCAGCTTCTCGGCCCTGGCCCTCGCTCGCGGCGATGGACACGGACCAAAGACTGCAAGGACTTCCGCAATGGCCGACAACCCGTTCATGCAGCCGAGCACACTGCCTTTCGAGCTGCCACCCTTCGACCGCATCCGCGACAGCGACTACCTGCCCGCCTTCCAGGCCGGCATGCGCGAGCAGCTCACGGAGGTGGCCCGCATCGCCCACAACCCGCAACCCGCCGCCTTCGACAACACCATCGTCGCTCTGGAGCGCGCCGGGCAGCTGCTGCAGCGCGTCGACGCGGCCTTCGGACGGCTCAATGCCTGCAACACCAACCCGCGGATGCAGGAGATCGACACCGAGATGGCTCCGAAGCTCACCGCGCAGCAGGACGCGATTCATCTCGATCCGGCCTTGTGGGCGCGCGTGGACACGCTGTACGAAAAGCGCGCCAGCCTGCACCTCGAGCCGGAGTCCTTGCAGCTGCTCACGCGCTATCACACCGAGTTCGTGCGCGCCGGCGCGCGCCTGACGGCGGCCGAGCAGACGCGCCTGCGCGCGCTCAACACCGAGATCTCCACCCTCACGACGCGCTTCAAGCACAACGTGCTCAAGGCCACCGCCGATGGCGCGGTGGCGGTCGAGGACCTCAAGGACCTCGACGGCCTGTCGGAGGGGCAGATCGGCGCCGCGGCGCAGGCGGCGGCGGCACGCGGGCTCACTGGCAAGTGGCTCATCACGCTGCAGAACACCACCAACCAGCCGCTGCTGGCGCAGCTCACGAACCGCGCGCTGCGCGAGCGCATCTACAGGGCGTCGATCGGCAGGGCATCGGGTGGGGCGACCGACAACACCGCGGTGATCGCGCAGTTGGTCAAGCTGCGCGCCGAGCGTGCCGCGCTGCTGGGCTATGCGAGCCACGCCGCTTATCAGCTCGAGGACGAGTCGGCCGGCAGCCCGGCCGCGGTGCGCGACATGATCAGCCAGGTGGCCCCGGCGGCGCTGGCGCGCGCGCGCGCGGAAGCCGCCGACATCCAGAAGCTGATCGACACGCAGGCGCGGGTGAGCGGCACGCCCTCATTCACCCTGCAGCCCTGGGACTGGTCGTTCTATGCGCAGCAGGTGCGCAGGGCACGCTACGATTTCGATCAGGCGCGCGTCGCGCCGTACTTCGAGCTCGATCACGTGCTGCAGGACGGTGTGTTCTACGCCGCGCACCAGCTCTACGGCCTGAGCTTCAAGGAGCGCCGGGACCTGCCCGTCTACCAGCCGGACGTGCGGGTGTTCGAGGTATCCGACGCCGACGGCGAGCCGCTCGCGCTGTTCCTCGCCGACTACTTCGCGCGCGACAACAAGCAGGGCGGGGCGTGGATGGCCGC
>Ga0209472_1001505_pt1 | contig 13426 bp, 13 predicted proteins | sample GraSoiAngelo_130_FD_185887 | JGI IMG/M metagenome (GOLD analysis project Ga0209472, IMG submission 185887) | Grasslands soil microbial communities from the Angelo Coastal Reserve, California, USA - 14_0929_02_20cm (SPAdes) (version 2) | ecosystem: Environmental > Terrestrial > Soil > Grasslands ...
GCAACACACCGTCCCGGATATCGATCCGCACCGTGATGGGAATATCGGCGTCGGCGATCCCGTCTCCCTCAAGCCAGTCGGTGGCGGTGAGGCCGGCGACCGGGATGCGCCCCAGCGCCTCACGGGTGCGGCGCTCGGCGTAGTCCATCAGATCGCGGGCCGCCTCGCCGACGGCGGGCCAGCCGTAGCGCGCGGCGAGGGCCCGCAGGCCGTCCGCACCCCGCTCCACTGCCGCCCGCTGCGCCGCCAGGTCGCCGCGCCGCGTCTCCGGCGTGCGCACGTTGGCGAGGAGCATCCGCTCCACCTCCGGCGTGAACAACAGCGGCGGCACGATCACGCCTTCGGCGAAGATCTCTCGGGCGCCCGCCGGCATGCTGCCCGCCTGCACGCCTCCGACGTCCGAATGGTGCGCGCGGACCACGCTGTACCCGCCGACCGCGCCGTCGACGTCGACCGCGCCGATCAGCGTGATGTCCGGGAGGTGCGATCCGCCGGTGTAGGGATCATTGAGGATGAAGACGTCCCCGGGCCGGGGAGGGGACGCGAGCCCGCGCACGGCGGCGACAGACTCCGCCATGGCGCCGAGATGGACCGGAATGTGGGCCGCCTGGGCCGTCATCGCGCCGTCCACGTCGAACAGCGCCGCCGAACAGTCGCGGCGCTCCCGGATGTTGGGCGACGGGGCAGCGTGAATCAGGACGAGCCCCATCTCCTCGGCGATGGCAGCGAAGGCGTGCCCCATCACCTCGAGCGCGACGGCGTCGAGCGTCATACCCGCTCCACCAGGATGGCCCCCGACTCGTGGACCGTGCCGCGCCACCCGGATTCGATGAGCGCCGTGGCATCGCGGCCCGCGAGGATCGCCGGGCCGTCGAGCGTCACGCCCGCCGCGAGATCGTCGAGGGGCCAGAGTGCCGCCGTCACGCGCTTGCGCCCCCGTCCCAGGACGACGGCCCGCCGGCCGCGCGACTTCCCCGTGGTGCGCTTCGTGCCCGCATGGCCCGCATTGCCCATAATTTGGGGCAGCGGCGCCTCACGGACCGCGACGACCCGCAGGTTGACCAGCTCGACCGGCTGGCCGACCCCCTCGTGTCCGAGCCGTTCTTTGTGCGCCGCCAGGAACGCGTCGCGAATCTGCCGAGGATGGTTGGTGGCGACCGGGATCGTCAGCTCATAGCCTTGCCCGACGAACCGGCAGTCGACATATCGCCAGAGGGCCGCGCCGGGGAGCTGCTCGCTGCCGTCCCGCAGTAACGGGCTGAACGCGCGTCCGATGTCGGTCGCCTGCAGCCCGTCGAGCTCGCGGTGATAGGACGCGAGCAGGTCCACGCGCTCTGCGGCGGCCGCGAGTCCCAGGGCGGAGAGCACGCCCGGGTGTGGCGGCACTACGATCGTGCGCATGCCGAGCGCGTCGGCGAGCGCACAGCCGAACAGCGGGCCCGCCCCGCCGAACGGCACCAGGGCCATGCGCCGCGGGTCGAGCCCGCGCGCCACGCTCACGCGCCGCAGGGCTCGAGCCATCACGGCGCTCGCGACAGCGACGATGCCGGCGGCGATCCTGGTCGGATCACTCCCGGCGGCCGTGCCCAGCGCCGCCACGGCGCGCGCCGCAGCGTCCGGGTCGAGCCGCAGCTCGTCGGCGAGCGGCGTGGCGGCATCGAGCCACCGAGGACGAGGCAGGCGTCCGTGACCGTCGGCCGGGTGCCGCCCCGGCGGTAGCACGCGGGCCCCGGAACCGCCCCGGCCGAGTCCGGGCCCACCTTGAGGGCGCCGCCCTCATCGACGCGCGCGATGCTGCCTCCGCCGGCGCTCACCGTCTCGATCAGAATCGCGGGCAGCGCCAGCGGGACGCCCGCGACCGCGCCACCGCCGTCGTGCACCGCACTCCCTGCCGTGACGAGACTCGCGTCGGCGCTCGTGCCGCCCATATCGAGGGTGAGGAGCTCCGGCAGCCCGACGGCGGCACCGACGAGCTGCGCCCCCACGACACCGCCCGCCGGGCCCGACAGCGCGAGCGCGGCCGCGCGGCACGCCGCGGCGGCCGGGGCCAGCGTGCCGCCCGCCGACGTCATGATGCGCAGCGTCCCGATGCGGGACCGCGCCTCGCGATCGAGTCGCGCCAGGTAGGAGGAGACCTTGGGCCGCAGGTAGGCCTCGACCGTCGTGGTGCTGAAGCGCTCGAATTCGCGGAACACGGGAAGCACTTCGTGGCTGGCGGCCACCGGCACGTCCGCGAGCGCCCCCCGCCGCGCGGCCGCGATGCGCCGCTCGTGCTCGGGGTGTCGAAACGCGAACACCAGCGCGACCGCCACCGATTCCGGAGCGAGCGTCTGCACCGCCGCGACGACCCGCGCGACCTCGGGGTCGCTGAGCGGCTCCTGCACCCCTGCCGGTCCCATGCGCTCGGCCACGCCCACGACGTCGCTCCGGGCGACGAGCGGCGGCGCGTGATCGCGCGCCAGATCGTACAGCGCGGCGCGATCCTGTCGCCTGAGCCAGAGCAGGTCCTCGAAGCCGCGCGTGGTCACGAGCACCACCCGCGCCCCGCGCCGCTCGAGGAGCGCGTTGGTCGCGATCGTGGTACCGTGCACCAGAAGCTCCACGGGGGCCGACAGCGCCTCGATCGCCCGGAACAGCGCCACCGCCGGGTCCTCGGGCGTCGTCGCCACCTTGTGGACGACGATCGCGCCGTCGGCTGCGACGGCGACCAAGTCGGTGAAGGTGCCGCCGACGTCCACCCCCACCCGGGTCACCGCCCCTCCCCATTGCGGATTGGGGATTGTGGATTGCGGATTTGCAGTGCAAGGTCGCGCGCCTCGACGGCGATCTTGACAATCCGCAATCCGAAATCCGCAATCCGCAATTTCATGCCCCGCGCCTCGATCTCCATCTCTCCACCACCAGCGCGGCCGCGAACCCCAGGGTCGCAATCACCGCGAGCGTCCCTACCCAGTCGCCCAGGCGGACGTAGAGCGTGCGCACGTCGCTCGTGACCAGCCTGCTCGCTTCGGCCGTCCGGACCTCGAGACCGGTCGCATCGTGCACGTGGCCCAACGGATCCAGCGTGGCCGAGATGCCGGAGTTCGCCGCGCGGGCGATTCCCGCGCGCGTCTCGATGGCCCGCAGCACCAGGTGACTCAGATGCTGATAGGGGCCGGCCGTGCGGCCATACCAGGCGTCGTTGGTGACGTTCACGAGAAATTCCGCGCCCTGCCGCCGGTAGTCGCGCGCCAGGTCCGCGAAGATCGACTCATAGCAAATCAACACCCCGAACCGGCCGACCGCGGTCGGGTAGAGCGGCAGGCCGCGCCCCTTTCCGAATCCGCCGAACCACTTCAAGTGGAACCAGCGGGGTGGGACGAACGGCACGCGCTCGACGATCGGGACGAGATAGTGCTTGCGGTAGACCGGATAGGCGGTCCGGTCACCGGTGGAGTCGTAGAAGAAAGCGGCGTTGTAGGAATCGTACGACTGGTCGGGATATATCACGGCGTCGAGACCGCCGGCGAGGAGCGGCGTAGCGGTCGCGCGCACGCGCTGCGCAATCGCGGGATCCCACTCGGGGCGATTCACGAAGTAGTCCGGGACGGCGGCCTCGGGCCAGATCAACAGATCGAGGCGCGTGCTGTCCCGGAGCTGGCGCGACAGCGCGAACAAATTCTGCATGATGCTGTCCCCGCGCGCCTTGTTCCACTTCTCACGGAACCCCTCATTGGGCTGCACCAGCCCCACGACTCCGACCGTGCGCACGGGCAGGGTGCGCTCGCGCCACGCCCCGTACCCCCACGCCAGGGCGACCGTGCCGAGCACGGCGACGAGCGGTCGCCACCGAATCGAACCGCTCCCCGTCCCCTGCGCCCGCCGCACGAGAAGCGCGTCGACCAGCATCACGTTGCACCACGCGACCCATAACGTCACGCCCCGCGCGCCCGCGAGATCGGCCCACTGCACCAGGATCGGCGCGTCGGCGAGCGAGGTGCCGAGCCCGAGCCAGGGAAACCGGATGTCACCCTGGTGGCCGATCGCCCAGTCCACGCCGGTCCAGACGATGGGGAACAGCGCCCAGAGGGGGGCGCCGGGGAAACGGGTGCGCAGGCGGACGAGGAGCCAGAAGAGCCCCCCCGTCCAGAGTCCGTAAATCGCGATCGTCGCGAGATACCCCAGGGCCGACAGCGGCGTGAAGTGCCACAGGGCGACCACGAGCCAGTACAACACGAGCCCCTGCGACACCAGGCCGTACCAGAAGCCGAGGCGCAGCGCCCGGCGCAAGTCCGCCGCCGCTTCGAGCTCCCGTACCAGCACGACGGCCGGGGCGACGGCAACGAAGCTCAAGGGCGGAAACCGGAACGGGGGATAGCTCAGCGCCAGGAGCGTCGCGCCGAGCGCGATCAGCACGGCCGCTCGGCGAGACGAGCCGATCACAGCAGCACGTCGCGCCCTTCGTCGGCCGAGCGGTATACGGCGTCGAGCACCCGGTGGAGGGCCAGCTGGTCGCGCGGCGGCGGCGCGTTGACGTCCCCCTTGATGACGGCGAGGAAGTAGGTCCACTCGGCGCGGTAGGACTGCGCGAACGGGGTCTCGCGCCCGCTGGCACCGGTAGGCGTGGCGTCGACGACCGTCCCGTGCGCCTCTTTAAACACGCGCAGCGGCTGCACGGTCGCCGAGCCCTTCGTGCCGACGAGATCGAACCAGAACCGCTCGGCCGCGCCGAGATGGCGCCAGCTCACGTCCATGGAGATGGACACGCCGTTCTCGCACACCACCAGCGCGGTCGCCATGTCCTCGACCGAGTCTTTCGCCTGCCCCACCATGTGGGCGGCGACGCGCTTGGGCGCCGGCCAGCCCGCGAGCCAGAGACCCAGGTCCAGGAGCTGCAGCCCGAGGTCCAGAAACGCGCCGCCGCCCGCCTCCGGACGCCGCAGCCGCCAGCCGAGCTGCTGGCGGCTGGGCTGAAACGTGTACCACCCGCTGCGGATCGCCTGCAGCGCCCCGAGATCGCCGCCCGCGAGGAACCCCCGCACCGCCTGGACATCCGAGCGAAAGCGGTGGTTCATGCCCACCATCACGCGCTTGCCGTACTTCTCGCTCGCCTGCAGCACGCGCTCCACGCCCGCGAGGGTGAGCGCGAGGGGACGCTCGCACAGCACGTGACACCCGGCGGCCAGCGCCGCGACGGCGTGGATTTCGTGCAGGTGGTTGGGCGTGCAGATCGCGACGGCATCCGCGTGACTGTGACGCAGCACTTCTTCGATGTCATCGAAAGTGTCCTTCACTTCGAAGCGCGTGGCGAGGGCCTGGGCCTTGCTGACGTCGTTGTCGCAGATCGCGGCGACCTCCACGCCCGGCAGCTTGCGCAGGACGGGAAGGTGCGCCACCTGCGCGATCGCGCCCGCACCGACGACGGCAACGCGGACCGGCGCGCTCACCGGGCGCCGGGACTCCGACCACCGATCCCCGCCCAGCGGTACATCGCCCCCATGCGGAGGCTGACCGTGGACAGGCCGCTGGACAGAACGCCGCGCGCGTCCAAGGTGACGCGCCACCGCTTGGCGCCGATTTCTGTGCCGAGCGTGGCGTTCAAGCCCGCCGTGATCTCGTTCAGTGCATCCTGCACGAACGTGCCGTTGATCGCGGAGCCACCCCCGTGGCGAATGTGGACGCCGACCCCCACTCCCAGGTAGGTCGTCACCGCATGTCCCTGAGGCAGCACGTACTGCAGGTCCAGGTCCCCGGTCACGTCGCTCCACGTCATCCGACCGAGACTGATCGTATCATCCCCGCTCGGGTCGGTCACGACGCTCCTGATGCGCTGCTCGAAGCGCTGGCGTGCGGCCGAGCTGAAGTCGGCCCTGAAATACGAGGCACCGAGGAGCACTCGCACCCGCGGCGCGATGAAACCGTAGTCGAGCCGCATGCCGCCTGTGAGAGTTCCCCGTACGTTGTTCCCGCCGAGTGGGCCGAGGTCCAGCTGGATAGCGCTGGGCTTCAAGTTCTCGTAGGAAAACTGGTTGAAGACTCCTTGGGCGGACAGGCGGACCGTGGGACTGACGGACAGTACCATCGCCGCAAGGAGTACCCACGGTCCGACCGTCCGACCGTCCGACCGTCCGACCCGTCTAGTAGAGTCGCTCAATGGTCGTTCCCGGGAAATAAGTGGTGAGGATCTTGCGATACTCCTGTCCCGCGCGCGCCCGCCCGACCGCGCCCCATTGGCACAATCCCAGGCCGTGTCCGGAGCCAGCGCCCGTCGCGACGAGCCGCACGACCTGGCCGTCTTGACGCGTCGCGGACAGTAGAAATGCCGTGCTCTGCAACAGGCGATCGGACTCGGGCCGCAGCACGGCCCGGACGTCGGGGCCCGGCACTCGGACGTCGCCGTGTTCGAACACGATGCGCAGCTCGCCCACGCGCCCGGAGGGGCCGGTGCGGCTCACCACGACGTCGGTGATGCGCTGCAGACCATCCCCGCCGACGTGCATCACCACCGGCAGCGTCCGCGACAATATAGCGCGCAGCTTGGTGCCGTCCCATTCCTCGCGCCAGCGGAACCGCGGCGAGAGGTCGCAGTAGGCGCGCCCCCGGCCGCTCGCGTCGGAGACGGGCCGCAGGTAGGGTCGGTCCTGTGCCGTCTTGAACGCCTCCTCGACCGCCGCCGTCCTACCGCCGCACGTAGAGTGAAAGTAGGCCTCGATGATCGCGCCGTCGTACTCGAGCACCTGGCCGCCGGTGCGGCGCACGGCGCCCCACACTTCGGGCGTTTCCCCCGCGACGCCGCTGTACACCTGGTCACGGACGTCCGCCCACGCGTCGAACCCGAACGCTTCCCAGCGTCCGCGGTTCTTCAGGGCGAAGCTGCGCGATACGACCGCCTGGGCGAGCAGCGCCTGCTCCTCGTCATTGCGCCGGATGCCGATTTCGCCAGCCAGCACGCCCGCCAGGTAGCTCTCCACGGGCACGCGGTTCAGCAGCGTCAGCCCGGAGGGGTCGCGCACCACGTTCACGCGGCCGCGGTAGCGCCGGCCGGCCGCCATCGCGAAGCGCTGCTCGGTGACGTTGACCGCGGAGATGCCGACATGGCGGGGACTACGGGACCCATCCGGCCGGACGACGCGCAGCCCGCCCGTATCGGGCAGGATGGTCCAGGAGGCGCCGGCGGGGACGGAGCCGACCGGCTCGCCGTTGCCGTCGTCGGTGACGAACAGCTCGCCGTCCCCTCCCAGCGTGACGCTCGCGGCGCCGACCGCGAGACCGATGCGCAGCTCCGGCTCGACGCCGGGTGTAAGGGGCGCCGGGGCTGCCTGCGGCCGCGGGCAGGCCGCGGCTCCCAGCGCGAGGACGCTAGCGAGGACGTGCCTCGCCCAGGGCCGCGTCGAGTTGTGCGATGGTGAAATCGATATCCGCATCCGTGTGCGCGCTGGAGACGAAGCCTGCCTCGAAGGCCGAGGGCGCGAGGAACACACCCCGGGCGAGCGCCGCGCGGTGCCAGCGCGCGAACAGGCCCGTGTCCGCGCCCTTCGCCTGGGCGAACGTGCGCACCGGCCCCGCGGTGAGATGCACGCCCCACATCGAGCCGGCGTGACCCCCGGTCGCCGCGACTCCTCGCCGGCGCGCGGCGTCCCCTATACCCGCGACCAGCCGGGCGGTTCGCCGCTCCAGCACGTCATAGAAGCCCGGGCGCTCGGTCTCGCGCAGCGTCGCCAGGCCGGCCGCCATCGCCACCGGGTTCCCCGACAGCGTCCCGGCCTGGTATACCGGTCCTTCGGGCGCGACGAGCCGCATCAGATCCGCGCGCCCGCCGTACGCCCCCACGGGCAGCCCACCTCCGATGATTTTGCCGAGGGTCGTCAGGTCCGCCCGCACGCCGAGCCGCTGTTGCGCGCCGCCCGGCGCGACGCGGAACCCGGTCATCACCTCGTCGAAAATCAGCAACGCCCCGTGGCGGTCGCACAGCGCGCGCAGCGTCTCGTGAAAGCCCGGCTCGGGTGCGATGAACCCGGCGTTGCCGACATAAGGCTCGACGATGACCGCCGCGATGTCGTTGCCGCGGCGCGTGAACACCTCCTGCACCGCTCGAGCGTCGTTGAACGGCACCGTGAGCGTCAGTTCGGCGAGCGCCCCCGGAACGCCGGGGCTGTCCGGAAGTCCGAGCGTCGCCACGCCGCTCCCCGCCTTCACCAGGAAGCTGTCGCCGTGCCCGTGATAGCAGCCTTCGAACTTGAGAATGCGGTCACGCCGCGTGGCGGCCCGGGCCACCCGCACCGCCGCCATCGTCGCCTCGGTGCCCGAGTTCACGAAGCGCACCATCTCGATGCCGGGCATGCGACGCCGCACCAGCTCCGCGAGCTCGACCTCGGCGGCGCAAGGAGCGCCGTAGGTCCAACCCCGCTCCGCCGCGCCGCGAATGGCGTCGAGCACCGCCGGGTGGGCGTGACCCAGAATCAGCGGGCCCCAGGAGCACACGTAATCGAGGTAGGTCTTGCCGTCGACGTCGGTGAGGCACGCCCCCCGCGCCCGCTCGACGAAGAACGGCGTCCCGCCCACGGCACGGAACGCCCGGACCGGCGAATCGACGCCCCCGGGCAGCACGGCCTTCGCCCGGTCGAACAGCTCCTCCGACCGGCTCACGTCAGGGCGATCGCCCGAAAGTCGTAGTCCTCGCTGGCGACGAGGCGCACCCGCACGAAGCGCCCGGCCTCGACCCAGCCGCCCCGTTCCACGTAGGTGACCCCGTCCACGTCGTCGGCCTGCCACGCCACACGCCCCACATGGGTCGCGCCGGCTTCGTCCGGATTCGCGACGCGATCGACCAGCACCTCCGCCTCCCGGCCCACGAAGCGGGCGAGCCGCTCCCCCGAAATGGCCCGCTGCACCTCGAGCAACTCTTCGAGACGGTCGCGCTTGACCTCGTCGGGCACGTCGTCCTGGTACTGCATGGCGCGGGTGCCGTCCTGCGGCGAGTAGGCGAAGGCGCCGAGCCGGTCGAACTGTGCTTCCTCGAGGAAGCCGAGCAGCTCGCGAAACTCCGCGTCGGTCTCGCCGGGAAAGCCCACGAGACAGGTGGTGCGAACCGCGAGTTCCGGAATCGCCGACCGGAGCCAGCCGAGCTTGGCCCGCAGCGACTGCTGTCGCTCGGGACGCCGCATGCGCTCGAGCATGCGATCGCTCGCGTGCTGGATCGGCATGTCGATGTACGGCACGATGCGGGACTCCCGTGCCATGAGCGCTACCAGCCGCTCGCTCAAGCCCGCCGAGTAGACGTACAGCAGACGGTACCACGGCACCGCGGTCTCGCGCAGCAACGCTTCCAGCAGGTCGGGAAGCTTGGCGCCACCCGGCCCCAAGTCGCGGCCGTAGTGCCCCAGGTCCTGGGCCACCAGGTTGATCTCCTGCGCGCCCTGCGCTTCGAGCGTCTGGGCCTCGCGCACCAGCCGCTCGAGCGGCTCAGAGCGATGCTTCCCCCGCATCAACGGGATCGCGCAGAAGGCGCACGAGTGATCGCAGCCTTCGGAGATCTTGAGATAGCGGACGTGGGGTGAGTCACCGAGGAACTGCCGGACGCCGGGATGGCTCGCGACGGGGTCGGTGATCAACCCGCGCTCGGCGAGCGCCGGCACGAGGTGGTGCAGGTCGGAGAATCCGAGAAACAGATCGACTTCCGGGATCTCCTGCTGTAGCTCCTGCTGGTATCGCTGCACGAGACAACCGACCGCCACGACCGCCTTGACCGCCGCCGTTTGCTTCAGTTTGGCGGCTGACAACAGCGCGTCGATCGATTCCTGCTTGGCCGCGTCGATGAACCCGCAGGTGTTGACGAGGATCACGTCGGCGCGCGGCAGGTCGGGCGTCAGCACGGCTCCGTGACCCACCAGCTCGCCCACCAGCCGCTCGGAGTCGACGGTCGCCTTGTCACAGCCGAGTGAGACGACCCCCAGCTTCATCCGCGGTAGTTCCCGAACCTGAGCTCGATGCCCCAATCCTGCGAGCGCAGAAACGCGATGACTTCCTGCAGCTCGTCCTTGGACGGTGCCTGCACGCGGATCTCCTCCCCCTGGATCGAGGCCTGCGCCTTCTTGAACTTCCGGTCCTTGATCGCCTTGACGATGGCCTTCGCCTTCTCTTGCGGGATTCCTTGCGTGAGCTTGATCTCGCGGCGCACCGTATCGTTCGCCGCCGGGGTGACGGGGCCCAGGTCGAGGTTCTTCACGGGCACGGCGCGCTTGACGAGCTTCGCCTGCAGCACGTCCAGCAGGGCTTTCATTTTGAAGTCGTTGTCGGCGACGAGGGTGAGGGTCGCCGTGGCGCGGTCGAATGCGATCGACGCCTTGGAGCCCTTGAAGTCGTAGCGCTGGGCGACCTCTTTGGTCGCCTGGTTGACGGCGTTATCGACCTCCTGGAGGTCGGCGCCGGTGGAGACGTCGAACGAGGCTAAGCCGGTCATAGGGCGGTAAATCTACCCGCCCTGGACCTAGAACAGGAAGCTTTCCAGCGCGCGGGCGCGCGACACGTGCCGCAGCCGCGCCAGCGCCTTTTCTTTGATCTGCCGCACCCGCTCCCGCGTGATGCCGAGCAGGGACCCGATCTCCTCGAGGGTCATCGGCTCCTGACCCTCGAGGCCGAAATAGAGACGCAGGATCTTGGCCTCCCGCTCCTTCAGGGTCGCGAGCACTTCCTCGATCGACTCGGTCAGGGCGTGCTCGAAGATCTCGTCGTCGGGACCGGGGTTCTGCGTGTCGGGGAGGTAGTCGAGGAGCTTGTTGTCCTCGCCCGGGGTGAGCGGCGCGTCGAGCGAGAGGTGCGCCTGGGAGATCGAGAGGGTCTTCGCGACCTCTTCTTCGGAGATGTCCATCCCTTCGGCGATCTCCTCGACGGTCGGCTCCCGGCCCAGCTCCTGCAGCAGCGATGCCGATCGTTTCCCGATCCGGTGCAGCGTTCCGGCCCGGTTCAGGGGCACGCGCACGATGCGTGATTGCTCGGCGAGGGCCTGGAGGATCGCCTGGCGGATCCACCACACGGCATACGAGATGAACTTGATGCCCTTCGTTTCGTCGAACTTGTGGGCGGCGCGGATCAGGCCGAGGTTGCCCTCGTTGATCAGATCCGAGAGCGAGACGCCCTGGTTCTGATACTTCTTCGCGACCGACACCACGAACCGGAGGTTGGAGCGCACCAGCTTGTCGAGCGCCTCCGGGTCGCTCTGCTTGATTCGCTGAGCGAGCGTCACTTCCTCCTCACGGGTGATCAGCGGGTACTGGCTGATCTCGCGGAGGTACTGGTCGAGCGATCCCTCGTCGAAGGAGGCCCGTTTGGCCGTGTTCAGTTGCATGGCGGTTTCACCCCTCCGGGCATGCACGACGCCGCACCATACGGCCGGCCCGCCGCACCGACGGCGCGGAGCGTGGCGGGGGTTCCCCTTGTCACCGGCTGGCTCAGTGAATCACCGAGCCAAGCCGGCGCCAGCGAATATCGGTCAGCCAGGGCAGTGCGTCGTGCGCTTCGCGATCGTAGCTGAAGTACACGACGAGCGGCCGACCCTTCACCGCGTTGGCGTCCACGAACCCCCAGTAGCGGGAGTCGGCGGAGTTGTCGCGGTTGTCCCCCAGCACAAAAAACTTGCCCGGCGGCACCAACAGCGGCCCCCACGTATCACGCGTGGGATGGTACGCCCGCTGCGCCCCTGCGCCGCCCAACAGATAATCCCGCTGCCAGTTGAATTCCGGGTCGGACACGTCGTGCCCGGGATCGACGCGCTGAACGTACGGCTCGCTGAGCGACGTGCCGTTCACCCGAACCTCGCCGCCGCGCATCTCGACCCGATCACCGGGCGCGCCGATGACGCGTTTGACGTAATTCAGTTCGGGATTCTTCGGGTAGGCGAACACGATGATGTCGCCGCGGCGCGGCGACTCGAACCCGGGGAGCCGGGCGTTCGTGCCGGGGATTTGCGCCCCGTACACCGCTTTGTTCACGAACAGGAAGTCTCCGGCGAGCAACGTCCGCTCCATGCTGCCCGACGGGATCTGAAAAGCTTCGATGAGAAAGGTGCGGATGATGAGGAACAGCACGAGCGCCATGCCCAGCGAGCGCATCCAGTTGTCGAACCAGCGGGCCAACGTGGACCGGCGCTTCTCAGGGGGGGCGAACGGTCCGGGCGCCGGTAGCGCGCCTGAACCTGGCCTGAGGGCCCCCAACTCATGCATGCCATTTACTTTAGCCAAGCGGGCGGCCAGAAGCAACAGTCACGGCCCACCCCCGGGCGGCCCCCAGCCGCCGAACCCGGTCCCGGAAGGCGTCCGGCGGGTCGCCGTGGCGCACCCGTGCCGCGAGACACGCCGCGCGTCCCTCGCACTCGACCCGCACCCACACGACCGCCGCGTCCGCCAGCGCGCCGAGCGATCCGCCGTCGAGCGGCGAGCCACCGGCTGAGAGGATGATCACCAACGATTCGTGATCCACGGGAGGCGCAACGTAGCCCGCCGTGGCGTGAGGTGCGTCACCCGATTGTTGCGGCATGGCGCGATATTCGCGCGGCGTAGGGGCGCAGCATGCTGCGCCCCTACATCTTCACGTTTCCGTGTCGATCTGCGCGCGCTGCAGCTTCCCGGAAAAGTCGACGTACACGACTTTGGTCTCGGAATAGAAGTCGTACACCTCCCAGCCGCCTTCGCGGTGGCCATTGCCCGTCTGCTTTACGCCGCCGAACGGCAGGTGCGCTTCCGCGCCGATCGTGGGCGCGTTCACGTACGTGATCCCGTTGTCCAGCTCGGTCATCGCTCGGAACGCCGCGTTCACGTCGCGCGTGTACAGCGAGCTCGAGAGGCCGTACCGCACGTCGTTGTTGACGCGGATCGCCTCGGCGAGCGAGTCGACCTCGATCACGGCGAGCACCGGCCCGAAGATCTCCTCCTGCTCGACGCGCATCCCCGGGCGGACCCCCGCCAGCACCGTGGGCCGGTAGAACCAGCCACGCTCCAGCCGCTTGTCGGAGGGTCGGGCGCCGCCGATCAGGCGCCGCGCCCCTGCTTCTTCCCCCACGCCCACGTAGTATTCCACCTTCTTGCGGGCGTCCTCGTTGATGAGGGGCCCGACCTCGGTCGTTTCGTCGAGGCCCGGTCCCAGTCGCAGCTTGTCCGCCCGGTCGCACAGCCGCTGCACGAACGTATCGTGCACCTTTTCGTGGACGATCAGGCGACTCGTGGCGGTGCAGCGTTGCCCCGTGGTCCCGAACGCGCCCCACAACACGCCCTCGAGCGCCAGGTCCAGATCGGCGTCGTCCATCACGATCATCGCGTTCTTGCCGCCCATCTCGAGCGACAAACGCTTGTGCATCCGGCCGCAGGTGGCGCCGATGATCGATCCCGTCTCGGTCGATCCGGTGAACGAGATCACGGCGATTTCGGGGTGCTCCACCATGGCGCGTCCGACCACG
>Ga0209472_1001513_pt1 | contig 13367 bp, 10 predicted proteins | sample GraSoiAngelo_130_FD_185887 | JGI IMG/M metagenome (GOLD analysis project Ga0209472, IMG submission 185887) | Grasslands soil microbial communities from the Angelo Coastal Reserve, California, USA - 14_0929_02_20cm (SPAdes) (version 2) | ecosystem: Environmental > Terrestrial > Soil > Grasslands ...
GTGGAATTCACGGACAACGGAGTCGCTCGCGGACCGGATTCGTGAAGCACTCGGTCGGGTAGACGCGGTGGACCGCGCCTGCTACGTGCTGCGCGACGTGGAGGAGCTTTCGTCCGAAGAGGCGGCATTCGTCCTGCGCACCTCGCCAGCAATCGTCCGCGCACGCGCACATCGGGCTCGCCTGATGCTGACGAGTCTCGCTCGACACCGCCTCACGGAGCCGTGACCGGCACGCCCGGTTCGCAGCTCTGCCGAAACCGCAGCATGGGCAACTCCACGAACCGGTACGAGAGCTCCGCGCAGAGCACTGCGCCGCAGATGAGCAGCGGCACCATCCAAGCGGCAGTCACCACCTCGTGTGAGAGCCAGAGCTGCTGCCACAGATAGAGGCTGTAAGACACGACGCCCAGGCGAACAAGGGGCGCCCAGTTGAGCACCCTGCCCGCGAGCGTGCTTGGATTTTCTACCGCCCAGAGGAGCACCGAGCACGCGGCGCCAGCCTCAATGGTGTAGCCGAATGCCACCTGGACGAGCTGGAGTCGGCGCACCACCGCCGCCAGGAGAAGGCAATAGAGCGCGCCGCCCAAGGCGACACCGGGTCGCCGCAAGAACGCGAGAACCCGCGAATCGGGCCGCAGACTCTCGAGCGCCGCCCAGCTTCCGATCATGAGCGCATCGGCACGCAGGTGAAACATCGCGGTGATGCTCGGGCGGAGCCCTGGCGTCGCGTAGAAGGTGAAGACTCGCAGAAGAGGCGCGATGACGATGAGCCACTGCGCCACGAGGCGCGCACGCTTTTCGCCGGCCGCCATCAGCAGGATCGGCCACACCAGGTAGAACTGCTCCTCGACGCTCAGCGACCACGAGTGATTCATCACCCACGAGTGCGGGTTCAGGTAGTCGGTCGTGAACGTGAGGGAGCACGTGAAGCCCGACGGCGACGCGAGCACCAAGTGCCCGCGTGCCATGACCGCAATTGCGGCCATGTAGACCCAGTAGGCAGGCAGGATGCGGAAAGCGCGTCGAACATAGAAGGCGCGGAGGTGGATGGATCGTCGCGCTTTCGCGGCGGTCCTGCACGAGCAGACGCGTGATGAGAAATCCGCTCAAGACGAAGAACACGGTGACGCCCACCGGGCCCCAGACGTCGATCACACCGGACCCGAAGGGCAAGTGCCGTCCCACTTGCAGGACCTTTCCCGCGTGACCGACGACCACCATCAAGGCTGCGAGGGCGCGCAGCCCATCGAGACTCGGCAATCGATTCGAACGAAGCAACTCCAGACGACGTGCGGCGAGCACGTGTGGATCCCCCCTCCCTGGCAAACGTGCGGACGAGTGGACGGATCGCCAACAGGCCGCGAGGCAGAGTCGGACCGACGATAGTCTCTCCGATGATCGAATCCCGATTGCCGGCACCGTCATCGGATGGCGGAGTGAGGCGATCATGCGCGCAGCGTCTTATGCGGATCAAGGAGCGGCCCGGGAGGTCCTGAGAGTCGGTGAGCAGCCGACACCGGAGCCGGGGCCTGGCGAAGTCCGCGTCCGTTTGCGCACGTCGGGCGTCAATCCCTCGGACTGGAAGTCCCGCCGCGGCGGTAGCGGCCGGAAGCTCGCAGCGCCGCTCGTAATCCCGCACAGCGATGGCGCGGGCGACATCGACGCCGTGGGACCAGGAGTCGCCGCGAGCCGCATCGGCGAGCGCGTCTGGATCTGGAACGGCCAATGGAAGCGTGCGTTCGGCACGGCGGCGCAATACATCGCGCTGCCCGGCGCGCAGGCCGTCGCACTGCCGGAAGACACGGACTACGCAGCGGGTGCCTGCCTCGGTATTCCGGCATTGACCGCCTTGCAGGCCGTTCGGCTCGCGCAAGTGCAGCGCGAAAGCGTCGTGCTGGTCAGCGGCGGCGCCGGGGCCGTCGGCCACTACGCGATCCAGTTCGCCAGGATGCGCGGCGCGCGCGTCCTCGCCACCGTCAGCGGCGACGCCAAGGCGTCCCATGCACGCGCGGCGGGTGCCGATTCCGTGATCAACTACCGCACCGAGGACGTGGGTGCGCGGATCAGGGAGCTGACGGATGGGCGCGGAGTCGACGCCGTCATCGAAGTCGATCTCGCCGCCAACGCGAAGCTGCTGCCGGCTATCTTGCGACCGCACGGCGTCGCTGTCGTGTACGGCACCGGCGCCGCCGAGGCGACCATTCCCAGCCAGTGGCTGATGGTGAATAGCGCGACGCTGCGGCTGTTCCTGATCTACGACATCTCCGCAGCCGATCGCGCGGCCGTCCTCGACGAGATGAGCACGTTGCTCGCGCAAGGACGCATCGTCCATGCCGTTGCGCAGCGGTTCCCGCTCGACGCCATCGCCGACGCGCACGAGGCGGTCGAGCGAGGGGCGGTCATCGGCAACGTCGTCCTCGACATTCCCTGACGGCCTCTGCGCGACTACTCGGGTACTGCTTCACCTGTGCCCCCGAGCTCCCGAGGGAAGTCTTTCAGCTTGGGCAGGCCATCCTTCATCTTGAGGACGCCCTGTGCGTAGTTCACGTGGACGCCAGCTTTGAAGGGAAAGTCGGGGATGGTCGCAGCGTAGACGTCGACCAGGCTCCACTCCGGATGGTCCGTCAGGAGATGCCCGCCACAGACCCTGCACCACTTCCGGTAACTGCGCCCGGTCTTGTGGAACACCCCGACGGCGTCTTGGCCCTTGGTGACTTTCACTGCGTCGGGCTTCCAGAGAGTGAAGGCGTTGACGGGGCCGGCCGACCAGCTTCTGCACGACGCACAGTGGCAGTAGCCCGCTCCCACGGGGTCGCCCTCGACGCTGATCTCGACGGCACCACAGAAACACTTGCCTTTGTACACGCTCACTCCGGCCTCCCTGCGCGCTGGAATGCGCGGCGCACCCTCAGGATGAACCGAACGACTAGAACTATTCCGCGGACCGGTCAACCGCGGGAATAGTCGCGTTACCTCGCTTCATCCTCTGTGCGTACGCCGCGCAATCCAGCACGGCGACCAGTGAACCGTCCAATCCCGCCACCGCCGAGGGCACGCCATGAACACGCGCAACATGCTCACCGGATTCTTCCTCGTCCTCGCAGTGCTGACGGAAGGAGCAATCGCTCTCTCCTCCACCAAGGGGAACAACTCCGTCACCGTCCTCGCGCGCGGTCCCGCAGGACTCCGCATCGAGGGCAAAGGCTCCGAGGTCTCGCTCGAGGAGGACGATTCCGCACTGACGTTCAAGGTGCCGCTCGCACCGATCGAGACCGGCATCAGCCTGCGGGACGTGCACCTGCACCAGATGCTGGAGGCAGACAAATACCCGGCCGCGACTCTGCGGATATCGCGCTCCCAGCTGACGTTCCCCAGGGAGCGCGAACCCGTGGAGCGGACGGCGGAAGGCGGGCTGACGTTGCATGGGCAATCGCGGACGGTGAAGGTGCACTACCGCGCCGAGCTGGGCGCGGGCGGCGTCACCATGGTACGTGGCTCGTTCCAGCTCGACATGCGGGACTTCGACATCAAGGTGCCTTCGTATCTCGGCGTGTCGGTCGCGCCGAAAGTCGAGGTCAGCGTCGAGCTCGCGCTGACGGGGGCTGGAGCGCGTCCACAGCATGCGGAGGGCGGCAACGAAGTTCGCTGATTGGTCTCATCCGGATTCCTGATTGCCCAGTTCGCCAGTTCGCACATCGATCCTCCAGCCCCCCGGAGGACACGTGAAGGGAGAAGCGAGGCGCGCATGCTTTCAGTCCACGACGCTGCCCCATCTCGATCGTCTCGTCGCCCTGGCGTCACGCAGGGGCGATCGGGAGGAAGCGGAGGATGACGTGCAGGAGACGTACGCGCGCGCCTGGATCGCATTCGACCAGCTCCGCGACACCGGCGCGGCTTTTCCCTGGCTTTGCAAGATCCTGAGGATGGTCGCGAACGAGCGGCGCCGGACCGTGGCGCGCCGGCAAGACCTGCTCTTCATCACCGAGCTGGAAGCGGCCCACGAGGAGATCGTCGCCAGCGATGCGCCGTCGCCGCTGGAACACCTGCTGGCTCGCCTGGAAGCAGGCAGCCTTCGCGAGGCGCTGCGGTCGATCCCTGAAGATCTCGCCGAGGCCGTCGCGCTTCATGACATGCATGGTTTGAAGTACCGGGAGATTGCCGAGGTCACCTCGGTGCCGATGGGCACGGTCATGAGCCGCATCAGCCGCGGCCGCCAACTGCTGGCGGGGCTGCTCAGAGCTCGCGACGAAGAGAAGCCTCAGCGGCGACTGGCGATGCAGGGTCGAGGGGAATAAATCGGGACGGACATGACATCCTGGATCAGGGACTCCGATGGGCTCTCATGGCAGGCAATAGGGACATCCGGTGACTGAAACTGCCCTCCAGCATACGCGGCTCCAGGAGCTGGTTGCGCCGTTCGCCGACGGCGAGTTGACCCGCGAGGAGAAGCGCGCAGTCGAGGAACACTTGCGCAGTTGCGGGCGCTGCCGGTGCGAGCTGGCCTTGCAACGGGATCTCTCCCGGGCGCTCGCGCGCGAGCCGACCCCGCGAGCCTCCGTCGGATTGCGCCGGCGCATCGAGGCGATCGGCGAGCGCACCGCTGAGGTGAGGGAACGCTCTTTCCCCTGGAACCGGCGCTGGGCAGCGCTAGCCTCGATTGCCGTCGCCGGAACGGCGCTCCGTATCCGCCGCGGCGGAGCCAGCAGGCCGATGACGGAGATTCCCGTGCTCCGCGATGCTCTCGCCGACTGCCGGCGCGCGATGACGCGTAACTTTCCCCGCAAGGCGGATCTCGCGGCCGTGGCGGAGGGCCTGCACTTTCCGATCCGCACTCTCCGTGGGCCGGGCGTCGAGCTCTTCAGCACCTGGAAGACGACCCTTGCCGGATCTCCCGCCGCCGGCCTTGCCTATCGCTGGCGGGGGATGGTCGTGGTTCAGTACGCGGTCCCGAACGAGCTCCTCCGGCAGCAGCCGGACGTCGGCGAGGCGCTGTCCCACGACGGCTTCTACTCCTCGTCGGAGGTGGGGCAAGGAGTCGTCGCCGTCCTGAAAGATGGCAGCGGCACGCTGCTGATTGCCAACGCGCCACCCGAGGAGCTGAGGCGGCTCATCCTGTGAGAGGTGGTATGGAAGACCGGGATGCTGGACCATCTCCGCTACTTTCAGGCGGTGGCACGGTGCGGAAGCCTTTCCGCCGCCGCGCGCGTCCTGCAGATCAGCCAGCCGGGACTGACGGCGGTGATCAAGCAGCTCGAAGAGAGCTTCGGGACGCGCCTCCTGGTCCGGCTGCGTACGGGCGTGTCGCTGACCACCACCGGCGACGAATTGCTGCGTTTCGCCAACGAATCGCTCGCGCGGCTCGACGAGGTCGAGCAGCGGATCAAGGGCCTCGAGTGCGACGATGTCGGCAACTTCGTGATCGGATGCCACGAATCGTTGGGCGCCTACTTCCTGCCGCAGTGGATGACGAGATTCCTCGAGGCCAACCCTCGCATCCAGCTGAGCCTTTCCAATGCCCCCTCGACCGTGGTGCGCGGCGGCACGGTCGAGCGCGCGGTGCACTTCGGCCTCGTGGTGAATCCCGAGCCCCATCCGGACCTGGTGCAGATGAAGCTCTTTCGCGACGCGGTGGTTCTGTTCGTGCTCGCCGACGGCGCGCCGACACCCGACGATCTCGAGGCCGCGACGGAGCGTCTCCGCCGCGGACCGCTGGTCTTCGCCGGCCGCATTCTCCAGAGCCAGCAGATCATCGAAAAGCTGGCGGCGATGAATGCGCTCCCTTCCCGACTCTTGCCCTGCGGCGATCTCGAGTTGGTCAAGAGCTTCGCGCTCGCCGGCCTCGGGGTGGCGGTGCTGCCACGGCGCGTCGCCCGGTACTGCCAGGAAGGGCGGCTGCAGCGTCTTCATCGGGAGCTGCCGTTCATCGCGGATGAAATCCATCTCCTGTTCAGGGGAGACGCCCACCGGACGCGCGCGTTCGTGATCACCAAGGACGCGATCGTGGCCCACGGCCGCGCGCTGGACAGCGACTACGAAGAACAAGCCTGACGTCTTGCCCACCGTCACGCACGCAAACGCAGGAGGCACATCGGCATTACACTTGCCTCGGGAGCGGCTCCGGGACGTCCCGGTTTTTGCAGCAAGCGCAAATCTGAGGCCTCGTGCTGCGATTTCGCAGGATGATTCCCGCCGCACGCGACATCCTAGGGGCATGACGAACGCCGCGGCGGTAATGACGCAGCGCAGGTTCAGCGCGAGCTACTGCGAGCGCGCCACACTGACAGATGGGACGTCCGTCGAGCTGCGGCCCATCCGCCCCGCCGATGCGCCGCTCCTGCAGGCGGGTCTTCGGCAGCTCTCGGAGCGCACGCGGTACCTGCGGTTCCATGCTCCGCGAGGGGAATTCAGCCCCGACGAGCTGCGCCTTCTCACCGATGTCGATGGCGAGACGCACTTTGCGCTGGCAGCGTTCACCTTGCAGTCCCAGCGGCTGGTGGCCGTCGGGCGCTTCATTCGCAGCAGCGCTGCCGAGGCTGCGGCAGAGCTCGCGCTGGTCGTCGGCGACGCTCTTCAAGGCAAGGGGCTGGGCCGGCTGCTGCTGTCGCGGTTGCGCGAAGCCGCGCTCGAGCGCGAGGTCACCCGCTTCACCGGGACGGTGCTCGACGAGAACCGCCCGATGCGCGCGCTGCTGCGGAAGTTGGGCGGCCACGTCGGCTTGGCATCGCGCGGCGTATGCGACATCGAGCTGGCGCTGGCTTGAATTCGACAGGAGCGCACCCGCCGGAAGCGCTCATCCCTGCTCGCAATGCGGGGCTCCGAGCGTTTTGGACGATTCCAAACTTTCGCGAACTGCTTGTGTCAGTCTATTGCCGGTCCTAGGCCGCAGGCTTGCGTTGGCGGCGCCTTCAGTCGATCAACTGCGCATGCCCAGCGCCAGTCCCCCGGCCTTCACCATCCTGGAGCGCCGGCCATGATGTGGCTCGTCCGGATGGCGCTCAAGCGCCCGTACACCTTCGTAGTGATGTCGATGCTCATCATCATCGTCGGCCTGCTCACCATCTCGCGGATGCCGACCGACATCTTCCCGGACATCGACATCCCGGTGATCTCCGTCGTCTTCAACTACTCGGGCCTCTCGCCCGAGGACATGGAGAAGCGGATGGTCAACAACTACGAGCGCTTCCTGACCACCACGGTGAACGACATCGAGCACATCGAGAGCCAGTCGCTGACGGGCATCGCGGTGTTGAAGATCTTCTTCCAGCCGGGCGCGAAGATCGAGGCGGCGACCGCGCAGGTGACGGCGATCTCGCAGGCGGCCATCCGCTCGATGCCCCCAGGGACGACGCCGCCGTTCATCATCCGCTACAGCGCCTCCAGCGTCCCCATCCTGCAGGTCGCCCTCGAGAGCGACACCCTGAGCGAGCAGCAGCTCTTCGACTACGGAATCAACTTCATCCGCGCCGACATGGCCACCATCCGGGGCGTACAGATTCCCTATCCGTATGGCGGCAAGCAGCGGCTGATCATGATCGACATCGATCCCCAGCGCCTCTTCGCCTGGGGCCTGTCGCCGCGGGACGTGACCGCCGCCATCGGGCAGCAGAACGTCATCGTGCCGACCGGGACCGCGAAGATCGGCGCCAACGAGTATCCCATCGTGCTCAACGCCAGCCCCGATCTGCTCGCCCAGATCGAGACCATTCCCGTCAAGGTCGTCAAAGGCACCACGGTCTATGTGCGCGACGTGGCGCACGTGCGCGACGGGTACTCGCCGCAGACGAACATCGTGCACGTCGAGGGCAAGCGGTCGGTGTTGATGAGCATCCTCAAGCAGGGCAGCGCCAGCACGCTGGAGGTGGTCAAGCGCATCCGGGACATCCTGCCGACGACGATGGCGCGCCTTCCCAAGGAGCTGAAGGTCGCGATGCTCTTCGATCAGTCGATCTTCGTCCGCGCTTCCATCGAAGGCGTGGTGAAGGAGGCGCTGATCGCGGCGGGGCTGACCGCGCTGATGCTCCTCGTCTTCCTGGGGAGCTGGCGGAGCACAGTGATCGTGATCGTCTCCATCCCCCTCTCGATCCTGGTCTCGATCATCACCCTTTCATTCCTGGACGAGACGCTCAACGTCATGACCCTGGGCGGGATGGCGCTGGCGGTGGGAATCCTCGTCGACGACGCCACGGTGGAGATCGAGAACGTCCACCGGAACATGGCGCAGAAGAAACCCATCCTCCGGGCCATCCTGGATGGCGCATCGGAGATCGCCACGCCGGCCTTCGTGTCCACCCTCTGCATCTGCATCGTCTTCGTGCCCGTGGTGTTCATCAGCGGATCGGCCAAGTCGCTCTTCGTGCCCCTGGCGATGTCGGTCGTGTTCGCGATGCTCACTTCGTACTTCCTCTCGCGGACGCTGGTGCCGACCATGATGCATTACCTCATGGCCGCCGAAGCGGAGCGCCACGCGCATGGCAACGCGGCACCCCCTCCCCGCTGGTTTGGCGCGCGGTTCATCGCGAGCTTCGAGCGCGGGTTCGAGCGGATGCGAATGAGCTACGGCGGCCTGCTCGCCTGGGCGCTGCAGCACCGCCGGGGCGTCGTGATCGGCTTTCTGCTCTTCGTCGTGGCTTCGCTTTCGCTGCTGCCGCTCGTCGGCCGCGACTTCTTCCCCACCGTCGACGCGGGGCTCATCAAGTTGCACGTCCGCGGCGTCCCGGGGACGCGCATCGAGGAGACCGAGCGGAAGTTCGTGCAGATCGAAGACGCGATCCGACAGGTGATCCCGCCGGACGAGATCGAGACCCTGCTCGACAACATCGGGATCCCTTACAGCGGGCTCAACCTGTCCTTGAGCGAGGGCGCGCTGATCTCCGCGGCCGATGGCGAGATCTTCATCGCCCTCAAGAAGGACCATCGCCCGACCGAGCAGTACGTGCACAAGATGCGGGCAACGCTCGCGGAGAAGTTTCCGGACCAGACGTTCTTCTTCCTGGCGCCGGACATCTCCACGCAGGTGCTCAACTTCGGCCTGCCGGCGCCCATCGACGTCCAGGTGGTCGGGGCCATCGGCAACGAGGAGGCAACCTACGAGGTCGCGAGGCAGATCGGCCGGCGCGTCGCCGAGATTCCCGGCGCGGTGGACGTCCACCTGGCGCAGGTGCCCACGCAGCCCGCGCTCCGCATCGACGTCAATCGAACCATGGCGGGCGAAGTCGGGCTGACGGAACGCGACGTGGCCAGCGACCTGCTGGTGGCGCTGGCATCGAGCGCGGTCGTTGCCCCCAGCTACTGGCTCGACAAGCGCGGCGTGCAGTACCTGGTGGCAGTGCAGACGCCCCAGAAAGACATCGATTCGATCGACGCGATGAAGACCTTGCCGCTCTCGAATGGAACCGCGCGCCCACAGCTCCTCTCGAATCTGGCCTCCATCTCGCGCACCGCCGGCCCCGTGAACATCACCCACTACAACGTGGCCAGGACGTACGACGTGCAGGCCAACGTCGAGGGCACGGACCTGGGGTCCGTCGCCGAGCGCGTGCAGAAGATCGTCGACGAGCTCACGCCGTCGATGCCGCGAGGAACCACGGTGCGGATCAAGGGGCAGGCCGAAAGCATGCAGTCTTCGTTTCGGGGCCTGGGATACGGACTGATCTTCGCGATCCTGCTGGTGTATCTGTTGATGGTGGTGAACTTCCAATCCTGGCTGGATCCGCTGGTCATCCTCATGGCGCTGCCCGGGGCCCTCGCCGGCATCTGCTGGATTCTCTTCCTGGCGCACACGACGCTGAGCGTCCCGGCGCTGATGGGGTCGATCATGTGCGTCGGCGTGGCCACCGCCAACAGCATCCTGGTGGTGACCTTCGCCAACGACATGCGCGTGACCGGCTTCGACGCTACCAAGGCGTCTCTCGCGGCCGGCATGACACGCCTGCGCCCGGTGATCATGACTGCCCTGGCCATGATCCTCGGCATGCTTCCCATGTCGCTCGGTCTGGGCGAAGGCGGCGAGCAGAATGCCCCGCTCGGTCGCGCCGTGATCGGCGGCCTGCTGCTCGCCACGGTGACCACGCTGTTCTTCGTGCCGGTGATGTACAGCCTCCTCCGCCGGAAGCCGCCCTCGCATGTCGACGCGATCCTGGAGGAGGCGTGAGTTCCGCCAGAGAGGATCACGCACCCGTCGAGCCCAAGTCGACGCAGGAGCCGAATCTCGGATTCGTCCTGCCTTCGGCCCGCCGCATTCCCAGGCGCAGGCTCGTCACCGTCGCCCTGATTGCCCTGGTCGTCGTCGCAGTCGCCTTCGGCCTCGGATACCTGCCCCGCCGCGGCAAGCGCGCCGCGCTCACCGCGTCGTCCGAGAGCGCCCAGCGCGCGCTTCCACGCATCGATGTCGTGATGCCGAAGATCGGGGCCAGCGATCGCGCGCTCGAGCTTCCCGGCACGGTGCAGCCGCTCCAGGAGACGGTCCTCTTCGCACGCGCAAGCGGTTATGTGCGCGCCTGGCGCGCCGACATCGGCGACAAGGTGAAGAAGAGCGACGTCCTCGCCGAGATCGAGACTCCGGAGCTCGACCAGGAGCTCGCCCAGGCGCAGGCCCAATTGCTACAAACCCGCGCCGCATTGACGCAGGCGAAGGCCAATCGCGACCTGGCCAAGGCGAACCTCGCCCGCGCCAGGCGACTCGCACCCTCGGGCGTCGTGTCGAGGGCAGCTCTGGAGCAAAGCCAGGCCGAGGCTGCGGTGGGCGAGGCCAACGTGAATGTCGCGGGCGCCAACATCGCGGCGCAGCAGGCGAACATCCGCCGCCTCGATCAGCTCAAGGCCTTCGCCAAGGTGACCGCGCCGTTCGCCGGGACCATCACACAGCGCACGATCGAGATCGGCGCATTGGTGACGGCCGGCAACAGCCAGCCGCTCTTCAAGATTGCCGCGATGGATCCGGCGCGAGTCTTCGTGCAGGTCCCCCAGGACGTCGCTCCCGGAGTGCGCCCGGGCGTCTCCGGCAACGTCACCGTCCGCGAGTACCCGGGGCGGACGTTCGCCGGCCAGGTCATGCGCGCGGCCGGCGAGCTCGACCCGGCGACGCGCACGATGACGACCGAGATCCGCGTCCCGAACCAGGACGGCGCGCTCATGCCGGGGATGTATGCCGAGGTGGCGCTCACGCTGCCCTCGTCGCATCGCATCCTGGAGCTGCCCGCGACGGCGCTGATAAGCGACGCCCGGGGTCAGCACGCGGCCGTCGTAGACGCCCAGAACAAGCTGCATCTGGTCCCGGTGGTGGTCGAGCGCGACAAGGGGGTGACCATCGAGATCTCGAGCGGGCTGCAGGGCAACGAGAGGGTGGCGAAGCTTGGGAGCGCGGCGTTCGTCGAAGGGATGGCGGTGGAAGTGACACCGCCACCGGGTGAGTCGCAGAGCGCGCGTTGACCCTGACTTCGCGAACTACGGCAGGCCGATGTTCCTGGCCATCTCCTGCGTGATGATGGTCGCGGCGTCGTCGGGCAACAGCAGGCCTTCTTCCACCTGATCCTCCACCGCCGCCATCACACGCGCCATGTATCCTTTCTTTGATCCATAACGCTCCTCGACGGAGCGGCGCGGATCGCCCTTGCGATCGGCCTTGTGCACCGCGAAGGGGATGTACTGTCCCGACAGGTCGCACAAGTCGGGATTGCCGAAATTGACCCTGCGCGTGTTCCACCCCGAGTAGGTCCCGAGCGGCACTCGAAGCTGTGTCGAGCGGACCCCGTCCACCTCGTTGCCGTCCGCATCGACCTGAGGCAGCAACTCGCGGTACGTGTAACGGACGGCAGGCGGCTCGTCCATCACGCCGGAATCGTCCTGCGCGTCGAAGTCGCGCCCGCGATCGAGCACCTGCCTGCTGTTGAAGCCTCCCACGAAGGTTACGCCGGGGATGCTCGGGAACCGGACGCCGTGGGCGGGCACCAGCGTGCGTCCGCGGAGCGTCGCATACCGGCTATGCGGCGGCCTGTGGCCGTTCACCACCCAGTCACGCAAGGCTACGAGCAACGCCCGGAAGTTGTACGTATACGAGTTGATGTTCCCGAGTTGCTCGCAAACTGGATTCTGCGACGGAGCGACCGCGGGCGCCGAGCCTCCGTGCTGCGCGCTCGCAAAGTGATAGATGCGGACGTTTTCGGGGACTACCAGATCTTCGTCGGCGTCGGCGTCCGCCGTCGTGAACGACATGCCGGCCTGCCAGTACTCCGTGCTGCTGACGGTGTTGAAGACCTTCGGACAGGTGTTGCTCCGCCTGCAGCGGTCGAGCAGCCCTCCGTCGATGTGGGCGAAGCGATCGTGCGAATCTCCCCACGTCGTCGGCGCTTCCTGTCCGGGGAATTGTTTCTCGGTGTGCTGAGTGCCCGCCAGGCGGGTGGGCTGCGCGAAGCGGATGTTCAGCGAGATGCGATAGCTGGCGATGTCCGGGTCGAGCCCGTCGAACACCCGCTTTCCGTTCTCATCCTCGTTGAACCCGAGACCCGTGAACGTTCGCAGGAAGCGCCCGCTCTGCGAGATCCCGAAGCCGATGGTGCTATGGACCGCGCCGGCCAGAGGATTGGACGCCCCCGAGTTTCGGCGCAGGAAGGCGACCAGGTCACGTGTGGCCGCGAACCCGATCCCCAGCACCTTTGGATCCTTTCCCGTGTAGACGAGCTCGTAAATGTGATTGGTGTCGAATCCGCCTTGCAGGCAGACGCGCGTGGTGCTCGGAGTTCCCGGGAATGGATTCGTCGCGCTGCAGTCGGCAAACGCCCACTGACTGCGCGGAACGAGCTCCTTGGGGTCGTTCCAGTGGATGCGCCGGGTCAGCGTGGCCGTCGAGTTGTCCAAAGTGGCCGTCTCGATGGGCGCCGTGAGCGCGTTGCCGGCGAGTGGCTCGGACGGCACGGCGGCCCCGGGCGTGTATTCCTGCCGCAGCTCGCCGGTGATGGAGGACCCATCCCTGCGGCGCGCAACCGGGACCAGCGTCATCACCTGCCGTCCGCCGCCCGCGAGCGCGTCGCCCTGCCACCCGCTCCAGACCAGGATGAAGCCCTGCTTTTGCAGAAAGCCGTCGCCGGCGGGATTGGTGGTGGTGATCCCGACGTTCAGGAACGAAGTGATGAGCTTGTTCCCGCGGTTCACGACGTCATAGACGAGAGTGTGGTTGCTCCTTGCCAGGTCGACGGGCTTGAGCACGGAGAACGTCATCCCGTACTCCACGTTTCCGCGGGCGTTGCGCGGCGCACTCTCGATGTCCTGGATGATCCGATTGAGCGGGTGGTGCGGATTGATCTCGCCGGTGACTACACCGTCGAGCTGCTCGTAGGCCCCGGCACTCCCGAAGGTGGCGGCGCCGAAAGGCG
>Ga0209472_1001528_pt1 | contig 13328 bp, 15 predicted proteins | sample GraSoiAngelo_130_FD_185887 | JGI IMG/M metagenome (GOLD analysis project Ga0209472, IMG submission 185887) | Grasslands soil microbial communities from the Angelo Coastal Reserve, California, USA - 14_0929_02_20cm (SPAdes) (version 2) | ecosystem: Environmental > Terrestrial > Soil > Grasslands ...
CCAGGGATGGTTCGTGCTCGATCATCTTCCACCGGGCGTGATCGAGGTGAAGGTCGACGCGCCACCGCTTGCTGGCCGCGTCGAGCTGCCGGCGGCGCCCTGCGACCTCTCTCGCGACGTGACCCTCTTCGCACCGGATTTTGCCACCTTGCAACTCGAACGCGTGCCCCAGGGTGGCGCGGAGCGGACCATCGCGGACTGGCTGTCCTCGAAACGGCTCGGGGAGCAGGACGCGGCGCGGCTCGAGCGGCTCGCAGCGCTGGTCGCTCTCGCGCCCGACTTCCGGCTGACCATGGTCGTCCCACCCCGTGAAGTCCCGTCCGGAGCGAGGGCCGCGGCGCTGCTGCAGCGCTATCTCACGGGGCCGGCGCTGGTCCCCCGCGAACGGCTGATCTTCGCCGTCGCGGAATTCGCAAGACCCGGGCATCTGGGGCTAATCTTGACGAGACTCCAGGAGCCCCGTTGACCGCATCGGTCGCGTCGTTTCTCGCGCAGGCGCAGAAGAAGGGCGCGGAGCCCTCGGCGGCCCTCTCCGGCGCGTTGCTGCTCGCGGCCGTCCGGCTCTCGGAAAGCAAGATGCAGGCAGTGAGGCCGTACCAGCTTCTCGTCGACGACGACGGCGCGCTCGATCTGCTCACCGGCGATCCTCCTACGGGTGACGGATATGCAGCGCCGGAGCTGCGCAACGGCGCCGTGCTGCCCGAGGATCCGCGGGTGCTGGTGTACGCCGTGGGCGCTCTCGGCTACGAGCTGAGCACACTGACGCCGCCGCGGGTCGGCCAGGGGAAAAGCGCCGAGCTGACCGGGCCGCTGGCTCCGGTGATCCGCAAGGCGATGTCCGAGCGGCAGCAGCGCTACAAGTCGCTCGGCGACATGGCGCGGGCCATCGAGCGGATCCAGCGCCGCCCCTCGCGCGAGGAGGAGCGGCTCATCCTCGCTGCCATCGCGGCCAGCACGCCGCTACCGCCGGCGCAGAAGCTGGCGAAGATCGAGCTCGGAAGGACCGCCTCGCCCGACGATGTCCAGCAGGCGCCCGTGGCGGCGACGGAGCCGCAGCCGGTCTTCACGCAGGTCTGGGACCCGCTCGAGCCGCAGGCGCAACCCGCGCTCGCGGCGCCACCGCCGGTGGAGCAGCGGCCTGATCCGGCGCCGGCGCCCGATTCCCTGCGCGCCGAGCTGGACGCGGAAAAGAGGGCGCGGCGGGACCTGACCATGGTGATCGAGTCGCGGAACCAGGACCTGGCCCAGCTCGGGATGCGCCTCGCCCTTCTCGAGGAGCAGGTCCGCTCCTCGCTGCCGCCGCCGCTTTCCCCTGCTGCGTCGCTTGCCCGCGACGTCATGCAACTTCTGGAGCAGCGGCGTTTCGCCGAGGCGGAGCGGGTGCTGCTGGATTCGCGCGTCCACGGCGACGCCGTGCTTCAGTTCGCCCTTGCTCAGACGCTTTCCGCGTTGCCCGATCCCGACGGTTCGCGACTCTCGCGCGCGGAGACCGCCTTCCGCCGGGCGGCCGAACTCGATGCGACGTGGGCGCAGCCGAGAGCGCGGCTCGGCGCCTTGCTCTGGCGGCAGGGGAAGCGGGCAGAAGCGCGTACGCAGTTCGATGCCGCGTTGAAGCTCGATCCGACGTGCCCCGAAGCCTTGGCTGTCCTCTCCGCTCCTCGTCCACGAGCGCCCGCATTCGCGGTCTCGGCCGCGGTCAGCGTCCTCGCAGCGGCGGCGGTGGTCCTCGCCTTCCGCCCATCCCAGCGCGCCAAAGCGCCGAGCGACGCTCCGGCGATTTCGGCGGCGTCCGTTGCGCCGGCGCCGCAGGCCCCACGCCCGACGGCAGCTCCGGCATCGCGGCCCCCGGCAGCGGCGGCGGTGGCGCTCCGGCTCCCCGAACCCTCGCCGGTCGCGGCGACTGCGCCTCCACCGAGGCCCACAACTGCACCTGCGCCCGCGCCGAAGACCCAATCGCGGACCGCTGACCGCACACCCGAACCCGACGTCGAACGCGAACCGGAACCAGCACCCCGCACGGAACCCCGGAAGAAGAAGGTCGCCGCAGCCTCCGGAAGCAGGGCGGCAGCCGAAGCCGAGTCTGCACGCGGCGACAAGTCGCTGCGCGCGTTCGATACGAAAGGCGCCGAGACCGCCTTCGCCGCTGCGCTGCAGCTCGACCCGACGCTCCCTTCCGCGCACCGCGGCATGGGCATGGTCTACGTCCTCCTCGGCCGCAACAGCGAAGCGAAATCGGAGTACTCGCGGTATCTCCAGCTCGCCCCGGACGCTCCCGACAGAGAGCAGATCGCGCGCCTTCTCGCGCGGTAATACACTCCGCGTTTCCATGAACGCGTACACCTTCCGAATCCAGGAGCCCGAGGTCCGCCGCGTGGAGGTGGAGCTGCAGGTCGAATCGCGCGGAGCCGACGCGCTCGACGTGCGCCTGCCGGTCTGGACACCAGGGAGCTATCTCGTCCGCGAACATCAGCGGCACGTCGACGGCCTGCGGGCATCGGGGGACGGGCGCGAGCTTTCGGTGGAGAAGATCGACAAGCACACCTGGCGCGTCGGGACGGGTGCCGCGCCGACGGTACGCATCTCGTACCGCCTGCACTGCTTCGAGCTGACGGTGCGGACGAACCACGTGGACGCCACGCACGCGTTCCTGAATCCGAGCGCCGCGGCTGCGTTCGTCGTCGGACGCGAAAGCGAGCCGTGCGCGGTGCGGCTGCAGCTGCCGGCGGGGTGGCGCGCCTGGAACGCGCTTCCCTTCGAGGACGGCGCGTTCAAGGCGCAGGACTACGACGAGCTCGCCGACAGCCCGTTCGAGTGCGGGGCGGAGGGGTCGCATTCCGCCCATCCCTTCGTCGCCCAGGGCGTCCAGCACGAGCTCGTGGTGTGGGGACGCGGCGACTTCGATGCCCGCCGCGTGGTGCCCGATCTGGTGAAGATCGTCGACGCCGAAGCGGCGATCTTCGGAGGGCTCCCTTATTCCGACCGCTACCTCTTCATCCTCCATCTCAACGACAAGGCGCGCGGCGGTCTCGAGCATCGCCGCAGCTGCGCGCTGATCGTCCCTCGCTTCTCCTTCGTGCAGAAGAATGCGTACGAGGACTTCCTGCTGCTGGTGGCCCACGAGTTCTTCCACCTCTGGAATGTGAAGCGCGTGCGGCCTTCGGCGTTCACGCCGTACGACTGGACGCGCGAGAACCACACCCGCCTGCTCTGGGCGATGGAGGGATTGACCTCGACGTACGAGGTCTTCGCCCTTCTCCGCGCGAAGCTGATCACGCCGCAGCGCTTCCTCGAGATCTGGGCGGAGCGCAACACCCAGCTCCTGCGCACGCCGGGCCGCCTGCGCACCTCACTCGCGCAGGCGTCGTTCGACGCCTGGATCAAGCACTATCGGCCGGACGAGAGCACCGCGAACACCACCGTCTCGTACTACCTGAAAGGGAGCATCGTCGGATTCCTGCTCGATCTCGAGCTGCGCCGGCGCAGCGGGGGTACCCGATCGCTCGACGACCTCGTGCGCGCCCTGTTCGAGAAGCACGGCCGCCCTCCCGGCCTTCCCGAAGACGGAGTGGAGAAGGCGGCCATCGAGCTGATCGGGGATAGGACGCTCCACGAGTGGTTCGAGCGTGCGGTGTACTCGACGCAGGAACTGCAGCTCGAGGAGGCGCTTTCCGGAGTAGGGATCCAGGCGATGATGGCGCCGGCCTCGGGCGCCGACGACAAGGGCGGCGCAGAGGGGGGGCCGGAAAAAGGGTCCGTCGCCGACGCGCGCCCGCGCAGTTGGCTGGGTGCGACGTTTCGGGAGAAGGGCAGCGCGTTGGAGATCACCTCGGTTGCGGAAGGCTCGCCCGCGCAAGCCGCGGGCTTGGCCGCGGGCGACGAAATTGCCGCTGCCGACGGGTTCCGCACCGACTTGAAGCAGCGGCTCGGCCGGACGCAGCCGGGGCAGACGCTGCGCTTGTCGCTCTTCCGGATGGACGAGCTTCTCGAAGTGGGCTTGCAGGTCGCCGCACCGCCGCGCGACACGGTCACGTTCAAGCCGGATCCGAAGGCGACTTCCGAGCAGCTCGCCGCGAGGGAGCGCTGGCTGGGCGCTCGCTGGCCCGACGAGTGATTGCGCGCCGCGCCGCCCGCAGGTAAACACCCGCGCGTGCGGGTCACGGAGATCTTCTACAGCATCCAGGGGGAATCGACGCTCGCGGGAGAGCCCACGGTCTTCGTGCGCTTTACCGGCTGCGACCTGAGATGCCAGTACTGCGATACCGAGTACGCCTTCTACGGCGGGCGTCCGATGTCGCGCGCCGAGATTTTGGCGGAGGTCACGCGGTACCCGGCGCGCTTCGTCTGCCTGACGGGCGGCGAACCGACGCTGCAGAAGGAGCTGCCCGAGCTCGCGCAGGATTTGCTCGACCGCGGATACCAGGTGTCGTTGGAGACGCACGGCCAGCGGCCGCTGGGCGCGGTGCCGCGGGGAGTGCGCAAGATCGTCGACCTGAAGACGCCCGGCTCCGCGGAGCCGCATACGGAGTTCGGCGTCTTTCGCGAGCTGTCGCCCGGCGACGAGGTGAAGGTCGTGGTCTGCTCGCGGGACGACTTCGAGTGGGCGGTCCGCAAGCTCGACGAGCTGGAGGTGTGGGGCAAGGTCCCGGTGCTGTTCTCGCCCTCGTACGGCCGGGTTGCGCCGGCCGACCTCGCCGCCTGGGTGCTCGGGAGCGGGAAGCCCGGCCGGCTGCAGCTGCAGCTGCACAAGGTGATCTGGGGCGAGAAGAGGGGCGTCTAGATGCGCAGGCCATGCTACGTCGTCGATTCGTTCGCAGCACAGGCGCTGGCGGGAAACCCGGCCGGCGTCCTGCTCGACGGTGCGGACCTCGACTCCAGGTCGATGCAGCGCATCGCCGGCGAGCTGAAGCACAGCGAGACTGCGTTTCCGCTTCCGGCGCGAGAGCCGACGGCGGCCCTGCATCTGCGCTGGTTCACGCCGGAATCGGAGGTGGCGTTCTGCGGCCACGCGACGCTGGCCGCCTTCCACGTGCTGGTGGAAGAAGCGAGGCGGATCCGCGTGCCCGACGGCGGCGTGACGCGGACCGCATTCACCTGCAAGAGCGGCAAGCTCAACGTCGAGCTTTCGCGCCGCGAAGGGAAGCTCCGCATCCTGATCGAGACGCCCGCCAGCCGATTCGAGCCGGCCCAGGTGCCGGCCGCGCTCGCCACCGCTCTCGGAATCGTGCCCGAAGCGCTCGATCCGGAGCTGCCGCCGCAGAAGAGCGCCATCCTGGAGGGGAACCTCTACGTCAAGGTCCGGGATCGGGAGACGCTCGCTCGCTGCCGTCCCGATGCCGCGGCTCTGGAGGTGCTCGGAAAACAGCTCGGGGTCGCGGGCCTCGTCGTCTATGCGCTGCGTCCCGTGGCTGGCGTCGATGCCGCCATGCGGTGCTTCTTCCCGGGCTACGGAATCCTCGAGGATCCGGTGACGGGCAGCGCGGCCGGGCAGCTCGGCGCGCTGATCCAGCTGCTGCAGCCAGCGGAGCTGCCGCGGCGTTTCGTGTTCACGCAAGGCGACGAGATGGGGCGCCCCGGGCGCATCGACGTCGAGGTGCGTGCGGACGCAGCCAGTGTGCGGGGCTGGATCGGCGGCAACGCGGTGACGATCCTCCGCGGGGAGCTCGAGCTGTGAAGTCGCGCCGGGCTCCCAGGACGGAGGCGCCGCTCCGCCGCACCGTGCCCGCGCTCCGCGACGTCCACAGCGAAAGGGACTCGCGCAGGCTTGCGCTCGATCGGGCGGGGGTGAAGGGCCTGCGCTATCCGATCTGCGTGCTCGATCGGGCCTGCGGCGTCCAGCACACCGTCGCCGAGATCGACATGAGCGTATCGGTCCCGCACAAGCGCAAGGGCGCGCACATGAGCCGCTTCGTCGAGCTGCTCAACCGGCACCGGCGCGAGATCGACATCCGCAAGTTTCGCGGCCTCTGCGCGGAGCTGCGCCGCGACCACGACGCGGACGCCGCGCACGTGCAGGTCCGGTTTCCGTACTTCATCGAGAAGAAAGCCCCGGTGACGGGCGCGGTGGGCCTTCTCGACTACTCCTGCACCTTCGGTGCGAGCGTCACGCGCGACGACTACGACCTCTGGGTGGCGCTCGAGGTTCCCGTCACCACTCTCTGCCCGTGCAGCAAGGCGATCAGCGCCCACGGTGCTCACAACCAGCGCAGCCTGGTGGCCGTCCGGGTCTGGTTCGAGAAGTTCTTCTGGATCGAGGACCTGATCGCGCTGGTGGAGGAGTCGGCGAGCTGCGATCTGTACGCGCTGCTCAAGCGGCCCGACGAGAAGTACGTGACCGAGCGCGCCTGGGAGCGTCCGCGCTTCGTCGAGGATCTGGTCCGCGAAGTGGGAACGAGGCTGCGCCGCGACCCGAACTTCACCCGTTGGGAAGTGGAGGCGGAGAGCTTCGAGTCGATCCACGCCCACAGCGCCTACGCCGCGCTGAAACATCCTTGACCCGATGCGGGGTTACGGGGGACGCTTCGGGCATGCTGATGCTGCTTCTCGCCTCGGTCTTCCTGAACGGGGTGAACATCGACGCGCTCCGCTCGCAGAAGTTCGACAAGTGCAAGACCGTCCGCATCGACGACCGCGGCGACGTGTACCTCGATTGTCCGGGATATCAGGTCGAGCGGCCGGCGGGCGCGGTGTCCGCGTCGACGGCGAATCCTGCCCTCGCTCCGCTGTTGCCCTCGGCGGTGGCCGCCGCGCTGACCAAGCGGTACTGGCTGGTCAGCGAGGAGAAGGACGGCGCGCAGTTCGACGTGGACGTGTTCGTGAACGCGAGGTTCATCCGGAAGATCCGCGCGGGCGAACCGCAGGTGGTGCTGGAGATCACCCGCTACCTCCATCCCGGCGCGAACAAGGTGCTCTTCGCCGCCACCAAGCGCGCGGACGCAGCGCGCAAGAGCGCGTCGCCCATCAGCTTCACCAAGCTGGTGGTTGGCGAAGGCGACGCCGGGGGAAATACGGTCACCATCGACAACCCGCTGATCGAGTCGAAACGGACGGCGGCGGAGACCGAGAACGTGAACGAAGAGTTCACGCTTCAGGGCCGCTGATGCTCCAGGAGGACGCGAGCCAGACGCACGTCCCGGCCGAGCCGCAGCTCATCGCCGCCCTCTATGTGGCGACGAACCAGCCCGTGGTCCAGCCCATCGGGCGGCCGGCGCAGGCGGCACAGGCGGCGGTCGTGGCCGTCCGGGAAGGGGCGACCTTCCACGTGATCGTGGCGCTGACCCTGGCCGAGAGCGGCGAGAACGTCATCTACACCGGCGAGCCGGTGGCGCAGCAAGACGTGCAGCAGGCGCTGGAAGAAGCGCTCAACTTCGCGGAGAGCATGGGATTCATTCTCGACGGGACGGGCTGGGCGAACCTGGACGACGAGCACCGCGCCGAGCTGCTCGAGCGAACGCCGGCGTTCTGGCCTCCGGCCGACGTGGAGGAAGGGCCGCGGGAGCGGCCGAAGTCGGACGATCCCCTGCAGGCGGTGGCGCGACTGTTCGCGGCGTTCTGCGCGCTGCTCCTCGTCTCCTGCTCCGGCATGTCCGCCGAGCAGCGCATCCAGGCGGCCGAAATCCACCAGCAGCTCGGCGACAACCTGCTGCACCAGGGCGACGCGCAGGGTGCGCTGAAGGAATATCTGATGTCGGTGGACTTCGAGGAGACGCCAGAGGCGCGCCTCGGTCTCGGCGTGATCTACACCTGGTCGCTCGGGCGGCCGCAGGACGGCGAGAGGGAGTTCAAGCGCGCGCTGGAGATGAGGCCCGACTACAGCGAGGCGATGACCAACCTGGGCGCGCTGTACATCCAGAAGGGTCGCTTCGCCGAGGCGGTGCCTCCGCTGGACAAGGCGGCGCGCGATCCGCTCTACAAGTCGAGGGTGCTGGCGCAAAGCAATCTTGGCTGGGCCCTGTACAAGGCGGGTCAGCCCGAGAAGGGCATCGGCGAGATCCGAGGCGCGTTGGCGGTCGCGCCCAAGTACTGCCTGGGATGGCGGCAGCTGGGGACGATCTTCTCCGAGCAGGGCAGGCTGGACGAGGCGAGCAAGTCGTTCGGGCGCTATGTCGAGGAGTGCCCCGACGTGGGCGACGCGCATCTGCTCCTGGGGAAGGTGCTCGCACGGCAGCAGCGGGCGAAGGAGGCGCGGCTCGAGTTCGAACGCTGCGCAATCGCGAAGGACGAGCGGGACAAGCCGGTGGCTTCGGAGTGTGCGCGGTTCCTCAAGGAGCTCGGCACGCCCTGACACCGCTCGCTTCGCGGTGGTAGATTCCGTCCATGGACCTTTTCGGGATGTTGTCGGGCACGCCGGCGATCCTGGCGCGCATCGCGGCGCAGGTGCCGGCGGAGCTGGTGCGCGTCCGCAGTGGACCGTTCGCGCTCGTCGAGCACGTCTGGCACATGGCAGATCTGGAACGCGAGTTCGCCGAGCGGATCCGGCGCCTGCTCGGCGAGGCGGATCCGTTCTTGCCCGATTTCGACGGAGAGCGCATCGCGAAGGAGCGGCAGTACCTCACGCTCGACCTCGCGGCGGGCCTCACGGCGTTTGCGGCCGCGCGGGAGGAGACGTTGCGATTCCTGGGTGCTGTTGCGTCCGAGGCATGGGCCCGTTGCGGGCGGCAGGAAGGGGTCGGCGCCGTCTCGCTGGCCGAGATGCCGGGGCGGATCGTCGATCACGACCGTGCGCATCTGAACGAGATCTCCGACCTGCTCGCGGATCTGGTGCCGGCGCACCCGATGATTGCCGAGCTGCGAGCCCTGGCGCAGGGCGGGCCGAAGAGCTCGAAGGCCGCCTGATCGGTGGACCTGCGCGCCCATCGCGTCGACGCTCTCGTGCTTCGCGCCATCGCGTATGGCGAAGCCGACGCGGTGGTCCACCTGCTGGTGCGGGGGAGGGGACGGATCTCCGCGTTCGCGCGGGGCGCGCGCAGCTCGCGCAAGCGATTCGGCGGCGCGCTCGAGCCGTTCCAGCGCGTCGAAGCGCTGGTCGCGGAGCGCGAGGGGCAGGAGCTGTGGGCGCTTCGCGAGGCGCGGGTGGTGGAAGCGCATCCCCGCCTGAGGGACGATCTCCACCGCATCGCGCACGCGGGTTATGCGGCGGAGCTGATCCACGAGCTGACGCGCGCGGGCCAGCCCGCCGACGCGCTCTTCGCGCTGATGGAGGATTTCCTCACGCGCCTGGAAGCGGGCGTGGCGAGCAGCGCGCGGCTGCGGGCGCTCGAGCTGCTCGCGCTCGAATCGGCGGGGTTCGCGCCGGAGCTCGGGGCGTGCGCGCGGTGCGGCTCCGAAGTTCCTCCCGGGCGCGCGGGATTCGATCCCGACGCCGGCGGCGTCGTCTGCTCGAGGTGTACCGGTGCGGCGCGGGCGGGGACGCCCCTGGCCCTGACCCATGGCGCCCGGGCGGCGCTGCTGCAGCTGCGGACCGGCGGCCTCGCGGCGGCGGACGCGCCGCAGTCGGCGGACGGATCGGGCCGTCCGGCGGATGCGCGCGGCTTCGACGACGCCTGCGCGCAGGCGCAGCGGCCGCTGCGCCTGTTCCTGCAGCACCATGTCGGTCGGACGCTGCGCAGCGTCGACTTCCTCGCCCAGGTCGGTGCGCCTCAGTAGGAGGCCATCGACTTCCACAAGCCGATGGCGGCGGCAGCAGGGTCGGCCGCGCCGAGCACGCTGCGGATGCATGCGACGCCGCGCGCGCCGGCCGCGAGGCAGCGGAAGGCGTTGTTCTCGTCGACACCGCCGAGCGCGAGCACCGGGATCGGGGCGGCTCGGCAGGCCTCCGCCAGCGCGGCTTCGCCGCGCGCCGGCTTTCCCGGCGTCTCGTAGACTGGCGCGAAGACAGCGAAGTCGGCGCCGTCGCGCGACGCGCGCGCCACGTCGTCGGGAGAGTGGACGCTCACACCGACGAGGCGGAGCCCGAGGGAGCGCGCGTCGCCGGGGGGCAGGCCGCGCGCGGGCAGATGCACGCCGTCCGCGCCGGCGGCGAGCGCGACGTCGGCGCGGTCGTTGACGAGGAGCGGCGCCGCGAACCGGTCGCAGATCCGGCGAAGAGCGCGCGCCCTCTCCAGGAGCTCGCGGGGAGCGATTGCAGGTTGCCGGAGCTGCACGGCCGCGCCGCCACGCGGGAGCACGGACAATGCGGCGGCGACCGGCTGGGCCGGATCGGCGGAAGGCGGAGTGATCAGGTACAGCCGGATCACGCGGTGCCGATCACTCCGGCGAGCGGACTCGAGGCGCTCCCGTAGAGCTTCTTCGGGATGCGTCCCGCGAGGTAGGCCAGCCGGCCGGCCTCCGTCGCGAGCTTCATCGCGCGGGCCATCGTGACGGGATCCTTGGCTCCGGCGATGGCCGTGTTGATCAGCAGGCCGGAAACACCCAGCTCCATGCACAAGGCGCAGTCCGAGGCGGTGCCGACGCCGGCGTCGACGATCACCGGGACCTTCGCCTGGTCGAGGATCATCTGCAGCGAGTAGGGGTTGCGCAGGCCCAGCCCGCTGCCGATGGGCGCGCCGAGCGGCATCACCGCGACGCAGCCGGCGTCCTCGAGCTTCTTGGCGGCAATGGGATCGTCGTTGATGTACGGCAGCACACGGAATCCTTCGGCGACGAGCTGCTTCGCCGCCCGGATCGTTTCCTCGGCGTCGGGCAGCAGCGTCTTCGGGTCGGAGAGGACCTCCAGTGTCACCAGCGGATTCTCGCCGCCGAGCTGCAGCTCGCGCGCGAGGCGGCAGGTGCGCACCGCGTCCTCGGCGGTGAAGCAGCCCGCGGTGTTGGGGAGCAGCACCATGTCCTTGGGAAGCCAGTGCAGCAGCGAGGCCTCGCCCTTCGCCTGCAGATCGAGCCTGCGCACCGCGACGGTGACCATCTGCGCGCCGCTCGCCTCGAGCGCCGCCTTCATCGTGGCAAAGTCCTTGTACTTGCCGGTGCCGACCACCAGCCTCGAAGTGAAGCGGTGGCCGCCCAGAACCAGCTCGTCCATGTTCAGCCTCCACCCACGAAGGTGACGATCTCCAGCACGTCGCCGGAGGCGAGCCTCTGCTCGCCGTGGCGCGCCTTCTTCACCACCTCTCCGTTGCGCTCCACCGCGACCCGATCGCCGCGGACGCCGAGGTGCTGCAGCAGCGCCGACACGGTGAGGCCGTCGGGCAGCTCCATCATCTCGCCGTTGACCGTCGCTTGCATGTCTCGGGTCTTAGGCCCGAGGCCCGGTGGGGTCAAGCAGCGCTTGTCTCGGTGGACCCGATGGGCGAGACTCGGAAATCCACCCGGAGCGTCCTTGGACAACACCGACCTGCTGCGGCAGGTATCCATCTTCCGCGAGCTGCCGCAGCAGACGCTCGCCGATCTGGCGGGCCGGGTCTGGCACAAGCAGGCCGAGGCGGGATCCGTCATCGTCAGCCAGGAGGAGGCCGGAGACGCGCTGTTCGTCATCGCCAGCGGCAAGGTGAAGGTCGTGCTCTACGGCGAGACGGGCCGCGAGATCATCCTCAGCATCCTGCACGCCGGCGATTTCTTCGGCGAGATGGCGCTCCTCGACCGGCAACCCCGCTCCGCCAACGTGGTGGCGCTCGAGAATTCGGAGCTGCTCGGCCTGGACCGGGAAGCCTTCCAGACGCACCTCACGGCGCACCCGATCACGGCCATGGCCATCCTGGCCGAGATGTCGCGCCGCCTGCGCCACGCCGACGAGGTGATCGGCAATCTGGCGCTGCTCGACGTCTACGGTCGCGTGGCTCGGGTCATCCGGGACCTCGCGCAGAAGGAAGGCGAGCCGGCGGACGGCGGCTTGCTGATCAAGGAGCGGCCGACGCAGCAGGAGATCGCGGGCCTGATCGGGACCTCGCGCGAGACGGTTTCCCGGGCCCTCAATGACTTCACCCGGCGCGGACTTCTGGAAATGCAGGGAAAGCAGATTCTGGTCCGCTGGGGGTTCTTGCAGAAGGTGGAGGACGCGGCGTAGAAACGCACGCCTGCATGTACCGTGTCTCCAAGCAGCTCTGGTTCTGCGCCGCGCACCAGGTGCGCCTCTCGGAAACGCAGTGCGAGGCGCTGCACGGGCACAACTACCGCATCCTCGTCCACGCCGAGGCGAAGGAGCTGGACCGGACGAGCTACGTCCTCGACTTCGCGGAGCTGAAGAAGGCCGCCGTGGAGATCTCCGGTCGATTCGATCACCTGAACCTGAACGACGTCGAGCCGTTCCGCGAGGGCGAGCGCAACCCCACCGCAGAGGAGCTGGCGCGTTATCTCTGCGAGCAGCTCGGCCGCCGGTTCGACGACGCGCGCGTCCGGATCTGCAGGGTCGAAGTGTGGGAGACGGACAACAACCGCGCGGAGTACGCCCCGTGAAGAATGGCGTCGGCAGACAGCACGCCGGTTTCACTCCCTGGTTCTGGAGCTACCGGCTGGCCGCGAAGATCGAGGCCGTGGTGGTGGTCTGCGTGATCGCCGGCGTCATCGCCATCCTCGCGCTCCTCTTCCGCATGCCGGGGCCGCTCGTCGTCCACCTCCAGGACGAGAAGAAGGACCCGATCATGGGCGCCCGCGTCCGTTGCACGTCGCCGGATGGCCAGACCTCGCATGCCGGCAGCACGGACGTGTTCGGCGAGGCGAAATGGCCCGGCCTCGCGCGCGGACCGTGGACCTGCGAGGTGACGCCGCCAGACCGCTTCCACGCGCCGGTGCAGACCGGCGTGGTCGTCGTCGTTCCGCAGCCCGCATCCTCGTCGAGATCCTGCGCCCGCAAGGCCAACCGCGGGCGAAAGTCGCCGTACGCGCTGTCTGTGGAAGCGACACCTGGGAGTCACGGGCGGGCCTCGTCGACGGCCTCGCCACGCTCTTCGTGCCGCACGGCAAGCCGTGCAGGGTGGGCCTCGTTCATCCGGAGCTTGCCGGCGACGGTCCCGTCTCGCAGGCGCGGCTGGAGTGCTCTTCCGCGCCGTGCAGCGAGGAGTTGATCGGCGGCGTCGGCGAGAGCCGGACCGTCGTGCTGAAGCCCACCTCCGAGCAATGGGCCGCGGTGCGCCCCGCCCCGGAACCGGAAACGGCAGCCGAAGCCAGGCCGTAATTGCAGGGGCGCGCTTACTTCCCCTGATAGATGTCCATGATCTGCCGCAGCAGCTGGATGGCTTCCTCTCGAGGTCGCTGGAACGCATTGCGGCCCACTATCGACCCGAATGCGCCGCCTTCGCGGAGACCGCGGATCTCGGTGAGGATGTCCTCGGTGCCCTTCGCCTCGCCGCCCGAGAAGATGACGATGCGCTTGCCGTTGAAGCAGCTCTGCACTACGTGCCGCG
>Ga0209472_1001532_pt1 | contig 13317 bp, 19 predicted proteins | sample GraSoiAngelo_130_FD_185887 | JGI IMG/M metagenome (GOLD analysis project Ga0209472, IMG submission 185887) | Grasslands soil microbial communities from the Angelo Coastal Reserve, California, USA - 14_0929_02_20cm (SPAdes) (version 2) | ecosystem: Environmental > Terrestrial > Soil > Grasslands ...
GGCTGGCTCCACAGAGTAATTCAAGCGCCTCAGCTTCCATGAAGTGAAGCCGGCCAACTACGACTATTGATTGCGGACCAACGCCGAAGTCTTCGCCGATCAGCTCCTTCATTCCGGATGCTTTGACCCTCTCATCCTTCGAACCGACCCTGGCGACTCCGACGGCCAGTCGTGGTTCGAGGCGAGGATCGGCTGTGGTCATCTTTGTTATCGCATCTCGTATGGTCATTTGAGAAATTTTCCCGGCCTGAACGTCTAGGAGAATCAGCGTGTGGAGGCCTCGGTCACTGTTATCCGAGATAGTGTCGAGCACAGACCTTGGAAGTGGCTGATCGCGAGGTATAGTGATGGACTTGCCGAACTTGTAGCTTTGAAGACCTGTAGCGCCACACACTGCGGACACGATGGAGGGTGCGTGGACGACTCGTGATGCAATGCCCATTTTTGCAAGCGAGAGTCTCAATGAGATATGGGTAGTCGCGATCAAAGGGTCTCCCGGGACTAGGAAGGCAACTCTCTCTGTGCTTGCCGCTGTCAGCACCTTCTTGCCTCCTTCGTCTTCAAGTTGGCTTCTGTCGAGGACTTCGACTTTTTTTCCGATCTCCTTCTCGAGACGCTTCAAGTCCAAGTTTGGCATGATATTCGTGTAGAATTCCCCGTACACCGAGTCGGCTCGCCGCGCCTCTTCTAGTCCTTCCAGCGTGATGCCCTTTTCATCGTTCAATCCTAAACCTATGAAGGTCAACGACATGAGACAACAGAGCAACGGCTTAGCTAAATTGACTTCTCAAACATCAAGAACAAGACGGACCGGTTCGCCACTGTATTCAGCTAGGGTCTTCGGCCAAGGGCCAATACGGCTGAATACTTCAACAAGCCACAAGGAGTTGAGATCACTCATGATAGCAGATGCGTGAGCACCCACTAAGATCGATTCTCTCCAGACTATTGCGGGGTCCAGGGGATTCTTCAGAGGCCGAGCTTGCTTATCTCCACCGGGGAGCTCCCGAGAACCAGGTTCGAATCAGAGTCTCAACTATCACCCATCTAGGGAAGGGATCTTTCATGCTGGGCGACCGTGAGACCCAGATTCCCTTCCACCGAGTACTCTACGTCACAGATCTCCGGTCGAAGACTATTCTCTGGGAGAAACGGAAACCTCCTCACGCCTCAAACCCAGACCCTTGACCCGCAACCTACCCGGCAATCCAACCTCTGGCAAAGGGTCGAAACGGACACCCGCGACCCGCTCAGCCACCTTGACATTCGTGAACGTATGCATAGTAATCTGAGAAAGAGAGACGTCAGAAACGCCTGCCGCGAGCGCCAAGTAAGGCACAATCATGTCTCCCATGTGCCTGTCTAGAAAAGCTCCGGAGCTGATTTCCTCTAGGAGCTTTCTCGCAGCGTCTTCTCCAACTACCTCGGCAGGTCGACCTCTCTCTCCCAGACTGTCCCCGCCCAACACACTTCTATTGTCTCTTGTAGCGCACAGAACTATTCCACTACCGGGACCTAAGTGTGAACCATTCTCTGAAGCGTCGATTTGGATCTGTGGACGCAGCGGACTCTTCTCTTCAATAACTCGTGCGGCGGCAGAAGCTTGTCGTTCAGCAACGCGACGTGGAAGCATCATAGAATGACTGACGACGGCTATCGCATTTACATTACCACCATCGATGCCAACGATATTCTTCAAGACCGAAGTGGGAAAGGCCTTGAGTCTTACGATTCCTCCTCCCTTGGGGTAGTGTCCTCTTTTGACAACGAGAATCGAAGCCTGCATCTCCATTCTTGCCAGTAACGGAAGAGTGACCAGTCGAAGATAATCGATCGGCGGACTCCACTTCACATCTGTCCCCCCAGTAATCTCAACCTCTACAGTTCCCGGGGCAAAGGGAAGCAGAGGCATCAAGGTCTGAAGAACCAGTGTTATACTGCCCGCCGTGCCGACTTCGAAACGAAGGAAACTGGCCCTTATAGGGCCTGGACTGAAGATGCACTCCGTTGAACCAATCTGCAATCCCTTGGACGACGCCCCACAAATCTGCGTTAACGCCTTTGCCCCTGCTAGGTGCTGGGCTTTCAATCCGGGCTCTTCTCTTCCCGCCCTGATGTTGAAGACTCGAACTTCACGTCTCAGCACAGCAGCGAGGGCCAGAGAGGTTCGAAGAACCTGCCCGCCACCTTCGCCTATGCTTCCATCTATCTCGATCATTTTCCAGCTGAGCTTCACACTATTCTTTAAAGAGAGTGTGCGTTGGACAAACCTCCAACATGAAGAACTTTCGACTATCGATCGAAAAGTCGGAGGAGATGTCTTTCGGTTGTCTCGTTGACCAAAACGATAGACTTGTGGCTTCCTCTTTCGGCTCTAACTCCCGCATTCTAGAGAACCGCCTAGAAGAGTATTCAGCTAGGAGTGGTGGCAAATCCCCGACGCGTATCAATCATTGGCTTAACGAGGAAATGATCAGACGATTTGAGGGAGCGAAGAACTCGAAAAATGCGAAACTAAACAGAAGCTTCGTTTCTACCCATCAGGCCAAAGTCTGTGGCGTCCTTGAGAAGATTCCTGCAGGCAAAGTAACCACATATGGACTAATCTCAAATCACATCGGCTCAGCGCCAAGAGCTGTTGGCGGAGCAGTCGGCTCGAATCCATGGTCTATCTTCGTTCCATGCCACCGCGTTGTCCCCAGCAGTTTAGCCATAGGTAACTATTCACTTTGCGGGACCCTTGGCGAAAGCGGGAGTGCGACGAAGCGTGGGTTGCTAGTTCGCGAAGACTTGCCGATCGACGAGGACAAAATCGATTCAGCAGCTCTTTGGAATCCGTCCGAAGGCGATTAGTTGGCCACCGGCCTCTACGTTGGTCGATTCCAGCCATTCCACCTAGGCCATCTGGAGGCGGTGAAGTATATTCTTGGACGAGTCGATGAGCTGATAATTGTCGTGGGCAGTGCCCAGCACAGCCACACCCTAGACAACCCGTTTACTGCCGGAGAACGAATTACAATGATAAGGCTGGCCCTCAAACAAGCGGGGATTCGCCCGGATCGTTTCACCGTTATCCCTCTTCCTGACGATGAATTCCATAAAGTCTGGGTGGCTCATTTGTTGTCCCAGACTCCAAGCTTCGACGTCGTCTACACGAACGAACCTCTAACCTTTCGATTACTCAAAGAAGCGGGTCTAAGGGTCGAGCGCATTCCTATGTTCAGCCGCAAGAAGTTCACGTCAACAGAAGTCAGAAGAAGATTGTTGACTAACGGGCCGTGGAAAGAACTCGTTCCAAAGGCCGTCGCCAGCTACCTGAAGAAGATCGATGGCGATGAACGCCTGAGGGACATTTCAAAGAGCGACAAGGCTGGCTAAAATCGAATCTCGACCTGACCCAATGGTTTGAGCCCAAGCCTAGCCGCAGCGCTGCTCTCCCTCATCGCGATTTCGACATATCCCTGACTTCCCAAGATAATTCCAAGCTGGTCACCATGAATCTTCGAGTACGTTCTAGCAATCGACGCAGAGGATCGTCCGTGCATCGTTTTCACCTCTAGTCGACGATCCTCGTGCAAGCCTAATCGCAGAAACTCCTCTTCGCCCAAATTCAAAATCACATTGCCGAAAGAATCAACGTGAAGAACTGTACACGTCATTCCTTCGTCCGAAACGCTTACGCTGGGGATGTCGAGACTCACAAGCTCTTTGACTACAGCTCCGACGGCGTCAGGCCTCAATCCGTCCGCTAGTTTCGCGGCCGTCCTCGCGAACACGTCCCTTCCATGGAAGGTTGCAGAGACCCTCTCACCTTTGAGTCGCTGACTGTCTATTTGATGCGCTGCCTTGAAACCAAGTCTCTCAGCAGCCCTGACAAGAAGACCATTATCGGGTCCAACAAGTACTCCGAGCTTGCACAGCACTACCAAGGGCAGTCTCTCAGTTCCAACACCAGGATCGACAACGGCTACATGTATCGAGCCCAGAGGGAAGTAAGGCAATGCCGTTTCGAGGATGAAAGAGCCCATCGCAATGTTATGACGTTCAATTCCATGCGACACATCAACAATCCTAAGATCAGGATTGGCGCTAAGAATAACTCCTTTCATTTCGGCGACATATGGATCAGTCAATCCGAAATCAGAGAGCAGAGTTATCGTGACCATTGAATCCTGTCATGTTGAGAGCTAATCCTTAAAAGAACCAGACCTCGGGCTCGCGCTTCATCACATGGTTGGGCTGCTCTGTGAGTGAGACCCAGAAATTGATCATGCTGCCGGGTCCAACCAACGTGCCTCCCAGAGTCATGAGGGCCATGATCAAGCCTCTCATGGGCCACAGGGGTCCCGATTTCAAGGAAATATTGTCGCAAGTAATCAGCAAGACCAAGAAAGTGTTTCAGACCAAGGAAGATTTGTTCGTTCTCACAACCTCGGGAACAGGGGCGACCGAATGTGCCCTCCAGAACATAATAGAAGATGGAGACAAGATCATTGTCAACGTCAACGGCTTCTTCAGCGAGAGACTAGCGGAAGCGATCAAAGCTTATGGAGGTCAACCCTTGGTCGTGAGCTCAGAATGGGGAAAGGCACCCCGAACAGAGGATTTTAGGAAGATCATCAAAGCAAACCCTGATGCGAAGGCACTTTCAGTGGTCTACAACGAGACCTCCACAGGAGTAACCGTGAGAAGCCTCCAAGAGATCGGAAAACTCTGCGAGGAGGAAGACATCCTACTGATTGTGGACGCGATATCGATTCTCGGGGGCGACAAATTGCCTGTCGATGAATGGAATGTCGACATGTGTGTGACGGCGAGCCAGAAATGCATGATGTGCCCGCCTGGGCTATCGTTCGTGAGCGTGAGCCCGAAGGCGTGGGAGAAGATCAGCGTGAAGAAGCAGCACCGATCCTTCTACCTCGATCTTCCAATGTACAAGAAATACATGGGGGATGGCTTCACACCCTTCACACCCGCAGTGTCCTTATTCTATGCACTCAACGAGGCGTGCGACATGATCCTTGAAGAAGGACTGCCAGCCAGATTTGAACGGCATCGAATCTGCGCGGACGCAGTCTACGGCGCCATGGAGGCTCTAGGCCTAGGCTTAATGGCGGAGCCTGAATCGCGATCACACACCGTCGCCGCGGTGGCTTGCCCAAGTGGCATCGAGGACGGGAAACTGAGGGAACTCATCAGAACTAAGTATGGGATAGACTTAGGGGGTAGCCTGGAAAAGTGGAAAGGAAAGATGTTCAGAATCGGAATCATGGGCAACATTGGATCACCTGAAATCATGTCAACGGTAAGCGCTGTCGCATCAGCAACCGTAGACTTAGGCTTCAAAGGCAGGATATCGGAAGCTCTCGAAGCCGCACGTAAGGCCTTAGCCCGATTGCCTGCGAGGATGAACTAGGCAATGGCCGTAAAAGCCGGCGACTTTCTGCTCGTCAATTTCACTCTCAAGGTAAAGGAGAGCGGAGAAACGGTAGACACGACATATGACGCGGTCGCGAAAGATACCCATCTCCATCGAGAAGACTCAACCTATGGTCCTCGTTTCATAATCCTCGGAGAAGGCTGGCTTCCAAAGGGACTAGAAGATTCTCTGGTAGGAGCCGACATTGGAAAACAGACGACAGTCGAACTGCCTCCTGACAAAGGATTCGGAACACGCGACCCGGCAAAAATGCGGCTTGTTCCCTTGAGACGCTTCCGCGACAAAGGCATTGACCCAACTCCAGGCGCACAGGTCGAATTCGATGGCAGACCCGCGACGGTAAGAGCGGTGGGAGCTGGCCGCGTCCAAGTAGACTACAACCATCCCCTCGCAGGACGAACCCTGATCTACGATGTCTCGATCGAAAAAATAGTCGACGACGATAACGAAAAGATTCTGAACATCATATCAAAACGTATCCCCGAAGTTGACAAGGCAAAATTCGGCGTCGAAAGAACCGGCAAGGAGCTGACGGTCGAGGTCCCCGAGGAGGCGTTCTATCTTAGCGGACTTCAAGTAGCCAAGAAATCGGTGACCTCTGATCTGCAGAAATTTTTCCCAAACATCGACACAATCTCATTCCGGGAGGTGTTCAAGAGAAGACCACACGAAGCCCAGGTGGAGGAAGTGCCAAAGCCCTCAGCCGTTGAAACAGGCAAGTCGGCGGTACAAGTCGAGACGAAGCAGCAGACAGAAAAGGCTCAAGAAGCTCCGGCGCAGCCGGTGCGGAAGAGAAGAGCTCCAGCCAAGAAACCCGCGTCAAAGGGTCCATCGAAGCGGGCAATGATGGGATCAGAGAGCCAAAGGTAGGAATCTACGGATTCTCCAAATGTTTTTAAGCGGTGGAGAACGGGCGGCATTCTACTCTTTCCGTTTTCTCGGAAAGTGGTCTTTAATATCACATGATTAGGAGACACGTCAAGTTGGAATTTCAGAGAACTGGAAAACTACCCGTCCTTAAGGGAACCACGACGATTGGCGTCGTCTGCCATGACGGAGTCGTGCTGACGACAGACACTAGGGCAACGATGGGCTCTTTCGTGGCGCACAAACACGCTAAGAAAGTATACCGGATCGACCAACACATAGCAATGACAATAGCCGGAGTAGTGGGAGACGCACAAGCCATCGTCGAGATGCTTCGGGCGAACTCTGCACTTTACAAGCTAGACCTAGCGAGACCAATCCCGATCAATTCTGCCGCGAGACTCGTATCGAACGTACTCTTTCAATCCAGATACTATCCGATGGGGGTTCAGGCGCTTATCGGAGGAATGGACGATTCCGGCGGTCACATTTTCATGCTGGATCCGCTTGGAAGCATGATGGAGGAAAAATTCGTCTCCACAGGCTCAGGATCTCCAGTCGCATACGGAGTGCTGGAATCGGAGTGGAAAGATACGATGAATGTTAAGGAGTCCGTCCCCGTAGTAGTGCGAGCAATAGACTCTGCTATGAAACGGGATTCGGCCAGCGGCGACAGCTTCGACGTAGCCGTGATATCCAAGGACGGGTATAGAGAGCTCACAGAGGACGAGAAGAAGCACATCCTCCACGCGTAACCTCGTTCTCAACCACCTCTTCAACGTATCATACACAAGGAGTAGCATAGACGAATGACTAGAACCTACAACGATGTATCTGCGAGAATACGAGAGACAATAGTAGAGCACATGCCGAAGGATGCCGAAATTACCAGGATCGAGTTTGAAGGGCCGCGCCTCGCGATATACGTGAAGAACGTCAACCTCCTCTCAGAACAGAACTACGTTGTAACAGAAATTGTGAACTTGCTCCACAAACGGATTGTCATACGCTCAGACCAATCCATCCGTCTCCCCGAGAGAGAAGCGGAAGGCTACATACGCAAACTCGTACCTGCTGAAGCTGAAGTCACGGCGATCAACTTCGACCCCAGCCTCGGTGAGGTTGTTGTAGAAGCCAAGAAACCTGGTGTAGCGATAGGTAAGGAGGCGTCTGTCCTTCAGCAAGTCGTTAAGGAGACCAGATGGCGCCCCAGGATTCTCCGATCCCCTCCGTTGCACTCAAAGATTATTGCTAGCACGCGTCACATTCTCCACACTGAGAGCGAAGAGCGCAGTCGGATTTTGCGAGATGTAGGAGAGAGAATCTTCCGCCCAACCTTCACCAAGGCTGGGTATGTCCGTCTTGTAACTCTCGGATCATTCCGAGAAGTTGGGCGATCAGCTATGCTCATCCAGGCTGGAGCGAGCACCGTCCTCATGGATTGTGGAATAAATCCAGGCGCACAAGACCCGTCATCCGCCTACCCTCGGTTCGACACCGACGAGTTTGATCTCGAGAAACTCGACGCTGTAGTAATATCTCACGCGCATCTGGATCACTGTGGAATACTGCCCTTCCTCTACAAGTACGGCTACGACGGCCCAATCTACTGTTCAGAACCAACACAGGTACTCATGACGCTACACCAGCTCGACTACCTCGACGTTCACAGTAGAGAAGGGGAACACTCCCCCTTCGACCAGAAAGACGTCAGAGAGGTCGTGACGCACACGATTCCATTGAGGTACAATGTTGTGACTGACGTAGCTCCAGACATCAAGCTGACACTGCACAACGCAGGACACATCCTCGGTAGCTCCATCGTACACCTCCACATCGGCGAAGGCCTCCACAACATCGTCTACAGCGCCGACTTCAAGTTTGGAAGAACAATGATGCTGGACCCTGCCATGGCCCAATTCCCTAGAGCAGAGACTTTGATCATCGAGAGCACCTATGGGGGCCCAGACGACATTATGCCTGACCGTGAGGGGGTTGAAGGCAGACTCGTCAGTATAGTCAACGAGACTGTCGAAAAGAATGGAAAGGTCCTCATCCCAGTCCCTGCCGTTGGGAGAGCCCAAGAAATAATGCTGGTTCTGGACGCTTACATGAGAAACGGTGCCTTGCGTGAATTGCCCATCTATATTGAAGGGATGGTAAACGAGGCGACGGCGATACACACGGCATTTCCCGAATATCTTGTGAGAGACATCAAAGAACAAATCCTCCATCAGGATCTGAACCCGTTCCAATCTGAATACTTCCATCCAGTCACGCATCCAGGTGATAGAGACGAAATAGTCGCGGGAGGACCCTGTGTCATAATTGCAACCTCTGGAATGCTCGAGGGGGGACCTGCTATCGACTATTTCAGGAGACTAGCCCCCGATCCAAGAAACACCCTAGCCTATGTTAGCTACCAGGTGGAGGGAACTCTCGGAAACAGAATCAAGAACGGTCTGAAGGAAGTATCTCTCTTCGGTCCTGACGGCAAGATAGAGATGGTGAAATGCGATATGCGGGTCGAATCGATAGAAGGATTCTCGGGCCATTCAGATCGCAACCAGCTCCTAGGTTTCATAAAACGAATGATGCCCAAACCCACAAGAATCATTGTGAACCATGGAGAGCGAAGAAAGTCTGAACTTTTTGCTCAGAACGTCAACCGCATCTTCGGCATCAAAACAGTAGTGCCAGACGTTCTAGAGTCACTTAGACTCCGCTAGCTAGTCCCTGGCAAAGTTTCCTTCTGCAAGGGCACAGCAGGAATAGCAGTTTCAGACCCCGCAGTTTCCCGGCGCCAGATCTTTACACCAGGCGGGGTGATTACAATACGCTCCTCCCCAAGTCGTGCGATGTCGCCACCAATCGACTTCACGTGATCCGTCAATTCCGTTATTGCGAGCTTAGTCTCATCAACACTCTTCCGTGCCAATGGCGTAATTCGGACGATCAGTATATTTCCAGTCCGGATTTCAGTCTTGATAACTTCAACGTCATCCAGTTCCTGCAAAGGAAGCGCTTTCACGTAGAGAGGAGAGTGCGCCATGTGGAAACATCAATTCATGATACGATGATATTTCTGAAAACGCCTGCCAGAACGACTTTAAACTTTGCCTGACGTAATTCGAGACAAATCGTCAACTTCCTGAGTGAGAGGGTGACTGAGACTTTATCACTTCCCACACAGGATCCCCCACGTAATGGATGTTCGCCACCACCTTTCCCTTCTTCGTTGCTGTCAATTCTCCTGAAGCAAGCAAGGATCTTCCGACCGCCAAGAACTTGCCATGTTTCTCGTCGACTATGACAACTAGCTCCTTCTCGCCAAAACTTCCCTCGACCCGCCTGATTCCAGGTGCCATAATATCCGCTCCTCCAACCACATGAGGAATTGCGCCCATGTCCACAGTGATGCGGGGTAATTTTTCCAAAGCAAGGGTATTCGTCAACACTGGAACAAATTGTCCTTCTCTCTTCGAGGCCACCGGCTGACCATCGACGAAAATGACCTCAGCGCTCTTCACCATCTCCGTTTCGACACGTGATTTCCGAGAGAGATGTTCGAAACCGGGAAGCTTGTTCAATTCTTCAATCAGAGGTTTAGAATCGCGATCCTTCAGAATAGTTCTGTTTGGCAACTCGATTGGATTTTGTGTACGACAATCTTTAAAAGTGTACCAAAGCCCGGACACCTACTTCCCCAGTTGAACTCTGAATGTCAGACGTTGCAGCCAAAATCTTCGAAGAGAGCCTAAACAAAGTCGTTCTCGTCCAACTGAAAGGAGGACGAAGCGTCAGGGGAAGATTGTACAGTTTCGACCAACACATGAACCTCGTACTAGAAGAGGCCGAAGACGTAACAAATACGGATGCGACAAAAAAGCTCGGCACGATAATCGTCCGAGGAGACAACGTAGTCCTAGTTTCACCCCCACCCAAAAGGTGATCCTCGTGCAGCTCCGCGCTCTCCAGCGGTTGCTTGACTTACGTGCCATGCACTCCAGTTGAACGATGATGGGTCTCATACGCGACTTAGGTATCAGTGTCGTTTTGAACCGAATAGCCTGATCAAATTGTCAGGCGCGTTTTCAGTTCCTCAATCTGATACGCTAACGATATTTGGTAACAGCCAGAATTCCCGTTGAGATTGCATTAGGATTTCTACAAAGGTTAATTAGAATCTGCTCTCGATGAGCCGAGAAAGCTACCGTGAGAAGTTTTGATTCGATGCCTTACATGTCTAATAGTCATCATGATCTCTTCCGCCCTTGGTGGCGCAATCCTCCAGTCCCATTACGATAGCTACTCCCTCCATGTGCCGATGTCTGCCGCACCCGCGTCTCTAGATCCTCTAAACGTCACCGGCTCACCCAATGCGTTCAACTACAGCTATTCGCAGGCCAACCTTTACACCGGTTCAAGCAATCCTCCGCTGATACTTCCGGCTCCTAATGCTACCGGGACACAGTTTAGATGGTTGAGCACAGTGACTCGAACAACCGACAATACACTGATTCCGACAAGCGGGTTCAGGTTCAACATCACGAGCCCTCCACCTCCCTCGCAGGGTAAGCAGGTAGTGAACTGGACCCTGACTATCCCACAATTCAACTGTAAGACTTGCACTTCCGTACAGGTGATCTTCGACTTCTTCGGAAATATTACGAGGGGAACAAACGCCACCTACGCACTCTTTAATGGCACACAGGCAATACAGCCCTCTGTAACATTTACAGCCCTTGGTGAGTTCCCTCCCGCTGCTACTGTTTCCTGCCCAGAGATCTTCTGCATACCGTGGAACGGAACCGAACTCCCAGGAATGTCGGCCGATGTGGGAGAGATCGAAGTCGCTTCGATAGGGGACCCCATCCCGTCATGTGTCGCTCCTGTCTCATGCCATTTCATGCAGCAGGACCAGTCAAATTCCAGCTCGATAATACACAACACGAACCTGTCGTCAGTCAGCTACAACAACACACTCACCACCCATGTGCAACCTGGAAATGTGAGCACCACTCGGCTCTGGTGGGACATCGAAGCGATCAACATCTACTATCCAGTGGGATACAATGTCACTCAGATCAAACTGGATAACACCATAGTCTATCATGCACTTCCCGAGGTCCCGTTAGAAAAAGACCACTGCGCGCCTGGAACGGCTTGCGCAGAATCTCTAATAGCTCTGAACATTACAGACTTTACGCCGTCGGGTGCAATACACAACTCAACGATCACGATAATTTCGACTACGCCCAACTCCATCCGTCAATTGACAACCCTGTCTGGAGGAGTGCCAACCCGATTCTTCACGTCTGGAGACCAGATCGGCATCAAGATCCTCAACAATCCCTCCGTGGTCAACGCGTCGATATCACAGCAAACCGGTCAGCTGAACATAACCTTCCCACAACCCCTACCAATTCAGACAAGCCCAACAACGACCCTCTCAGGAGGAGTCTTCAGCTTCAACCTCCCCTCGGACTGCGGATTCAACGGAGAACTCTGTGCGAGAGACTGGAATGTCTCCGCCGTCTTCACCAGTGGATTCGATCTTGGGATAAAGTCTGGCTTGTTTAGGATCGACTCGTTGCAGGTATCCTTTACGGGGAGTACGGGAGGAGATAATGCTCTCAGCATTCAAGGACGACTTACATACGGTAATGGGACGAAAAAAGCGTCAGGCGTCAACGCCACCATGTTCGCCATCGATACGGGCACGCCGGTGAATACCCCCGTCACCAATAACCAAACCAAAATCTCGTCAACACTTCTCTACATCTCGAACGTAACCCTCGTGAACGGAGTCTTCACGCAAGGCCAACCGCTCATCATGCTGTTCACAGTCGTCGACCCTGACCGAACACAGCTGTACAATGCGACTATAATAATCGAACATGAATGGCCGGGTCCTCAGCCGCACAACATGAGTGTCACATTCTCGCTACATCCCGGGGACCCCCTAGGCGACTTACCTTTCGGTACATCTGGACCGCAGACCTACAAAGCCACCATATTGTTTACCGGGACGGGAGTTCAGGTCACGCTGACAAACCTCAGGACCTCACCCAACTCCGAGACCAGTACGATGACTCCCGGCACGAGTCCTGTAGTACCGAACAGACCACACGCGGGCCTCTTCAACCTCACCCTCACAAGCAAGATAGGCAACACCACGGAAACGCCCTCCAGCTTCATAATCTCCCCGACCTATGCATACGTATCATCGTCACTAGTCCCAAGCAGGTATCTCTCGGCCTCGAACCTGATCGTGACTGATCCGAACGGAAATTTCTCCGCCACGATAAGCTCCCATTTCCTCCTCGGCGCCAAGAACCTGGTCGTATTCTTGCTCGCGAGAGACGCGACTGGAATCGGCTTGGTCAACAACTTGTCTAGTATCGCACTGACAGATTCGACAATCCTTCTGTCGACAACGGACTCGATCGGGGCAGTCGTAAAAGACCAAACCGTCACTGCCACACTCCATCTAACAAACAACTCCACCAAGATCACCGAGGTGATCACAGTAAACCTCTTCATCCAAGGTAACGGAATGCTCCCACAAACTCTTGGGACGAAGACCGGGCTAACCCTTCCCCCCGGAGAAAGCCGAACAGTGACACTCACATTTCTTGCCCCTTCGACAGTTGGATCATACACGCTCACGTTTTCCTCACCAGAATACGGAGGACCGCTAACGAGCCAGACACTCCAAGTGACAATCCTCCAGAGCAACCTCCAAATCTTGATTCCAGCCGCGATAGGAGTAGTCGCTGCGATAATCATCCTAGGCTTCTACTTAGTAAGAAGGCAACCGGAGACAGCAGAGACGGAAGAAAGAACAAAGCCCGCGGGTTCTAAGCCCAAGACTCCTGGCACAAGGAACCCTCCTTCCAAATCCTTAACTCGAAGCCAAGACCCTGGCTAGTCGGAATCTAGATGGAAACGGGTCCTGAAGAGACGCCACAGGAGGCTCCTTTACAAGAACCATCTGTGCGAGACAG
>Ga0209472_1001537_pt1 | contig 13303 bp, 7 predicted proteins | sample GraSoiAngelo_130_FD_185887 | JGI IMG/M metagenome (GOLD analysis project Ga0209472, IMG submission 185887) | Grasslands soil microbial communities from the Angelo Coastal Reserve, California, USA - 14_0929_02_20cm (SPAdes) (version 2) | ecosystem: Environmental > Terrestrial > Soil > Grasslands ...
GAGCAACCAACTTGTTGCCGCAACCCGATCCGCCGTCCAAATCCCTCTTCAAGACTTCTTCTTTTTACTCCTGGAGCCTTGTCGCCGTTGTTGCGCTCGTCGTCGGCTGGATTTTCTTTTCCCGCTGGTGGCAAAACCGCGCCTTCGAACATCGTTTCAGGCAAGAGCGCACCGAAAAGCAGCGCGAGGACGACCTCTCGACGCTTGAACAAATGGGCGGCAAGCAGCTCGCCATCCAAACCTTCTACGCCACTCCCGGCGAGATGCGCCGCGGTCAGTCGGTCCAGGTTTGCTACGGCGTCGCCAACGCCAAGACGGTCAAGCTCGAACCGCAATCCAATCCCGTCTGGCCCTCCTATGCCCGCTGTGTCGAGGTCACTCCCGCCAAGACCACCACCTACACGCTCACCATCACCGGCGCCGCTGGCGACACCAAATCGCAGTCCTTGGTCGTCACCGTTCGCTGACGGTCCCATCCGAGGAAGCGCCGGCGAGGGGCGTCCTCTTCTCGCCGACTTGGCACGAGCCATCTTCCTCTCCCGGTTGCTCGCCGCTTCTTTTCCTGCCCTGACTTCGTCGCATCTTCGCCCCCGCGAACTTATATCGTATTGCGATATATTTGCCCGGCGCGGATAACCCTAGCGCACGATTCGGCGTCTATTCCTATTGGATAGCCCACCGCATTGGATAACCGACGGCGAGAGACGGCGCAGGTGTGCAAAGGGAACTCACGTTTGGAGGGTAGCGCATGAACATACGCCCATGGGTCTTCTCCATCGTGCTGGGCGCAGGTTGCACCGCTTTACGGGCCGCGCCGCAAAAGATTGCCTCAGGCCATGCGGAGAATCTCGAGAACTGCCTGGAAGGTTTTGCGTCCTGCGATTATGCCCAGCTCAATCCGCAGGAAAAGCAGGCGGTCCGGGGCGCCGCGCGGGCAAACAATTTTTTGGACTGTTTCCACGGATTTGCCGATTGCGACAAAAAACAGCTGACTGCCGAGCAGCGACAGGAGGTCGCCCGCGCCCGTCGCATTCAGAACCTCGAGAGTTGCGTGGACGGCATCGGAGGGTGCGATACCACCCTCTTGACCGAGAAGCAGGGCAAGTGGCGCAAATCGCCCGCGTCCGCAACTTCCAGTCCTGCCTGGACGGGATTTGCGACCAGTCACAACTCACCGAAGACCAGAAACAACAAGCAGAAGAAGCCAATCACTACAACAACCTCGAGAATTGCCTGGAAGGTATGGGCGACTGCAACCGCGCTCTGCTCGGCAGCGAAGGACAGCAAGAGGTTGCCCAGGAAACGCACAACCGGGAGCTTCGCCAGTGCCTCGATGGTTCCGATGCCTGCGATCCCTCTCAGCTTAGCGGCGCCGAACAGCGCGACGTCGCCGTGATTTCCCACGGCAAGAAGCCCACGAACTGAACCCGCTCGCTCGAGTGGATCTGGTCGCGCAACTCTGAACCAAGAAAGGTCATGCCGCTAAATCGCAGAAGCCTCCCTCACCACCGCCATTTCCCGGTAACGGCACAGCGCATTGGCGAGCTGCATCTGCCGCGGGCTCCGGCACTGTGGTTCAAACAGCCGCGGATTCCCCACTACAATCACCGCCGTCTTTGCTCGCGACGTGGCCACATTCAGCCGGTTCAGGCTATACAAAAACTCCATTCCGCGGGGCGCGTCTTCCGGCGACGACGTGGTCAGCGAATAAATCACCACCGCTTCTTCCTGGCCCTGAAATTTGTCCACCGTCCCGATCTTCATATCCGGCAGCCGCGCCGACAAATCAGCTACCTGCGCGTTGTACGGCGCAACAATCAGAATGTCTTCCTCTTTCAGCCGCCGTTGCCTGCCCGCACTCGAAAACCACTTCACTTCCGGTCGCAACAATCCCTTCACAATGCGCGCCACCAGTTCGACTTCATCGGCCGAGGAGTTCCTGTTCCCCTCATGCTCCGCCGGCACAAACCACAACCCCGCACCCTCGAGCCACGGATGGCCTTCGAGCACGCGGCTGTGCGTCAATACCTCGGATTGCAATCGCCCCTCATAAAAAAGCTCCGATGTGAAATCGCAGATCTTCGGATGCAGCCTCCAAGTTCTCGGCAATAGAAATCCCATGTCCGGCGGAATGGTTTTGTGGTCTCCCAGCAGGTGCTCGAGCGCGGACTTTTCCGCTCCATCGGGATGGCTGCCCTTGAGCGGCCGCTCCAGCTGCTGTGGATCACCGATCAGCACCAGACTGTTCGCCGCCTGCGATACGGCGAGCACGTCCGCCAGTCCCATTTGTCCCGCTTCGTCGATGAACAGCACATCGACGGCCTCGAACGCCGCCTCCGGCGACCACAGCCACGACGTCCCGCCCACAACTTTAGCCTTCCCGTAGGCTAGCGCGTCCCATGCCTCTTCGTTTTTCCTGGCGATCGCAATGTCCTCGGTCCCTTCTTGGTCGTCGGACCGCTGCATGGGGTTCACCCCTAGCTGGTCGACTTCTTCGGCCGCATCCACGACTTCCTCGAGCAGCTTCCGAATCACTTTGTGGCTGAGCGCCGTCACGCCAATCTTCTTGCCCTGTTTCACGAGTTCGCAGATCATCCGCGCGCCGGTGAACGTCTTGCCCGCACCGGGTGGCCCTTGTATGGCAAACACCGAATCATGCAGGGCGGATACGATCCGGCAAGCCGTGCCTTTCGGGCTCTCCCCCGCACGCGGTTCAAGCGTTTCGCCTTCGCCCAGCCGCGGCCGCTTCCGCAACAGCAAGTCCCGCCCTGCGCGGTATCTCCCGGCCGCCTCGATGCCATTCGCCGCCACCCACTCGCCGATCCGGAAAAGAGCTTCAGCATGCTCTTTCACGCTAAGCGGTCGCTCCCACACGTACACCGCGGTGGGATGCATCTCCGCCGTTTTCTTGGTTTTCTTGATGTCGACCGTGCGTCGGACCGGATCGATTTCGACCACCGCCCCGAACTTCTCGCCCTTCGAATACAATTCCTTCTCGACGCGCGCTTCGGTCTCCTGCTTTGCGAAGCTGTAGCGATCCACGGGAATTTTTCGCGCCACCCGCAAGCGCTTCAAAAACTTCAGTCCCGCCAATCCCGCTCTGTCTTCCAAGAGATCGCCATCGTCCAGGTCGGCCAGCCGGTAGCCTTCCCAATACGTGGCCTTGTCCTCTCGCCGGTGCCAGTCCTCGAGTTGCGCCAGCAGCCAGCGTGCCTGCTGCTCATTCGTGCGCGCCTCGAGGTCCGCGGGAATCCCGTCTGTCAGTCTTTCCACTAGCGCCGCAACGCGCCTCTGCCTTTCGTCCAGTTCTTCCGACGGCGCTTCTTCGCGGTCCACAAATCGCGGCACTTCCGTTCCGCTCTGTACCAGCGCCTTCCGCTCGACCTCCAGCCACTCGCGCAGCCTCGAGGTCGAAACGCAATCCTCACGGTTGTATCCCTCCATCACTGCGCGAAGCTCCTCCGGCATCTCGTCGTCGCCCCGGCCCAACTCCAGGCGGTGCTCGATGTAGCGCATCGCGCTCCGCGACTTCTCCAGTGGCGTCTCGCGTTGGAATCCGTAAAACGCTTCAATTTTCTTGAGCGAGTACTCTTCCACGCTGGCCCGGACGCCTTGCTTGAATGCTTGATGCAAATCCACCAGCATGCCGGCGCGCAGCATGCGGTCGATTTCGTCTTCGCGCGTCGCATGCATGCCCATCAAGCGCTTCATCGTGCCTGGCTCGTACGCGCCGAAGTGATACACGTGCATCTTCGGATCGGCCGCACGCAATCGCATGATTTCATCCACAAGCCACTCGAATGCTTTCTTTTCCTCGTCGCGACCGAGCGCCCAGCGGCAGTGGTAAAGCCATTCGCCGCCCGAATCCCGCGCCGCGAACCCAAACAAATATTGCAATCCCTGATCGCCCACGAAGGGATCGCCCTCGAAGTCCATAAACACATCGCCCCGCGACGGCTCGGGCAACCGGCAAAATCCCATCCCCTCCGTAACCGGCCGAAGCAACTCGTGCACCAGCGTGTTCTTTGTGCGCCCCGCGACCTGCACGCGCGCCTGCTCGCGCATGCGCACGTAGGCGTCCTTTGATCCGTGCCTCGGCTTCTCCTCGAGTGGAATCGGGAGTGCCGCCAGCTTCGCCACGGTTCCTGCGTTCCAGGCCTCAAATTGATCGCGCTGCTGGCGGCGCATGTCCGCCACCAGCGACAAATGATCGTCCGCGCGCCTTTGCGCATCGCATTCGCGAAACCACCTGCAGATGTTGCAGTGCTCCACCGGCTCCGGATAGCTCGCCGCGACCGTATCCCTTCCCCTCGCAAACTCGAGCCAATACTGGCCCGCCCTGGTAGGGACCGCCTGCGGAAGTGAACCAACCGCCTCGCTCAGTCTCGCCTTCACGTAGCGGTAATACGCCGCATACTCGGACACGCGATATTTTTCGCCCGCAAACCCTTCCCCCGGCGGTATCACCCACAGAAACTCCGGCGTCGTCCCCTGTATTTTCCCGAGCAGCTCCGAATACAGCGAGAGTTGCAGAATCGTGGTTGCCTTCGTTTCCTTTGCCAGCTTGGTGTCCGCCACCTCATAGGACCACGCCCAGCGCTTGCTCCGCGCCGCCACGCGCCGCAAGATGTCGGGCCGCCCAAACCATTCGCCGTCGCCGAGCGCGCCTTGCGCAATGACCTCCGCGCCGCGCTCCATCAGCGCCAGGGTTTCCCGAAGCAGTCGTTTCTCTTCCTGGTGCGGGATGTGGCTCAGGGTATCGACCGTTAGTCCCTTCGCGCCCAGATGCGCCAGATATTCCCGCTCGTGCCGCTCGCCGCGTTCCCGAATCACCGCCAGATCCGGCGCGGCCCAATCGGGTTCCGCCCGCTTCCCTTGAGCGACTTCGAGATCGAGCGTCGTCAAGTGGCGGCATGCCAGGTGATTGCCCAGGTCGGTCGCCGCCAACCGAATTTGCCCTGCCGCCAGCTTCATCTTCTTCCTCTTCCTCTTCCTCTTCCTCTTCCAGACGGCGCTCGCCGCGTCGCGCCGCTCCCTTTCACTTCACGAAAAGGCTACCGCGGCAATACCGTCTCTACCAAGCCTCAGCTTTGCTTTGATCGACAGAAGGTGCAGCCCTTCGTTATCATCGGCCTGTTCCTCTTCCGCGGTTACCCGTGGATGTTGCCGATCTTTGTGGTCATGGTGCGCACGCGGGGGGCACCTGGCTCGAAGCATTTTCGGCGAACCATATCGCCAACACAAAGCCGGCACTTGGTTTTGATTTGATCAGACGCCTTTGTGAGAGGACCCTGCCGTTCTGATTGCGGTGGATTCCGGGTACCGACCAAGGCGTTCCCTCCTTGGGCATCGACGAAAGGAACGTCAAACCTTGAGATCGGCATCGAAGCAAGAACTTGCCGCCCGTTCTCCTACGTATCTTCTGCTGAGGGGTTGCCATCCTGCGCCCGCACATGCGTAGACGAATCCTTCGCGTGATGCTGATTCTGCTGCTCCTGCCGCCGGTGCTGGCAGCGGTGGCGGGGTGGCTGGTGGCGCCCGCGTATCTGCATCCCATCCGGCGCGAACTTACGCCCGACCTGATTCGCGAAGCCGATGCGTCTTTCGCGCTCACCCACGCGGACCGCGAGCCGTTCGAGGTGCGGGCGCCGGACGGTGTGCTGCTCTCCGGCTGGAAGGTCACGCCCCGGAATCCCAACGGCTCCTGGGTGCTGCTGTTTCACGGCGTGGCGGACAACCGCGTCGGCGTCACCGGCCAAGCGGAAGTCCTGCTGCGCGCCGGGTACGGAGTGGTGATGATGGACGCGCGGGCCCACGGCGCGAGCGAAGGCTCTACGGCCACCTACGGCTGGCTCGAACGCAAAGACACGCGCGCGGTCATTGACAGACTGTTTCAGGACGCCCGGCAGGGTTGTCTCGCAAGCCAGTACCACGGCACCGGCAGTCCCTGCCCGCTGCCTCGGCATGTTTTCGCTCTGGGTGAATCGATGGGCGCGGCCATTGCGCTCGAATCCGCCGGGAGCGATCCGCGCATCGCAGCGGTGGTGGCGGAAGCTTCCTTTGCCAATCTTCGCGAGGCAGCTTACGACTATGCGGGGTTGCGCAAATATCCGTGGCTCGGGAAGACGCTGCTGTCGCCGTTCGCGTGGACACTGTTGTATCGCGGAGCGAGGCTCACCGGCATTCCGCTAGAGGAAGTTTCGCCGGTGAAAGCGGTGGCCGCGCGGGCGTTTCCGGTGCTTCTCGTTTGCGATGAAAAGGACGTGGCGCTGCCTTGCCGGCACACGCAGATGATTTACGATGCCGCGCGCGGGCCCAAACAGCTATGGGTGGTGCCCCATGCCTACCATACCGCCGCGCTGGGGTTTTACCCGGAAGAATTTAAGCGACGCGTGCTCGAGTTTTTCGGGACTTACAGGAGCGGTTCCTTCGCGCGCCCAAGCAAACAAGAAAACAGATAAGGCAGACACGAGGAACCCGAGCGGAGCGGCTCGTTTGCGCACCGTCTCGCGCAGGCGGGAGCGCCAGCATCGAGATGGTCTCGACTCCTAACTATCCCTCCCTACGCCGCGGGAAGCAGGAAGAAAGACGGGCAACAGGAACCTTCTGAAGGAGCCCGTTTCTAACCTTTTGCGTAGGCAAAGAAGCGGCAGATGCCTGTCGACTCTTTAGGGTTTGGCTGGCTTGTTGGGCGCTGCGGTCTTTGCTTTTGGAGCCGGCTTCCTGGCCGCAGGTGCCTTCGCTTTTGCTCGACCACCGCCGCCTCTGCTGAGCAGTGTCAAAGCGTCCTGGGCGTTGAAGGGGAAGCGGCGGACCGACTGCTCGCCGGTCGTGCCGAGGGTCACGTCTACCCGGCGATTGTTGGCCATGCGGACGGTCTCCATATTCTTGATGAGCTTCTGCTTTTCCGCCACAGACAGGTCGGGGTTCTCATCGAGCAGCTTCTTGACTTCGTCCGAGGTCATATTTTTCTCAAAGCCGAAGGCTTTGACCTCGAGATGGTCTGGAGGCACGCCTTTCTCGACAAGGTAACTCCTGGCGCGTTCGACGCGGCGTTCGGAGAGTTTCATGTTGTACTCTTTTGCCCCGCGAGAGTCGGCGTGACCTTCGAGAATCAGATGGGCCGCCGGGCGGAATTTCAAATACTCGAGGTAATCGCTCGCGAGAGCGTCGAGGGTGGCGGCCTGGCTGGCCAGCAATCCGCCGGTGGGCTTGGCCTCGGTGGGCTGCGCCGTCGGGAAGTAGATGCTGTGCAAGGCCAGCTTGGTCTCGAGTTCATGCACTTGCGGGGGTTCCTTGACCTCGACGTTGCCGGAAGCATCGGCGGTGCCGCCGCGGCCGTCATTGGCCGTGCACTTGACGGTGTAAGTGCCGGGTTGCAGGCCGGTCGCATCAAATTGCACGTTCGAGCCGCTGCCAGTGATTTGCCCGCCGGAGGCCGTGTAGCTATAAGTCAGCGGATCGTTGTCCGGGTCGCTGCCATTGCAGGTGATTCCGGTGTGTTCACCAGGGAGAATCGGGCTGCGCTCGACCGAGAGGCTGGCCGATGGCGGATGGTTGGGCTTCTCTTCCACCTTGATGTCGGCGCTGCAGGAAGCCGTGCCGCCCCTTCCGTCATCCACTCTTACGTTCACGGTGTAGGAGCCAACGCTCACGCCCGTAGAGTTCCAGCGCGCATCCGCGCCGTTACCTTCGACTCTGCCGCCGGTAGCCGAGTAACTGTAAGTTAGGGGATCGTTGTCAGGATCGCTGGCGTTGACCTGCACGGCAACGGAATCGCCCGAGCCCGCGTAAAGGGAAGTTGGATTCACGGAGCAGGCGGCCACGGGCGGATGATTCGGCGGAGGCGGCGGATTGGGAATTCCGAAACGAAATACCACGCCGGTGCCCGCCCGGAAATTGTCTTGGCGCGCGTTGCCCCCGACGGCGGGACCCGAGAAATTGGTCATGAAGTAATCCAACTGGGCAACTCGCCAAGCTAGATATTTCGTCAGCACCATGTCCACGCCGCCGCCGGCGGCAATGGCGAAGGAACTCTGACGGCCCGCCCCGGTCATCTCAGTGCCGCTGTGTGCGCCGCCCAGCAGGAAGTGGGCGAACGGTACGAAGTAGTCAAATTTGCGCAAGTTGAGGCGCGGGCCAAAAAGGTAGCTGACCATGGTTCCGTTCACCGAAGCGTTGCTTCCCGTGAGAGGAAAGAGGTTGCGGTTGAAGTTGTATCCGCCCAGTTCGGCGGTCAAACCGAGCCATCGCGAGGCGTTGTAAGCGAAAGAGGCGCCGCCGCCGTGATTGCCGAAATTGGCGAAAGGACTGCCGGGCGCCGCGTTCACGTAAAAATACATGCCGCTGATCTCATAGCGAGGCACGAGCTGGCCCGGCGCTCGCGTGTCCTTCGCAGTCGCCGCTTGGGGTTTGGGAAAAGGCTTCGGATGGGGGATGGCGGGAAGGGCGAAGACCTCTTTGGAGAAGGATGGCTGACCGGTCGCGGCCGCGTCGTTTGTTCCGGAGGAAGGTTTCGCTGCGGCAGCTTCGCCGCGGGTAGCGGTGTCATCGGGGAAGCCGGCAGCTTTCTGTTGCGCGCAGAGAGGCGACGCCAGTAGAACACTCAAGGCTGATCGAAGGCACCAGTTGCGCATCTGTTCCTCCTAAGACCATTCTGGGATCCCGATTGATTCGCGTATCCGCCGTGAACCGGTGCTGCACGAGGCGGAAGTTCGGATGTATCGCAGCTCATCCCGCCCGGTCAACTCGCGCCCCATCGCACACGAATCCCCCTCGTTGTCGGGGAAAAACAGGAATTAACAGGACGCACCGGGCAACAGGGTATTCCACAAGAACCATTTTATGCAAACGATTTTGTATGAGCCCTATGAGCGGAAAGCCGGCCACCCAGGAACTCCCCATGAGCTGGCCCGAGGAGAGTGTCTGGCCTCAGAGCGGTTTGCTTGGCGGGGCGGTTCGCCGTTTCGCTTTGATCAGGACATCCGCGGAATCCGGGCGGCCATTCCAAAAGTCCAGGCGAATGCGACCATCGGGCAGTTGCGAGACAGTGGCAGGGATCGCGCTGGCCGTCAGATACCATCCGGCGGGGAGCACGACCGCGTTGCGAGAGCGGCCCAGGCTGCGATCGAAGACCAATTCATCCCCGTCGAGCCGGTAGCTGGCCGGCGCGGTGTAGGTCTCGGAAATCCGCAGGCGCAGGGACTGGCCCTTCTTCACCGGTGGAAAGGGAATCAGGACGATTTGCGTTTCCGGCTTGACCGGCTCACCCGCGTCGATTTTCGCGGCCGAAAGTTGCGCGCCGGTCATCAGCCGCGTGGGCAATTTTTCCCCGGTATCGAGGACGTAGGCCGAAGGATCGGAAACCGTGCTGCCTTCGCGAACCACGTTCAGGTATTGATCCACGCCCGGGCGCGACTCGGTGTAGTCATGATAGAGGCTAAAGGCGTGCGTTTCGGGCTGATCGAGGAAGTACACGATGTCACGATTTTGATGGGCGCGTTCGGCGAGGCGCTGCCGCTCGGTCTCTCCGGGGAACGGCGCTTCCCAGCTGCGCGATTCGGTCAGGGGACGCGGCGCCGCTGCGGGGCCGGTCTCGGCGCGGATCATCAAAGGCGCTTCGCCGGCGCCAGGATTCATGAAGCTGATGGCGATGCGGCCATCAGGTTCGGGCAAAACCTGCGATGGAACGTTCAAGCTCACGAGTTCGTATCCCGCAGGCAGGATGACGCGGTTGCGCTTGATGCCGAGGCCGCGATTGAAAACGATGCCGCCGCCTTCACGGTAATAGCTCTGCGGGTCCTTGTAGGTTTTCACGATCAGCAGGCGGCCGCGTCCCTCGGGCGGGACGGCGCGGGCAAGATGAATTTTGATGAAGCTTTCCGAGACATCGGCCTCCGGCATGAGCGGATCCTTGCGGGCTTCTGAACCGGAGACCACTTCGAAGGGGAGCGCTTCGCCGGTCATGGCGTCGTAAACCGCTTCGTCGCTCGCGAGGCTGCCCTTGCGGATCGCATTGAAAAAAACCTTTGCGCCGGAGGTGGCGGCGGAAACCTCGTAGGAGATCTTGAAACTTGCCGTATCCGGAGCGAGCAATTCGTAGCGCGTGTACTCGTCGGCTTCCGCTTGGCGCGCAACGGCTGCGCCCTGCCCTTCCCAGCACGGAGCCCCGGCACAGAAAGCCGTAAGGAGAACCGTGATCGCAAACGTAGCGTGCTTAGACATGTGATTCTCCTGCTTGAGTCCTGCTCTTTGGCCGGGCCCGGGAAGCATGATCCACGATTCGAACGCGACAGTAAATCCGCCCTGCCCGCGCACCGACGATCGATTGGGGGCGTCCTGCGTTACACTACTTCCGCGGGCGGCGATGCACAAGATCACCACACTCGATGACCATTGGATGGCCAGGCCGCGCTCGATCGGCACGGCCTTGCTGGAATCGGACGGCCATCACGCGATTGTGGATCCGGGCCCGGGATCCACGCTAAACACGCTGCGCCACGAGCTGCGCGCGCACGGCGTTTCGGTGAGCGACCTGGACGCGATTTTGCTGACCCACATTCACCTGGACCACGCCGGCGCTAGCGGCGCGCTCGTAAGGGAAAATCCGCGAGTGGTTGTGTACGTCCACAAACTCGGCGCGCCGCACATGGTGGATCCGTCGAAGCTGCTGGCAAGCGCGGCGCGGCTTTGGCCGGACAATCTCGGCGAGTTGTTCGGAGAAGCGGTGCCCGTGCCCGAATCGAATCTGCAAATCCTCGAAGGTCGAGAGACCATTACGCTCGGCACGCCAGGCCACGCCGCGCACCACGTCAGCTATTTCGAGGACGTCGAGGGCGTCGCCTTCGTGGGTGACACGACAGGGATAGGCATCGAAGGGCAATCTTACGTGATGCCGGCCACGCCTCCGCCGGACATCGACTTGCCGCTCTGGGATTCCTCCTTCGCAAGGATTCTGGAGCGCAAACCAAACCGTCTGTTTTTGACGCATTTTGGATTTTCCGAAAACCCCGCCGCACACATCGCGCAATTCCGCGAGCGGCTGCACGGCTGGATGGAAACGACCGAGAAAATCCTGCAGACCGCCAAAAACGATGAGCAGGCAATGGATTGCTTCCTGGCCACGATGCGCGCGGAAATCGGCGAACACCTGCCGGCGGAGGAAGTGGAACAGTATGTGGCGACCGCGGGTCTGAACCTGTCGTTTCTCGGGCTGGCGCGTCATGCGCGCAAGCGCGCGCAGGCGGCTTCCTCCAGTTCTAAGGCCACTTCCTAGCGCCACCTTGAAGTGCGCATTCGCAATGGCCGCATTTCTCTTTGCAAGAAAATCTAAGCGGATGATCCGGAAGAGGAGACCTCGGTGGCGCCGGAAGGTTCTGTCGCCGGCGTTTCCGCGGCTTGCAAGCGCGCCGCGAGAATCTCGGCCAAGAGGTCGACGAGCTTTTTTGCGCCGCCGCCGTCGGGATCTTTGTCGGGATTGTACTGGGCGATGTCAAGCCCCACCAGGTTTTTGTGCTTCGTGAATTCAAGGAGCGCCAGCTGCACCTCTTCGAAACGCAATCCGCCCCGGCCGGGAACATTGACCGGCGGAAAATCTTCCTGCGCGATGACGTCCACGTCCACATGAAGCACAAAGTCGTGCGCCTCGGCGTGCATGTGGGCTAAGGCTTCCTGCGCGGCGCGCGTGCCGCCTTGGAATTGAATGTCTCCCGCATAGCTGTGGCGCATGGGAGATTTGGCCAAATATTCCTGTTCCAGAGGATCAAGTCTTTCGAGTCCGAAAAGGGTCACGTCCGGTTCGCGCACGAGCGGCTGCTCTCCCCAAAAGCGAACCAGTTCAGGCGCGCCTTTCCCGAGAATGTGCGCGACCACCATGCCGTCAATGCGTCCGGAGGGCGTCGAAGCGGGAGTGTTCAGGTCGGCATCGCGGTCGACCCACAGAAGATTCAGGTGGTGGTAGTAGCGGCGAGCGGCGGCCAGCAGGCCGATGGCCTGCGCGCAATCGCCGCCGAGGACCAGCACCAAGGCGCCGCTTTTCACCGCCAATTCCGCGCGCAGCTTCAGGTCGTTGAGGCCGGCGACGATTTGGGAGAGATTGCGGGCCCGGCGATGCTCTTCGTCGTCGGCAAAAAGGCGCGGCGCACAATCGCCGTGATCGATGACCTCGTAACCCGCGGTCTGGAGCCGATCAACAATCCCGGCGGCACGCAAAGCCGCGGGGGCTTTCTCGCTGCCGAGCGAAAAGGCTGCGGCGCTCGAAGGCGCGCCGATCAAGGCAATCTTCTTCGGTTGACGGACGATCTTAACCGACAAGTTAGGCTCCCTGTCCTGAGCTATCCAGCCGCCGCGCCGGTACTGCCAAGACCGGAACGGAAGCATGCGGTTCTTCCGGTCCTGCGCGGCGTTTCCCCCGGGAACGGTCGACAACCAAACTCTCAGCGGCGCGGCGCCGGCGCGATGGTCGCCAATTCCGGAGGCAAGATGAACCGCACGTCTTCGCGTATGAGATCCAAGTCGCGCTGATCGGTAAAGCCGAGCTCCGCCAAACGCTGACTGACCTGCTCGACAAGGACTTCCGGCGCGGAAGCGCCCGCCGTCAGGCCCACGCGTGAAACGCCTTGGAGCCAACCTACATCGATGTCACACGCCGAGTCGATCAGTTTTGCCTGGACGCCGCGGCGTTGCGCCACTTCCACGAGGCGGTTGGAGTTCGAGCTGTTCGGAGAACCGACGACCAGGATGAGATCCACGTCCTTGGCCACCTGTTCGACAGCCTCCTGGCGGTTTTGCGTGGCATAACAGATGTCATCGCTGGCCGGCCCCTGGATGGCGGGAAATCTATGGCGAAGACGCGCTACGATTTCCTGAGTGTCGTAAAGGCTCAAGGTCGTCTGCGTGAGGAAGGAGAGCTTCTGCGGGTCCTCGACTTCCAGCGCGTCCACGGCCGCGACCGAGTCCACCACGAGAGTGCTGTCGGGAGCTTCACCGGAGGTCCCGATGATTTCCTGATGGTCTTTGTGGCCGATCAGGATGATGGTGCGCTTCTCGCGCGCAAATTTCAGCGCTTCCAAGTGAACCTTGGTTACTAGCGGGCAGGTGGCATCGATGACTTTCAGCGCCCGCGCTTTGGCTTCGTCGCGCACGGTCGGGGGCACGCCGTGGGCGCTGAAAACCAGCACCGCGCCGTGCGGGACTTCCTCGATCGCTTCGACAAAAATGGCGCCGCGGCGGCGTAACTGCTCGACGACGTACGTGTTATGAACAATTTCGTGGTGGACGTAGACCGGAGAGCCGTAGGCTTCTA
>Ga0209472_1001544_pt1 | contig 13267 bp, 12 predicted proteins | sample GraSoiAngelo_130_FD_185887 | JGI IMG/M metagenome (GOLD analysis project Ga0209472, IMG submission 185887) | Grasslands soil microbial communities from the Angelo Coastal Reserve, California, USA - 14_0929_02_20cm (SPAdes) (version 2) | ecosystem: Environmental > Terrestrial > Soil > Grasslands ...
GTCGGGGGGCGTGAGCACGGCGTTGTAGCCGCCTTGCACCATGCGGGTGCAGCCGGCGCGGCCGAAGAGCCCTTTGACCACGACCGCAATCGAGAGCGTGGGTGAAGCGTCGGCAGCATGCAGGGCGGCGCAGAGGCCGGCGCCGCCCGCGCCGAGGACGAGGACGTCGCACTCGAACGCGTCGATCACGGCACCAGGAGCGCCTCGAGCAGCGCGCGGCCTTCGGGCGCCGTCCAGTCGCGATTGCCGATCGCGTGCGCGATCAGCCGGCCGTCGCGCCCGACGACAAAGACCATGGGCGAGTGCGTGACGTGCCACGCGCCGTTCACGTCGCCGGTGACGTCGAGGAGTACGTCCATGGTGAGCTTGTGGCGGTGCGCCCAGGCGCCCACCGTCGCGCGCGACTCTTCCATGTTCACGGCGAGCACGACGAGGCCGCGGGGGCCGTACTCACGGTGGACCTGCTCGATGGCCGAGGGCAACTCCCTCGCGCAATACGGTCACCAGGTGGCCCAGAAGTAGACGATGACGGGCCGGCCGCGCAGCTGCGGCAGCGCAACCGTCTTGCCGTCGGCGAGGCGCTCGAGGGCGAGCGCGGCCGGCGCGGCACCGTGGAGCGCGATCAGATTCAGCCCCGCGAGGAGATCGTCGAGGGGCGCGCCGGCGACCGGCGCGGCGGCGAGCAGGACCAGCGCGAGCGCGGCGGTGAGGCTCGAGCGCATCGCGCGTAATCGTACTACGTGGGGGCCATGTCGGGGCCCCCTACGACGCACGCGTGATCGAGGAGCGCCACGGCTCCGCCGGGGCGCGTGGGAGTGCGAAGCCGCAGGCCGTTCGACGGCCGAGGCGAGCCTGCGGTGAACCGTTTGGGGGTGTGGGGGCCATGTCGGGGCCCCTACGACGCACGCGTGATCGAGGAGCGCCACGGCTCCGCCGGGGCGCGACGAGCGTGTGGGGGTGTGGGGGCCATGTCGGGGCCCCCACTATTAATGACGAATACCGGGAGCGTTGATCGGCTTGCCGACGTCGAACGTCGTCAGGTAGAGCTCGAGCTCCGCGTACTCCACGGCGTCGGCGGCCAGCATGTTGGCTCCGAGCGGCGTCATGCACCACTGCATCCGCTTGCGCATGTCCCAGACGTCGTTCTGGCTCGTGCGCCACGTCGGAGAGTGCCGCGTGAGGCCCCCCGTGACGTCGCCGAGAAACCGGCCGCCCAGGAACTTGTTGGCGCCGTGATCCGGCGTGTGACAGTCGGCGCACGCGTGGTTGCGCTCGCCCACGCGCCGATAGAACGACGCCCGGCCGCGCTCGATCGCGGCGCGCGCGGCCGGACTCGTCGTGTCCACGGCCACGGGCAGGCCGTTGGACGCCATCTTGACGAGGAGTGTCACGTCGAGGTTCGCGGCACTCTCGGACGGCAGCGCGCGTCCGGTGGTCGCCGCCGCGTGCACGGAGAGGAAATCCTCGAGGCTCATCACGCGGCCGTACTCGGCAACGACACGCGGATATCGGGTGGCCACGCCGCGCATCGCCGTCTGCGGCAGGCCGGCGTGACAGTCGGCGCACGCCTTGCCCTTTGGTCCGCGCGCGCTCCAGAGCGCTTGCGCCTCCTCGGCCCGGACGACGGCGGGGTTGTTGGTCGGGTCGAGATTGTCGCCGAAGCCGGTGGGCTTCCGGCGGGTGAAGGGATTGCGGTCGGCGTCCTTCTCCGGCGGCGGCGGGCCGTGCAGCGTCTGCAGATACGCGACGAGGTGGACGATCTCCTCCGGCGTGAACACGCCCTGCGCGCCCCACGGCGGCATCACGGTGACCGGAAACGTCACGCGCGGATCCCAGAGCTGCTGGTAGAGGTACGCGTCGGGCAGCGTGCGATCGGCGAGCGTGGAGAGATCGGGTCCGACGCTGCCGGCGGGCCACACGTCGTCGCCCGGCACCAGGTGGCAGCCGCTGCACGGGCCCTTCTGCCGGTCGAGGAACAGCGCGCGGCCTTTCTTGGGATCGCCCACGACGCCCATGGGCATGACGGCCTTCTGCACCGGCGGCTCGGGGCGCACGTCGTCGTAGGCATAGCTGCGGAACGCGCCGAAGTCGCGCGTCGTCCAGCCCGCGTATCGGACGGCCGTGCGCTTTCCGTCGGGGCTGACGCGCACGTCGCCGCGCGCCTCGGCGATCGCCCGCGAGGTCCGGCCTGGCGAGGCGACCGGCGTGGACTCGCGCGCGGCGAGCGCGCATCCGGTGACGAGAAGCGCGAGGGCGGCCCAGCGCAGCCGCGGGAGGGATCGCACGAGCGTCTCAGGCGAACGCGATGTCGGCCGTGGCCTCGTACTTGCCGCCGTGCGTGTCGACGAAGGTGACCTTCACCGGGCCCGGCGCCGTCGCCTTGAGCGCGAAGGAAAACGCGGGATTCTCGCTCACGCTCTGCGTGAGGTCGAAGGCGACCACCGGCTTGCCGAGGTAGGTGGCGGTGACCCGGGTGATGTAGTTGTAGTTGCGATCGATGATCTTGCCCTGCGCGTCGCGCTGGACGATCTCCATCGGATGGATGACGAGGCAGCGGACACGGACGACGTCGCCGGCCTTCACGTTGGACGGCACGCGGATGCGGATCTTGCCGATGTCGCTCATCCCTCAGCCCCCGCAGCCGCCGACGGTGACCTTCACCTCGCGCTTCGCCGTCAGCAGTGTCCCGTCGCTCTGCTCGACGATGGCGCGGACGTCGGTCGTCTCGCCGAGGCGGACGTTGGCGCCGACGAACGCCTGGCCGGCCTCCGGCGTGAGCGTGGCCTTCGCGATGATGGGGATGCGGTTCTTGTCGGCGACGATCCAGATGCTCTTCACGTGGGAGGCCGGCGTCATCGGCGCGTTGACCTCGACGCTGACCGGCACCACCGCGCCGTTCTCCGCGATGGGCGGGATGTCGAGCTTGATCAGCGCGGCGCCGTCCTTCATCGGGCGGCCGCCGAACACGCGCTTGAGCCCGTCTTGCACGGACTCCTGCAGGCCGAGCGCCTGGGACTGTCCCTGGGCCTGAGCCCGGGCCGGCGTCCCGATGCTCAGCGTCCCCGTCGCGAGCGCTGCGCCGACGGCGCCGAAGGTGCCGAGGGCCGAGCGACGCGTCATTGCTCCTGCCATGCGTGCCCTCCTCGTCCTCTACTTCTACTACGACTCGGCAGCTTCTCCTACGGCTCCAGCCGGAACGCGGACGGGTCGGGCTTGAAGGCGCGCGGCAGCCAGAGCGGTCGGCGCAGATTGCCCGGGCCCGGCGCCGGCCGCGCCAGCGCCAGCCACTCGCGATAGACCTCGAACGACTTGTCGGTGTCCACGAAGACGTCGCCGTAGCGCTCGTCGGGGCCGGGCCTCGACACGGTCACCTTCTGGTGCCAGCAGTGCTGGCCGCTGATCGGATCCGGCTGGACCGGGAACGTGAGGTTCTGGTGCACGCCGGCGTCCTCCCACCAGACGCGCGCGGAGTCGGGATCGGCGCTCTCGAACGGCTCGATGCCGTGCAGCTGCCGCATCCGCCACTTGCCGGGCGCCTCGCGCGTGAGATCGACGAGCGCGGTGGACCACCGCTCGCCGCCCGCCGCCTCGGCCAGCCGCCAGCGCCCGAGGTGGTGCGAGCACGCGACGACGCCGGGGCGGATGGCCTCGGTCACCCAGACCTTGTCGACGAACCAGCCGATGGCCGTCGCGATCTTCAGCAGCTCGCCGGTCGTCACGCCGAAGCGCGCGGCGTCCTCCGGATGCAGCCAGAGCGGGTTCGTGTGCGAGATCTCGTAGAGCCACTTGGCGTTGCCCGAGCGTGTGTGGATCAGCGTGGGCAGCCGGAACGTCGGCAGCAGCACCATCTCGCCCTTCGCGCGGTCGACGTGCGACCAGTGGACGTGGCTGCGGATGTAGCCGGGCACCGCGTGCTCGGGCCACTTCCAGTCCTTGAGCGTCTTGCTGAAGAACTCCAGCTTGCGCGAGGGCGTCGGGAAGCCGACGCGCGCGACGCCGTCGACGACGACGCCGTTGTCCTGGGGGCTCTCGTAGGTGCGGTAGACGTTGTCCTCGACGAGAAATGCGCCGTACTTGCGCATGTAGGCGAGCGGCGTGAGGGCGTCCTTCTTCGCCGCCTCCGGCAGCCCCGGCACGCTGTTCTCGAAGATCCAGCGGTAGATCTCCTCGATGCGCACCTTGGAACCGGGGCGATAGGGCGATTCGAAATATTTTCGGATCCCGAGCGAACCATCCGGATCGATGCGCCAGGAGAGCTCGATCCAGAACTCGTCCTCCTCCCAGATTTGACCAAGCCCAGCCGCCTCGTGCGCCTGCCACGTGAGGTCGAACGTCTGGCCGCGCTTCTCGAGCGCCACCCGGAGCACCGGCTGACGGAAGCCGATCCAGCGTGCCGCGTGAGTCTCCTGCGACATGAGATCGTGACGCTCGGAGGCGTGGCCCATCGGCAGCACGTAGTCGGCGAACCACGCCGTCTCGCTCCACACCGGCGACAGACACACGTGGCGCTCGATCTTCGCCTCGTCGGTCAGCATCTCGATCCAGGACATCCCGTCGGGGTTGGTCCACACGGGGTTGTAGACGCGCGTGAAGTACATGGCGAGCTTGCCGCGGCCCTCGCGGAGAAAATGCGGGAGCAGGAACGACATCTCGAAGAACGCCAGCGGATACTCCCTCGGCATCAGCAGCTCGCTCCACACCTTGCTCGGCGGCGGCATCATGGGCGGCGCGGGGATCGCCTTGTGCCACGCGCTCGGCGCCGTTCCCCCCGGCGTGGACACGGCGCCCATCAGCACCACGAGCAGCTCGAGCGCGCGCGCCACCTGCCAGCCGCCGAGATTGCCCGCCGCGGCGTTGCGCCAGATGTGGGTGGCCAGCGCTCCGCCCGCGGCCCCGATCGCGCGCGCGATCTCGACGATCGTGGCCGCCGCCACCCCGCTCTCCTCCGCCGCGAACTCCGGCGTGTACGGCGCGTACAGCTCCTCGAGCGCCGTGTGGAACGCGTCGAAGGTTACTGGCAGGTCGGGCCGCTCCTCGCGCAGGTACTCCTCCCAGTTCGTCCACTTCTCGACGAACGCACGGTCGTAGCGGCGCTCGGCGACCAGGATGCGCGCCATCGCCAGCAGGATCGCGGCTTCGGTGCCCGGCCACGGCGAGAGCCAGTAGTCGGCCATCGAGGCGGTGTTGGACAGGCGCGAGTCGATGACGGCGACTTTCGCGCCGCGCATCTTGGCCTCGATGATCCGCTGCGCGTGGGGGTTGAAGTAGTGACCGGTCTCGAGGTGCGAGGAGAGCAGCAGGATGAAGCGCGCGTTGGCGTGATCCGGCGAGGGCCGGTCCATGCCGTGCCAGAACGCGTAGCCGGCGCGCGCGCTCGACGAGCAGACGTTGGTGTGGCTGTTGTGGCCGTCGATCCCCCACGCGTGGAGCACGCGCTGCAGGTAGACGAGCTCGTGCCCGGGGCGGCCGAGGTGATACATGATTTCCTTCTGGCGACCCTCGACGAGCGCCTTGCGGATCCGTCCCGCGATGTCGTCGAGCGCGTCGTCCCACGTCACGCGCTCCCATCGACCGCCGCCGCGCGGCCCCGCGCGGCGCATCGGATAGAGGATGCGCTCGGGATCCTGCACCTGGTTGAGGGTGGCGGGGCCCTTGGCGCAGTTGCGGCCGCGGCTGCCCGGATGCACCGGGTTGCCCTCGAACTTCTGGATCTTCAGCGTGTCCTTGTCGACGTACGCGAGGAGGCCGCACGCCGCCTCGCAGTTGAAGCAGATGGTCGGGATCAGCTCGTAGCGCCGCGGGACCTTCTTCGGCCACGCGACGGGATCGAACTCCTGCCAGTCGTCCCAGCGCTCGACGGGCGGATACGCGGACAGCCCACCCTCGCGCGGCGTGAGGTCGCGGGCGACGGGATGCAGCGGCTCCGCGCTCGGCCGATTCATCTGTCTCCTTCGCTCCCGCGTGCTGCGCGTGGTGACGCCGCGGGGGCCGGCGGGGCCGTGTTCGACCACGCAAATCGACGCCACGCTGCGCCTGTCAAGGAGCACCGATTCACGGCCGGAACCGACGCAATACCCGAAACACGGGTCTCACACGGCCCCGCCGGCCCCCGCGACGCCACCACGCTCAACTCAGTGGGATCGACTGGCCGGCTTTGACCCATAGATCTTCCCAGAGCCAGAGGCCGGCGAGGGCCAGTACAGCGGCGAGCAGGGTCAGCGGCAGCGAGTCCGCCGCGGCGCCGGCAACGAGCGCGATCATCGGGATCAGCGTGCCCCCGGCGACGACGCCGCCCCAGAAGCGCGCGCGATAGGCGCCGCGCGTGAGGAGCTGCGCGGCCAGCGCCGCGTCGCGCACCGGATGGCGGCTCAGCGCCTCGCTCAGCACCAGCGCGCCGTTGGCGAGCAACCCGACGAACAGCAGCGGGCCGAGGACGTCGTCGAGCCGCAGGCTCTCCGGTCGGCGCATGACGGAGCCGGAGAAGACGTCGACGGGCAGTCGGCCGGGCCACGCCGTCGAGGCGAGGAGCAGCGCCGCGCAGCCCGCGACGAACGCGGCGACGACCAGATGTGGGAGCACGAGGGGGCTCTGCCAGAAGTCTCGGCCCTCGGCCTGGCCGAACAGCAAGGCGCTGTAGCCCGCCGCGCCGAGGGCGAGGAGCCCGACGGGCAGCCTCACGGCGTCGGGCACGTGGTGTCCGAGCAGGCCCGCGCCGAGCCAGGCGCCGGCGGCGGCGCCGAAGGCGATCAGGATCCACGCGCCCCACACGAGCCAGGAGCGCCAGTTGGGCTTGAACAGGATGTAGGCGAAGCGCTCGGGGCGCTTGAGGTCGAAGACGAGCAGCGCGGTCGTCAGCAGCAGGAAGAGCAGGCTGATGGCGGGTGCGGTGATCGTCAGCGTCGTCCCCCACCAGGCCGACCCGGCGATCGTGGGTACCAGCAGCGCGCCCGCCGCGATCGACTTGGTCCACAGATACGCACTCACCTTCCACCCCCACGGCCGCGGCGCGTGCGGCGCGTCGTACACCGGGCGCGCCAGCGCCTCCTCGCCGTGCCCGCTCGGCTGCAGCGCCGCCACCATGCTCACGAGGTCCGCCTCCGCCTGCGGCCGCTGGCCCCAGAGGTACGTCGGCGCCGCGCGCTGCAGCGTCGGCGACAGCGCAGAGGAATCCGCGCCGACGTAGTAGACCTTGGGCCGCGTGCCCTGCTCGGGCTTGCGCACCTCCACCTGCTCGCGCGCGACGAGCCGCGCGATCTCGGCGCGCGGATCGTCCAGGTCGCCGGCGATGATGGCGCGCTCGGGACAGACGATCACGCACGCGGGCTCGAGCCCCACCTCCAGCCGGTGCGCGCAGTAGTGGCACTTGGCCGCGGTGTTCGTGTCCGGGTCGATGTACAGGGCGTCGTAGGGGCAGCCCTGCATGCACGACTTGCAGCCGATGCAGCGCGCGCCGTCGAAGTCCACGATGCCGTCGGCGCGGCGGTAGAGGGCGACGGTCGGGCAGATGGTCACGCACGGCGCGTCGTCGCAGTGATTGCAGCGCAGCACCGAGAAGTAGCGCCGCGTGTGCGGCCACGTTCCCTTCTCGACGTACTTCACCCACGTGCGGAACGCCCCGAGCGGGACCTGATTTTCTTCCTTGCACGCCACCGTGCACGCGTGACAGCCGATGCACTTGCGGTGGTCGATCACGAAGCCATAGCGCACGCCGCCTCCTATTCGAACAAGACGTGCCACCAGACGCGCACGCCGGTGAGCACGATCACGATGAAGAGTATGCGCTTGAGCGTGCCGTCGGACAGCCGCCGGCTGGCCAGCGCGCCGAGCTGCGCGCCGGGCACGGCGCCCAGGGCGACCACGAGCGCGGGGCCGAGCGGGATCTGGCCGGTGACGAGCTTGCCGACGACGCCGGCGGTGGCCGCGAGCGCCGGGATGGCGAGCGAGCTGCCGATGGTCACGCGGACCAGTCCCGCCGCGAGCCCGACCGTGCCGGCCACCGCCGCCGTCAGGGCGCGGCTGTAGTGCCGCTCCTCCGCCGACACCGTGACGTCCGGCGGCGGCGTGGGCAGGGTCAACATCACGAACGCGGCGCTCACCATCAGCGCGAACACGACGAGGAGCCAGGCGTCCGGTATCCAGCGCGACGCCACGGCGCCCGCGAGCGAGCCGGCGGCCATGGCCACGCCGCCCGTGGCGGCCAGGCGGACGTTGACCGCGCGATGGCGGCCGTGGGCGATGACGCCCGAGACGACGGCGACGAAGACCTGGACCATGGTGATCGCCGCCACCGCCTTGACGTCGAGCCGGCCGACGCCGATGAGCGGAGGAACGTAGAGCAGGAGCGGGATCATGACGATCGCGCCGCCGACGCCGATGAGGCCCGACACGAACCCTCCCACCACGCCGAGCACGAAGAGGACGCCGCCGAAAACGAGCGACACGAGTCGGGCGACTTACCTCCCGAGGCTCGAGTAGTAGGCCGCGAGGTCGGCGAGCGTCGCGTCGTCGAGGCTCTTCATGAAGACCTTGATCGACGTGAGGGTCGCGTCGCCGGGGCTTCGCTTCTCGGCCTTGAAGAGCTTCATCTGGTTGAGCAGGTAGCCGGGCGGCTGGCCGGTGAGGTCCGGCGTGCCCTTGGCCGCGTCGCCCCGGCCGTCCTCGCCGTGGCAGGCGGCGCACGTCGCCGACGCCGCGCGGCCGTTCACGACGGCCGTGCGGTCGACCTTGATCTGCGACGCCTCGCGCGGCTGCGCGGCGAAATAGCCCGCGACCTCGTCCACGCCCAGCGTCTTGACCATCTTCGAGAAGGGCTCCATCTCCGGCGACGGCCGGCGGCCCGCGGCATAATCGTCGATCGCCTTCTTGAGATACCAGGCCGGCATGCCGGCCAGGCTCGGCACCGCGTCGGCGCGCGTCGCGCCGGCACGCCCGTGACAGGCGCTGCACGAAAACGCCTTCGTGAAGCCCGGGGCGTCGATCGGACCGGCAGCGGCGGGCGCCGCCGCGGCCAGCGCGGCCGCGATGACGAGAGCTCGCATGGCGCCTGCCCCCCTACGCAAGGATGTCGGCCCAGATGCTGGTCGCCCACGCCGTCGCGTGCTGCGCGTAGAGCGTGGACTGGCCCGGGGTCAGCTTCTGCTCGATCTGCACGACCTTGCCGTTGTCGATGCGATAGGCGTTGACGACGGCCATCGCCTCGGAGTCGCTCACCCACGAATAGCAGACGTTCGCGGGCGGCATCTGCGGCGCGGGGCGACCGTTGATCAGGTTGACGACGGCGGTGGCCGCGATCTTGCCCATGGCGTTGGCGATGGTGCCCGACTTCGGGACCGGAATGCCGATCGTCGAGTCGCCGATCACGTGCACGTTCTTCGCTTTGACCGACTCGTAGGTGACGTGATCCACCTCGCACCACCGCTTGTCGACGCCGACGAGATCGGCCTGGACGGCGATGGCGCCCGCGCGCTGCGGCGGGATCACGTTCACGACGTCGTAGCGCACCTTGTCGCCGAACTCCGTGGTCACCTCGCGCGCTTCCGGATCGACCTTCACCACCTTGGAGGAGGCGCGGTACTCGAGGTTCGGGTACGCCTGCCAGGCGGCGCGGAACAGCGCGGTCTTGGAGATCACGTTCTGGTTGGCATCGAGCACGATCAGCTTGGCGCGCGGCTTCCGCGTCTTGAGATACCAGGCCACCTGGCACGCGCGCTCGTACGGCCCCGGCGGGCAGCGATAGGCGGCGGGCGGCACGGACATCACGAACACGCCGCCGTCGGGCATCTCCTTCAGCTGGCGCGCCAGCGCCACCGTCTGCGGCCCCGCCTTCCACGCGTGCAGCACGCGATCGCCGGCGGCGGCCAGGCCCTCGATCTGCTCGGTCTGGAAGTCGATGCCGGGCGCGACGATGAGCCGCTCGTAGCTGAGGAACCCGCGGTCCAGGCGCACGCGCCGCGTGTCGGGCTCGATGGCCGTCGCAGACTCGTGGAGGATCTTCACGCCGTGCTGCTCGCGCAGCCCGTTGTAGCCGAAGGTGAGGCTGCCGATCGAGCGCACGCCACTGAGCACGAGATTGCTGAACGGGCACGAGATGAACTTCCTGTTGGGCTCGATGAGGACGACCTCGAGCGACGGGTCCTCCATCCGCACGTACTTGGCGGCGGTGGCGCCCGCCCAGCCGCCGCCCACCACGATCACGCGGCGGCCCGTGGTGGGCATGAGCTCCGACGGCGTCGTCGTCGCCGTGGGCGCGCCGCCCATGCTCGCGCAGCCCGCGAGACCCGAAACGGCGAAGGCGGCGCTGCCCGACGCCTTCAGGAAATCCCTGCGCGTCATCCGTGCCATGACGTCCCCCCCCTGGAACTGCCACGGTCGCTGGACTGCGACGGTAAGGTACAGCGGTTCAGTCGGGTGCGGCGAATTTTCTGGTGTCCTCGTTCCACGTCGCCGCGAGCGCCCACGCAGCGGCCACCGCCATCACGAGCAGCAGCGCCGCGCCCCAGCCGACGACCGCCGGCAGGAACACGGCGACGCCGAGCTTGGCGAGCGCGCCGCCGAGGGCCAGCCGCGCGACGGACGCGCCCAACGCGAAGCACGCGACGGCCGCCCACAGCTTCACCTGCCCCTCGCCCGCGCGCCAGATCGAGCCCGCGCCGCAGCCGCCGGCGAGCGTCATGCCGATGCCGAAGAGGGTGCCGCCCAGGAGCCCGCCCACGCCGGCGGCCGCGAAGACCCAGTCGCCCTTGTCCTTGAGGTCGGTGAACTTGAGGATCGCGAAGCCGAGCGTGCTCACCCCGAGCGCCAGCGCGGCCGCCCGCGTGTGCTCGGCGTCGCCGGTCATGAACGGCTCGCGGAACGCGCGCACGAGGCAGAAGCGCGAGCGCTGGAAGATCACGCCGAAGACGGCGCCGAAGAGGAGGAAGACGCCGCGCTGCGGATGACCGAAGGCCGCATAGGCGAACGGCGCCGCGATCAGCGCGGCGAGCAACAGCACCCCCGCGAGCGGCTGCCGGCTCGCGTCGCGGCGGGCCCGCGCCCACGTACGCCCGCGGCCGCTCGACCAGCGCGGGCGGTGCGCGGTCTCCCAGAGCAGATAGCGCAGGCCGAGGAAGGCCCCGACGCCGAGCCCCACCATCATCGCGAAGCCGGCGAGGCTCAGGGCGCTCACCGCGGAGAAGAAGCCGCCGATGTTGCAGCCGAACGCGAGGGTGGCGCCCACGCCCATGAGCACGCCGCCGGCGGCGCCCTTGACGAGCTCGCCCCGGGCGGGCACGCGGATCGCGAACTCCCTCGCGCACAGCGCGCCGGCGGCGCCGCCGAGCAGCACGCCGAGGTTGAGCAGCGAGCCCGAGTAGAGCCACGGCGGCAGGAGGTCCGGGCGGCGCACGAGGCCGGCGCCCGTCAGCACCCAGTCGCCCCAGTTGCGCAGCCCGTCGGAAGCGGTCCACGGCCGGTCGAAGGCGAAGAGGAACACGTTGACGGTGGCGACGAGGAGCGCGGCGCCCCACACCGGCCACGCCCGGCCGACGAGCGCGTCCCACTGCGCGCGCAGCGCGGACGCCATCAGCCGTTACGCGCGGGTGACGCCGTAGCCCGCCTTGAGCCAGGCGCCCATGCCGCCCGTGACGTTGAACCACGGGCCCGGCACGCGCCGTTTCAGGGCGCTGATCGTGGTGCTCGAGCGCAGACCGCCGGCGCAGACCACGGCCTTCGGACGGTCGGCGGGCAGCTCGGCGGCGCGCGCGACCGCCTCGAACATCGGCAGGTGCATCGCCCCCTGCACGTGGCCCTCGAGCCACTCGAACGGCTCGCGGACGTCGACGACGACCGCCTCGCCGCTCTCGAGCAGCGTGTGGAGGTCCCAGGCGCTGATCTGCGGCACCGTCTCCACCGGCAGGGCCGCGTCGCGCCAGTCGATCATGCCCCACTGGAGATAGCCGATCACGTCGTCGACGCCGACGCGCGAGAGCGCCTGCACCGCGCGGTCCACGTCGGACGGCGCCTGGGCCAGCACGATCACGCGCGTGCCCGGCGACACGAAGCCGGCGACGCGCTCGGGAAACTGCGGGCCGTCGATCCAGACGTTGAGCGCGCCGGCCGGGTGCGTCTCACCGTGCGTGCCGGGATCGCGCAGGTCGAGGATGACGGCGCCGGCCTGCGCGGCCTCCCACGCCTCGCGCGCGCTCATCGGCCGCGGCTTGGCGGCCGTGAGCGGCAGCAGGCCGCGGTTCTTCGCGACGATCGTCTCGAAGGCGGCTGGCTTCGGCGGCATGCCCTCCATGATGAAGTCCACGAACCGCGCCTTGCTGTCGAAGTGGAAGGCGGGGTTGAAGCGCCGCTCGAAGCCGATCGTCGACGCGGCCTTCGCGCTCATCGCGCGCCCGCACGAGCTGCCGGCGCCGTGGGCGGGATAGACCTCGACGCCGTCGGACAGCGGCAGCAGCACGCGGCGCAGCGTCTCCCACAGATCCTCGGCCGCCGAGGCGCCGCCGAGGTCGGGGCGACCGACGGAGCCGACGAAGAGCGTGTCGCCGGTGAGCACGAACCACGGCTCGGCGGCGCGCGCGTGATCGGTCACGAGCAGGCAGAGCGAGTCCGGGGTGTGGCCGGGCGCGTGACACGCCCTCAGCTCGACGTTGCCGAGGCGGAGGCTGTCGCCGTCCGCCAGCGTCTCGTGCGGGAACATCACGCCGGCCGCGCGGTGGACGTGGATGGCGGCCTTCGTGACGGCGGCGAGGTCGCGGTTGCCCGAGATGTGATCGGCGTGGGTGTGGGTCTCGACCACGTCGGTGATGGTGAGTCCCTTCTTGCGGGCGATGCGGATGTAGTCGTGGACGCGGTCTCGTCCCGGGTCGACCACCACGGCGCGCCCCGCCTGGGCGCAGCCGATCAGGTAGGACAGGCAGCCGGACTCCTCGTTCAGGAGCTGCTGAAAGATCATGCGGCGTCTATTCTAGTGCGTCCCGCTCAGTGCTTCTCGGCTTTTTCCTTCTCGGCCTTGACGTCCTTCACGACCCTCTCGGCGATGAACGACGGGACCTCTTCGTAGTGCGAGAACTCCATCGAGTAGCCGCCGCGGCCGCCGGTCATGGATCTCAGGCTGGATTCGTACGTGAGCATCTCGGCCATCGGCGCCTGCGCGCGCACGACCGCCGTCTCGCCCGCGGGCTCCATGCCGACGATCCGGCGTCGCTGGGCCTGCAGAAGGTCTTCATGGACGCCCACCCGATCCTCCTCGAGCCGGTGATGAACGTGGAGGTCACCACCCCCG
>Ga0209472_1001548_pt1 | contig 13250 bp, 13 predicted proteins | sample GraSoiAngelo_130_FD_185887 | JGI IMG/M metagenome (GOLD analysis project Ga0209472, IMG submission 185887) | Grasslands soil microbial communities from the Angelo Coastal Reserve, California, USA - 14_0929_02_20cm (SPAdes) (version 2) | ecosystem: Environmental > Terrestrial > Soil > Grasslands ...
CGAGGCATTCGGGTATTTTGTCAGGAAAATTTGGAACTCATCCTCGGCTGCGCGAGCCTGTGTGCGGTCGCGGTCCGGTTTTTCCATCTGCTTGTAGTGCGTCATCGCCACTTGCAATTGCGCGTAGGCCGCTTCCGGCAGCATAGGGAAGAAAATCCCGAAATCCTTGTACGCCTGCACAGATTGCGTCAGATTCGCCGTCCCACCCTCTTTGTAAAACGAATCGGCGATCGCCAGCTTGGCCTTGGCAAGATACTCGCTGTCCGGATAGGTGTTGATGAGAGTCTGCAAGTTCAATCGGCCGACCTCATGCCGCCCGTGCTTGATATCATCCATTGCCTTGTCATACAGAATCTTGTCGGGCTCCGCGGTATTCTCCGCACTCGTCGACTTATTGACCCTTTTCTTCTTATGAAAAATTTGCGCGTCACACCGGGTCGCGCTCAACAGAAACAGTCCCGTCATCGCGAATAGAGCACACCGCTTTACATCTAGGAATGAATTACGGAGCAAACTTCACCTCTCTCAAATCTGCGCTTCCCCACAGCCGTCCGCCGAAAGCCTCGGGCGCTTCCCGACTCATGCTGTAAGGAACGTACAATTATACCCTGAACGAATGGCCAGGCCGAACAACTACTTTGCACCTTCCGCCGGCCAACCCGAACTACCCTCCCTGTGATGCCGCCATGCCACGCAAGGGGTTGCCTAGAGGCCGCTCCGGTTAGCGGTCATGGCGTTTTCTTTACGTCCTCAATGATCGGGCGTAACATGGGGTAGGTTCCTCGGGAGACTCAGATGCGTTACACAGTTATCCTTCAGCGAGAAAGTGACGGAGGCTACGTCGCCGTCGTTCCTAGCCTGCCGGGTTGCGTTTCGCAGGGTGACACACGCGAGGAAGCGCTCAAGAATATTGAGGAAGCTGCTGAGCTCTATATTGAGGACGTTCGGGCCACCGGCGACCCACTTCCCATCGAAGACCAAAGAGAGTTCATCGAGCTGAATACTTCTACTCGATGACTAAGCTTCCTACTGACCTCTCCGGTCAGGAACTCATTCGTATCCTTGCGAGAATTGGTTTTGTCTTTCAACGCCAGCGCGGCAGTCACATCATTCTACGGCGTGAATCCCCCTTTGCGCGTGTGTCTGTGCCCGACCATAAAGTCCTTCGTGTGGGGACGCTCCGTACGATTCTTCGCGAAGCAGGGCTATCAGTTGAACAGTTAGCCGCTCTTCGCTAGATATTCCGGCTTGGGCAAAAAATCATGGAATATTTTCCCAGTTCCAGTGGTATTGCATGGATGAGAGAGTGTAAGCACCCGCTGACACTTAATCCCAATTCCAACTGGAGGATTCTCAATGAAACGCAAGATCGCTCTAGGGCTACTGGTTGCTGCCGTCCTCGCGGCGGCTCCGGCTGCTCCGCGGGCCGGGAAGTCCGAAGTCGCCAAGATGACCCTCAAGGTCGGCGGCACCGCCCCCGATTTCACGCTTCTCAGCGACCAGTGGAAAACCGTGAAGCTCAGCGACTATCGCGGCAAGAAGAACGTCTTTCTCGCCGCCTACGTCCTGGCCTTCACCGGCGGTTGAACGAAGCAACTTCAGGCGGTCCAGGCTGGAATCGCCTCCGGTAAGATTGACACCTCGGATACGGAAGTTTTCGGAGTTAGTTTGGATAGTCCCGCCGCCAACGCCGCGTTCGCCAAACAGATCGGTATTAAATTTCCCCTCCTCAGCGACATGAACCGCAAGATGCTCAAGGCCTACGGCATCCTCAAGGGCTACGACGTGCAAAATGAAACCTATGAATGGGCTTTGCGCGCAAACATCGTCATCGATAAGCAGGGCGTCATTCAATTTGTCGAGGAAGGTGATAGTGCCGTCGATCCCAACACTGCCCTGACCATGTGCACCACTCTGCACAAAAAGGACGCCACTAAATAGATTCCGGTCTGGGCGGAACCTGGCCATCTTTGCTTTGTCGAACCGATTAAGCTGAGTGCTCAGTTTGCCACTGTCAATTCAATGGTCGAACTCGCCGGAACCCGCGTCCCGCTCATCGGTGACTGGTCAATCACCGCTCCGTGCGGCCACTGTGGTGCCGTCACATAGTTAACTTTGCGCCGCATCTGCGCGATATCCAGACGGTGCTGCGCTTCGATCTCATTCATCCCGGTAAGGTGTGGCATTACGTAAGCCAGCTCACGCGGACCTTGTGAAACCAGCACGTCCACTCGCGGCGTCGCCGCTCCCGCTCCGGGCTTGGGGTTCTGAATCATAACCGTATCCACTGGCGTCGGCACGGTTACGCCTGAGACTTCTCCTACTTGCAATCCCGCCCGAAGAAGTTCGATTCGCGAAGCCCTCAATGAATTCCCTTCCAATAGTGGAATTTGCAATTGCCGTTGCCCTAGGCTCAAGACCACGTGCGCCTGCTGCGACACTTTCATCAGGAGTCCGGACGGGGGTGTCTGCCGCACGACCGCGTTAATCGGCTGGTCGCTGTAGATACGGTCAGCCACGCGCAGCACCAGCCCGCGCGACTGCAGTATCCGGCTCGCTTCGGAAACATTTAAACCCACTAGATTCGGCATCGTCACTTCGCGCCCGTGAATCGCAATGCGCATTGCCGTAATCGCGCTTAGAAACGCCGCCGACGCCAGAATGAACACCAGCAGCGTCAGCCGCCCCAGCCATTCCAGTCTCTCTCCAAGAGTCATACGATAAAGTCTCGAATCTCAGCCTTCATTCGTCAACGGTTTTCCCCCGAGGATTGCTCTGCTTCGCTTCCTTGCGAACCAGCCCCAACTTCTCGGCGGGCGTTTTACTTCGAAGTGCCACCGGTCGCCGGACCGGGTTGGCCGGCCACATTTCTTACGTCGTTCACCAGGGCCGCCATTGCCTGGTCAAAGTTCTTATCGCGGTTCCCTTGCAAGAGTGCAGGTTGCACGTGCTCGGTAAACGTCCACAGCAAAACGTGCGTCTTAAGGTCTACAATGGCCAGCCGGAATTGCGGATCTTTCACCGGACTGCTTGACACCGTAGTTCCGTTTCCGCCTGAGACGTTTTCCCCCACAATGGGCATTGCAAAGCTTATTTCAAACGCCAACTCAGCGTCGCCGGGGGCGGCCACCAGTTCATATCGCCCCCAACCTTTCAGGGCCCCGTAGAATTGGTTGTATGCTCGGTCGGGTCCTCCACTGTAGTCACCGAGAGTGTCTCCCCCGGCGTTGGAAACAAATACCTTGTGGGCAGTGAAGATTTGCCTGGGCAACGGGGCTGGGAGCAATTCCTTCTTGTTTTGTGCGCGCAAGTTCGGAACTGCCACCCATGCAATCGCAAGAGCTACAAACACGATCCCTCGTTTCATGATCTTTGACATGGTCCCTCCAATCTCCATGTTATTGGGACGTGCGTGTGGGATGCGTAGTTACTAGGGGGCTAAGCTGCCCATGGTTTCGGAGCCGGTGTCTTGCTTGCTTTCAAGGGCAGTTGCCGCCGCCCTTCCGCTAGCGGCGAGGTTTGGCCGGCACCAGTATCGCGCGGCCTTTAGCCCCTTCTACTAAGAACGGAAAAAACCGGTCACTTCTTCAGCGGCGGCGCCGGATAATCCGGCAGCTTGTCCTTACTCGTGTCCGCCCGCTTCACTTCCAGCTCATCAAACAGCAGCGACGGACTGATAATCGTCGTCGGCGCGCCACCGGCCCGGTTGCTTACCAGAGGATCGTTGCCCACGGCGATCAAATCGCTCCTCAGCGCGCGAATGTCGAGCTCGTTGAACACCGCTCCACGCACCAATTCTTCGTGCCCATCCTTTGCGTAAACTCGATAGAGCAGCCGCGGAGAATTGCCTGGCCCCAGCGTTTCCACTCGATAACCGTACGGCCTGCCCTGGTCCGTCACCATCTGCATCACCTTTTTTTTCAGCTCCTCGGGCGATTGCGCCTCCGAACTCTTCACCAGCAGAACTCCTAGGTTCGGTGCGGGGAAAGATCCCGGCCCGGCTCGTCCGTGTCCGTTCGAGGCAGGAAAGTCGCGAATGGGTTGCCGCCCGATCAAATAATTCGACAGCGTACCGTTTTCAATCGCGTTCACGGCCTGAGCCTTCACGCCTTCGCTATCTACCATGTAGCTTCCGACGAGGCTCTTCCCCTTGAAATCCTTCAAAGTTGGATCGTCCACAATCGACAAGAAGTTTGGCAGCACACGTGTCTTGTAACTCGTCGCGAATGCTCCCGTCGTTCGGTTTGGTTTCCCAAGCTGAGGCTTTTGCCCCAACACGTTTTGCCCGATCAACGACGCCACAATGTCGTCCGCGGCATCCGGCGCGAACAGCACCGGCCCGCGGTATTCCTCTTCGACGATCGGCGCTTGCCGCAACGCCAACACTGTGTCCAGCATTTTCTTCGCTTCGCCCATCAGTGCGTCGTGGGTCGGCAATTCTTCCGCACGCGCTACCATGAACGCCGGGCTCCGGCTCAGCCTCATTCCGTCCGCCGCCTGTGCCGAGCCATTCAATTGCACGCTGTAGGTTGTCCTTCCGCAGCGCGTGACCGTGCCTTCGGAATTCACCAAATATTCATTGATTGCCGAAAACCTCGCCGACGCCGTCACTGATTGCACATCCGGGTATTGCCTGTACAAACCCGTCAAATCCTCCAGCGTCTTCTTCCACGTCGTTTCATCGACTCTCAGCGATACCGTGGGCTCGACCGCAACCATTTGCGGCGCCTTCGCGAAGTCATCCACGGGACTCGGGTCCGCGCTGAACTGCTTCATCGCGGCCTGTTTCTCCGCCAGCGCCTGTCCCGCGGCTTTGTACGCCTCGTCCGTCGTCAGCCATATCTGGTGGCGTAGCGCGATCGGGTCATTGTCCAGCGGCAAAATGTTCGATTCGCCCTGGCCCCTGCCGAAATAGCTGTCTTGCTTGTAATCTCCGATGCGCACAACCACGCGCAGCACGCGAACATGAATGTGCTGGTTCTCGCGCAATGCTCCGAACGCGGCCTCAGCGCCAAAATCCTCCACTTCATTCACGCGATACTCCACGTAATATGGCGCTTGCACTTGATCCATCTTGAGCTGCGCCTTGGAGCGGTCGAGTTCCGTCAGTAGCGCCTCTAGCAACCCATCGCCCTTCGCCGCCGCGTGCGCCGCCACCATGGCTGTGTCCAGCCCCGGTTTCGATTCCCCGGAATCCGCGCGTCCGGGCGCGGCGTTCAGCGCCAACAACGCCGCAATTGCCATCCCCGTCCATGGTCTGAATCCGCGCAAAGCTGCCGGCCGGTGAAGAATCTTCATGGCTTCACCTCGGCCTTCATTTGCGCATCTTTGCCAGCGCCACCATCTTCAAATCCCGGCGGCGGCAACAGTGGCGGACGTTCATGCTCGTGCGCGCGCTTTTGCACTTCCATCTCGGAAAACAACATCGCCGGAGCCACCGCCGCAACCGGCACCTGCCCGCTCTCCGCGCCGCACACGCCGTTGAACACGTGCTGCTGGTCCCCCGTGGTCATTATCCGCGTCAACGCCGCCAGCGGTGTCCCCACAATATCCACGCCGCGCACCAATTCATCGGGCTTCCCGTCCGCGTACACTTTGTACACAAGCACCGGCAGCACCTGGAACGCCTGCGGCAACGACCTCGTCGTCAGCGTGAATCCGCCCTGAATGTCGTCGAAGTACAGTCCATAGGGTTTGCCCTGCTTCTTCACTTCTTCAATCAGCTTCTGCCGCATTTCCGCTTCCGGCACGGTCTTTGTCGATGTGACGATCAAGTTTCCCTGTCGCCCCGTTGGCATCCGTCCCGGCTGGTTTCGTCCATGTCCGTTCGATTGTGCGAAATTCTTCACTGGCATTCGCGACATCAGAAAATTTTCCAGCACGCCGTCTTTGATCACTTCCACTCGCCGCGCCGGCTCTCCTTCATTGTCAAAGTCATACGAGCCCGCCAGTTTCATACCGGCCATCTCGCGCGTCGTCGGGTCGTCAATCACGCTCAGAAATTTTGGCAGCACTTCCTGCCCGACCTTTTTCGTGAACGTCTGTCCTTCTTCCTCGTCGCGCTGCCGGTGGCCTTCCAGTCTGTGCCCCAGCACTTCATGGAAAAACACTGCCGCCGCGCGCCCGCTCAACATCGCCGGCCCATCGTACGGCTCCGCCACCGGAGCCTTGCGCAATGCGCTCAAGTCCCCGGCCATTTCTTCAATCTTGCCTGCCAGTTCCGCTTCGCTCGGCAAGCCGCTCGCCGCCGGCGCCTGGAAAGTTTCCACGCGCAGCAAATCCATTCCGTCTTCGGCGCGTGTCTGCGCCTCCATAATCAGCCGCGCCGAAGCGCTCGGCGACACGATGGCGCTCCCTTCGCTCGAAACCATCCGCGAATTCGATCGCTGCACTTGAATCATCACCGACGCGAAGTACACTTCCGGATATTTCCGGAACGCCCCGGACAATCTCTTGATCTCGCCTTCCCATGCCGCGCGATCGAACGGTCCTGCCGTCGGCGCTTCCTCGATGTGCGTCTGCGGTTTCTCCTTCGAAAAGTCCGGCGACTTGTCCTCTTCTTCCGCGCGAACCGCCGTGTTCGTCCGCACGTTCAGCAGTGTCGGCACCGCCCGCTTGTATTCGCGATCCGTTAGTTCCCACAACACCCTAGAGATCGCATCCGCATCGTTTCCCAGCGGCAAGCTGCCCGAATTCACTCCGCTCGGCCGGCTCTGTCCATGCGTGTTGTCCAATTCTGGCGTGCCCACTCGCATGGTCACGTCCGCGAACCGCCTCTGGGCCGCGCTGTTGGTCAGCAAGCTTCCATAAGCTCCCACCAGCACCACGTAGTCTTGGTCGTACACCGTGTAGCTCAGGTAGTAAGGCGCCTGTTCGGCTTTGCCAAGCTCCGCCGTCGCGCGCGCCATCTCGTTTTGCATCGCTTTTAATACGGGATCACTCGCCGCGCTCGCAGCCGCCGGCTTCGCGGTGCTCTTGTCGTCTCCGGCCGACGCAATCGGCAACCCCGCAAGCTGCGCAGCGAGCATCCAGCATGCCGCCGCCCGCGCGAAGTCCTTCCCGCGAAAACGCGCATTTCGGCGTTTGGCTGAAAATTCACAGATTTTCATGGATGGTGAGCTCCCGTTATCACGCCCAGTCAAAGAATGTTTTCTTCCGAGTGCATGGGGTAAAACTGAAGTATGTCCTACTGCTTTGCTCCGCGCAAACTAGCTGTCACCAAAGCGTTCACTGCTTTTCAATCGCGCGCCGTTCGCAAAATCCCCTGCCTTTACCGGCTTGCGACCCTCCAATTTGACTGCGCTGAGCGATAAAACGGTTGCGTCTCCGCAGCAAACAAACAATTCATCCTTTTCGCCGAATAAAGTTCCCGGCGCCGCCTCGCCACGGCCCCTCGGTGAGCCAGCGCCTTCTCCTTTAGACGCCGGTTCGCCCCAAACGTGGCAAGTCTGCCCTCGGAACGTCGTATAAGCTCCCGGCCACGGGGCGAACCCGCGCATTCTGTTATAAATCTCTGTCGCTGGCCGCTTCCAATCGATGCGCCCGTCTTCTTTCTTCAGCATTGGCGCGTAACTGGCTTCCGCGTGATTCTGCGCTTTCGGCACAATCGTTCCAGCGGCCAACCCTCGCAGCGTTTCCGCCATCAACGGCGCGCCAATCTCCGACAATCGAGCGGCAAGCTCCGGCGCCGTCTCCTTCGCGCCAATTTCAATTTCGCGCTGCAACAGCATGTCCCCGGTATCCATCCCTGCGTCGATCCGCATCGTCGTCACCCCGGCTCGCGTTTCGCCGTTCACGATGGGCCAATTGATGGGCGCTGCGCCTCGATATTTAGGCAGCAGGGAAGCGTGCAGGTTGATCCAGCCCAGTTTTGGAATCGGCAGCAATTTCCCCGGGATAATTTGTCCGTACGCGATGATCACCACGCCATCGGGAGCCAGCTTCCGCAGCAGCGTCTCGGTTTCCGGCGCGCGAATCTTTTCCGGCTGGTGCACCGCCAGCTTCGCCGCCAGCGCCGCTTCTTTCACCGCCGAAAACGAAACGCTCTGCCCCCGCCCCCGCGGACGATCCGGCTGCGTAATCACGCCAACAATTTCAATGTCCGGTTGTGCCAGGAGATGTTTGAGCGTGGGAACCGCAAACGAGGGTGTGCCGCAGAAAACGATTCGCATCATCAACCCACTGCGGCCGCCAGGCGGCCGGCTCCGGCACTTACCACCCGCCTTGTTTCCTGAGCTTCTTGATTTTCCGTTTGATCAGGTCGCGCTTCAGCATGCTGAGGTGCTGCAAAAAAAGAATCCCATTCAAGTGATCGATCTCGTGGCAAAAAGCCCGCGCCAGCAAATTTTCCCCGCGAATTTCAAACGCTTCGCCCTTGGCGTTCTGCGCCTTTATCGTCACAAACTGCGGCCGCAGCACGTATCCTCGAAACCCTGGAATCGACAGGCAGCCTTCTTCTTCGCGCACTTCGCCTTCGGCGTGAACGATCTCCGGATTCGCCAACACGATCTTGGCTTCGGGATTCTTCCCTCCGGTCACGTCCACCACCGCAAGCCGCAGGCTCTTTCCAATTTGCGGCGCTGCCAATCCCACTCCCTGCGCCGCGTACATCGAAGCGAACATATCCTCGGCAAGCTCCTCCAGTTCCGCGTCGAATTTTTTAACCGACGCGCCCAGTTTCTCCAGGATAGGATCGCCATACTTGACGATCGGATAGATCTTGTGCGCTGGGGACGTCACCTGGGGCGTCTCGGCAGCCGCGCCGCTGGCGGGCTCAGAACGCGTCAATTTGTCGGGCATAGTTGTCAAAATTCCGCCGCATCTCCGCGAGCGAGTCTCCCCCAAATTTTTGCAGAAAAGCATCCGCCAGCACAAGGGCGACCATCGCTTCTCCGGCCACGGCACCGGCCGGCACCACGCACCAATCCGATCGCTCGTACGCGGCCTTCACCGGCTCCTTCGTCACCATGTCCGTCGTGTGCAGCGGCTGTCGCAACGTCGAAATCGGTTTCAAGTACCCGCGCACCACCACGTCTTCGCCGTTCGTGATCCCACCTTCGAGTCCCCCCGCGCGGTTCGTCGCCCGCCGGAACCGCCGCGCCGATTTTTCATAGAAAATCTCATCCTGCACTTCGCTTCCGAACGAGCCCGCGCCCCTCACGCCGCTGCCGATCTCCACCGCCTTCACTGCTTGCACGCTCATCAACGCTTGCGCCAGCCGCCCGTCCAATTTTTCGTCCCACTGTGCGTGGCTCCCCAGCCCCACGGGAACGTTGTGCGCCACAATCTCAAAAATGCCTCCGACCGTATCTCCGGCCTTCAGAACCGCGTCCACTTCCGCCTTCATTTTCTCCTGCACCTCGGCGTCAATGCATCGCAGGGGAGAGTCCAGGTCCGCGCTCACTGCGTGAATCTTTTTCCAACTAGCCGGTTTTTCCAGCCGCACGTGTCCCACCTGAATCGTGTGGCTCGCGATCTCCGTGCCGAATTCGCGCAGCAGTAATTTCGCAAACGCCCCTGCCGCCACTCGTGCCGCTGTCTCGCGCGCCGACGCCCGCTCCAGAATGTACCGCGCATCGTGGTAATCGAACTTCTGCGATCCTGCCAGATCCGCATGCCCCGGCCGCGGCGCAACCAGCTTTCGCGCGTCTGTGTTTTCCTTCCCCTCTTCCACTGGCAGGATTTTCTCCCAATTGGCCCAATCCCGATTCTCAATGTGCAACGCAATCGGTGCCCCGATGGTTTTCCCGTGGCGGACTCCCGCAAAAATCTCTGCCGTATCCTTTTCGATCTTCTGCCGCCCGCCGCGCCCATAACCAAGCTGCCGCCGCCGTAGCTCGTGGTTGATGAACCGAATATCCACAGGCATCTGCGCGGGCAGCCCGGAAATAAACGCCAGCAGTGCCTGTCCGTGCGACTCACCCGCGGTGTAGAAGCGAAGCATCCCCGATTATTCCTCGCACGATTTTGCGCGCAATCCATTCAAATCAAGTGGAATACAAACAGTGTAGCCGCCGCCACGCCCTCCGTCCAGCAAGCTGCTGCGCCCTCCGCCGCTATGCGCCGCGAATTTTGGGTGGTCATTAGGAAGAGGAAATAACCCGCCGCCAGGCTGCTACTTCATGGTTTCTTTTCCGCCGATGTAGACGGGCATCAAAATCTCCACCGCAATGCCGCGTCGGCCGTGCCCGAGATCGTCGATGCGCACTACTTTTCCGAGAGACTCCCGGTTGAGCGAGCCAGGCTTGTCCGAATACGGATAGGTGACAAACACCCGCATGCCTTCCGTATAGAACTCATTCTTCGACGCGAAGTAAATGCTGTCCCGCGAACTGTTCAGCGTCGGCAGGATTTCGTCGAGGTCAAACCCGTGAGTGTCGGAAGGCCTTACCCGGACTGTTTGTGGAAGCTTGAGCCGCCCTTTGCGCCGCCGCTCCGGGCCCGTCAATCGCGCCATAGTCGAGTGTGAGCATACCTTACTGGTCCATTCGCTTCCAACTCTCGAACATTGGCCGGTTTCTATCAGGGCTTGGGATCGTCGCGGTACTGCAGCGCCTTTCTCTTCCCCGAAATCCAAATTCCCTAAGACTGTCCAGAACCGCATGGAAGCAATCTGGTGCACCGAGCGGATTGCGCCCCGATGTCCTCAAAACTCCGCCGGTGGAAGTATGAGCCCCATGTACGGCACGACTTACCAGGCATTGAACCACGCCTGCCGCGTAATGTTGCTTAAGCTTGGAGCGTAGTAATAGACAGAGCCGATGCTTGAGCTACTATTTGCGATCCTCGAAATGTTTTTGGAGATTTTCTTGGAAGCTGCGTTTGAATTCGCAGCAGAGTCCATTGGTGCCCTCATTTTGCGTGGAGTCGCTGCGGTATTTGATACATCGGAGTGCAAGAACCCCTTGCTGGGGTGTATTGGTTACTTGTTCTTGGGCGGAGTCGCAGGTGGACTAAGCCTCTTCTTCTTCCCACATCCTCTGGTTCATCGTTCCCGGGTGCCGGGCCTCAGCGTGATCATCAGTCCCGTCCTTGCGGGTTTGGGAATGTCAATGGTGGGATCTACACTACGAAAGCGGAACAGGAAGGCATTGCAAATAGAGAGCTTTGGTTATGGCTTCGCATTTGCATTCGGAATGGCCCTCGTCCGCTTCTTCTTCGCCAAATGAACAGAGGGCTCAACCTGGCTGATAAACCCGGAAAACCGAACACGCGAGGTCCCGGTAGGGCACATGTGAGGTTAGGCGACTAATCGGGCGCTTGAACGGGCAAATGCGCCAGAGCGCAACGGAACCAACAGCAGCAGACTATCTTATTCCTCGGTGCGAACCGTCTCCGCAGAAGCCAACAGCAACCGGCAAGGAGTGCTCGCTCCGCGGATACAAGCCAACCTACCCCGCCGGAGGAGCCGGACCTCAGTGGCTTCGGGAAAGGTGTCGGGATAGGCAGCAGCCTCCAGTTCCTTTGTAAAGGGGCGGAGAACCTCATCTCCCGCAATGAACTTCGTTCCGAGTACTTTGGGCCCTGGAGAAAGCAAAATCCAAAACTCCGCCACGCCATCAGCGTCACGGGTGTTAGGGATTGAAATGGTGCGGATGTCGGTAAGTTGAGACCGCCGTTCGTCGACGCGATGATCGATTTCACCGTCGCCGCCCAAAAGTAGCGCAAGGCGCTGACGTGCCTCTGCGTAGGGCTCAGAGATACTGAGTGACAACTCATAGGTTCGTATGGCATCGTCCTTGCGTCCCTGAGCTTCGTAAACGCGTCCGAGGTTATAGCCGATTTCTCCGTTAGAACGTAACAACCAAGCGCTCTTTATGTATTTCTCGGCTTCGGGAACTCTGCCTTCTTCAAACAAGGTCCAGCCGAGGGTTCCCCAAAGATAAGAGATCCACGTGGTCATGCGGCTATCGTCGACCCCAATTTGCTCCAAAGAAGCGTTGCGCATCTTGGATACGAGTGCACCAAGACCAGTCTCTGCGTAATGCTGAGCGGTATGAAGGTCCACATTGAGCACAGCCATTTGATAAGCAACGTTATTAAAACGCATCGGCACTGGCTCAAGGTCGACGGATTTCTTGAACGCCTCTTTCGCTTCGTCCATTTGGTTATTCTTGGCATAGGCCCGGCCCAGGTTATAGAAGACAGTTGGGTCCTTCGGGTCGGCCGTTGCGCCAGATTTCAGAGCGGAAATAGCGTTGTCGTATTGTTTGAGTTCGAGATAGACGCGGCCAAGATTGGCGTTCGCATAACGATCATTCTTATTGATATCTAGCTGCTTAAGATATTGGGGGATAGCTTGGTCATACCTTTTCTGATAAGCATAAGCTTGACCCAGATTGTTATATGCGAACACATCGCGTGGATTTACCTCGATTGCCTTTTTTAAAGAGTCCTCGGCCTTATCGTATTTGTGGAGCCTGTTGTAAATCCAACCAAGATAGTTCCAGGCATTCGTGTAGTCCGGATCTTGTGCGACGAGCGTTTCGAGCAGTTGCGCGGCGCTGGTGTAGTTCTGATTCGCGACGGCACGCTGCGCTGATTCATAGAGTTCTTTGAATGGAGCCTCGGGCAGATATGCATAGCGAAAAACAATTCGTAGCTCCAGTTTCTCGCCCTTGTAATTCTCCGGCAATGGATCGAAGGGCGCAGAGGCGCTGACAGTAGCAAGCGAGGCATCATTGAGTTTGGCCATTTGCGAAGGAATTTCGAGAATCGGCGAGCCCTGTTGCAGTGAACCACTACGCAGGATAACCGCGCGTACGAACACGATTCCCTTATCGCCCCGGGTTATCAGATTCGCTTGTATTTTCGAGGGCCAAGAGTGCCTCAGGACGGCAGCGACTGCCGTGAAATAGGGTCTAATGTCGATTCCGGGAGCTTCGACGGGTCCTAAGGTGAGCATGAAGCCGGGCTCGGGGGTTTTGGCCGCTTCGGTCTGTGCACGTGGATTTGCACCGGCGAATACCGGCACTATCAGCCCAGCCACGAGCAGAACCGATACGGGGACAGTCGGAAACGCTGCGACGCTCGGCATGGAGTCCGCTCCTGTGCGATAGCAGATGCTTTAGACTCCTATTACCTCCCGAAGCTGTCAAGGTTGTGGAAAAGACCGTGTGCCTGGTAACGTTAGAGCTTTACCGGATGCGCGTTCCAGTCTGAGAAGCAAAGGGGCCGGAAGTTCTACGCGCGTCCGGTAAAGCCGTTTGGACGTAGCCGCCCGTGGGTGCGACGGACGCGGGCCCTATGCA
>Ga0209472_1001550_pt1 | contig 13247 bp, 12 predicted proteins | sample GraSoiAngelo_130_FD_185887 | JGI IMG/M metagenome (GOLD analysis project Ga0209472, IMG submission 185887) | Grasslands soil microbial communities from the Angelo Coastal Reserve, California, USA - 14_0929_02_20cm (SPAdes) (version 2) | ecosystem: Environmental > Terrestrial > Soil > Grasslands ...
AATGTCAAAATGGAATCGGCCGCGCTCGCCGTTGTAGGTGCGGATGGCGATCTGTCCCCCCGAAGGCGTGAATTTCACCGCGTTGTTGATCAAGTTCCAAAATACTTGCTGAAGCCGAATGCACTCAGCCCAAATGCAATATTCTTTCGCGTGCAATTTGGTCGAGAGCTTCAATTTCTTCGCCGCGATGGCGGAACTTGCGGTTTCAATTGCGTTGCGAATAATCGAGTGCGCGTCGCAACTTTCCAGCTCAAGGTGAAGCTTGCCGCGCGTAACCCGGGTGAGATCGAGAAGATCGTCAATCAACCGTGCCTGCAATTGCACGTTGCGTCTTATGATTTGTACATCTTCTACAAACTCCGACGGAAGTTTTGCCGCGTTGTCTTCCAGGTAGGTCGCTGCTGCCAGGGCAGGTGTCAGCGGGGTGCGCAGTTCGTGGCTGAGCGCTGCGAGAAAGTCGTCCTTAGCCTTGCCTGCTTTTTCAGCCGCGATTTTTTCCGCTTCGAATTCTCGGCTGCGAATCTGATTGGTGATGTCGCGCGTGACCTTGGAATATCCTCGAATGTTGCCGCTGGTGTCCCGCAGCGCCGTTAACACCACTTCAGCTTCAAAAGTGGATCCATCTTTGCGGATCCGCACCCCCTGATCGCGAATGTGTCCGCGCTCCGCCGCTTCGCGCAAATTGCGCTGCGGCTTGCCCGCACCGACGTCCTCCGCCGTATAGAAGCAGGCAAAATTCTTGCCGATGATTTCGTCTCCCCTGTAGCCTTTGATCTTCTGTGCGCCCTTGTTCCACGTCACCACATTCCCGCTCGCATCAAGCATGTAGATCGCGTATTCTTCGACACTATCCACCAGAATGTGGAACTGTTCGGCTGCGTCGGGCAATGTGGACTCAGTGGGTTGACGCTCAGCCATCGAAAAAATGCGGTTTGCATGGGATTCGGAGCACTGCTGCCCTTTGGTTCCTCGGCGACGCAATTTAGATCAAAAAAATGAAAAATTGGGCCTGATCGGCGGTCAAAGATTCGCGCGATCAAGAATCGATTTGAGCACTTTTTCTGCTTCAAAAAATTCGCGGGCAAGTTGGTAAGCAGCCCGGGAATGTTTAGTGTAATCGGCGTTGATTCTTTTCACAGCTTCAGCGATTTCCCCGAGCGATCGAAAGGATAAAAGACCTGCTTTTCCGCCATAAATTTTGGTGAAGCCAGTTTCCTGCATGATGACTGGCCGTCCTGCCGCGAGATAACAGGCGCTCCGGTCGCTGAACCAGCCGGTGTTGAGCCGGACGTACTGGTCCTTGGCCACGGTGAACTCGCCTTTGGAGCGTTGGATGTAATCGCGGTAGAGCCAGTAATCGACGCTCATTTGCAGCGGACAGCGCAGGCGCCAGCCGTTTTCCTCAAATTTTCTGCGGGTCGCGGCCTGGTCGATGTTTGTCGCAAGTTCAAATGTTTCACCTGCTTTTTTTGGCGCGGCGATGAACCGAAGAAATTCGCGCGACTTGCTCCAAAGGTATTTCTGTCCACGCCACGAAATATCTTTCAACCCGCTCGTGGACCAATTTGCCACTGAGGTAAAGACTGCGGCACCCGAATGAGATCGCTTCGTCTTCCACAGGTCTGTCACCACCGGTTGCCGCGTGGAGAGCCATTTGAATCCGTGCATCGGCACCGGAAAACCTTTCGTCCCGACGTTTTCGCCGAATGTAAAAAGAGCGCGATGCCGCCGGAGATATTCGATTGTCGATTTTACTCCCTTATCGATCTTGATTTGCTCGACGCCAGGATCGCTCTCGACGTAAAGAATGCGATCGGAAACAAGTAAATCGTCATTGAATTCCTGGGTGCCGCAAACGTTCAGGATCGCATCAGCCTCGCGATAAAGTTGCCGAATTTTCTTTAATGACAGACCGGCAGTTGGATTGCCTGGGAAATAGCGCGCGCAAAACGCCCACCGATTTTCGAAATCAAACTCGCCCGCTAAACGGTCAAGAACTTTCGCAGCGTAATCGAACTCATCGGTGACTTCGAAAGTCTCCGGATTGTACGGAAGCCGCGCGGAGTCTTCAATGTAGTAAACGTCATGATGCAGGCGCTGCAGTCCCACGATGTAATGAATGTGCTGCCAGATCACGCCGGCGATGGGCATCGAACCCATGAAGCCCATCACGACGATGCGTTTGCGTTTCATTCGGAAGAAAACGCCGAACGCCGAACGTCCAACGCCCAACATCGAACGAAGAAAATTCGGCGTTGGGCGTTGGGCGTTGGGTGTTGGGCATTAGGGCGAATCACGTTTGGAACTTTCTAACTACAATCGCCGGATTTCCGGCGACGACGGAGTTTGGTTCAACGCTTTTAGTGACCACAGAGCCTGCGGCTACAACCGAGTTTTCACCAATCGTCACTCCTTTTAAGATCACTGCATTCATGCCGATCCAGGCGTTGTCGCCGATTTTCACCGGAGCGGTTTTTAGTTTGGGGCGGGCCGGGCGGTTTTTGAAATAGGGAGCGAGAGCTTGCGCGTCGATCAGCCGTTGCGCAGGCTCGAGCGGATGAAAGTCGGAGTCGGCGATACCGACGTTCCATGAAACGAGACAATGCGATCCGATCTCGATCTTTTCTTCCGCCATAATGAGCGCGCCATTGAGCAGGGTGAACTCGCCAATGGTGCAATGGCCATTCTCGCCGATCGCAAATGAACAGCCTGCGTAACATGAAACGTGCTTGCCGATAATTACGGCGTGCGGTTTTTTGCTCCGAAGCTTTCGGAAGATTTGCGCGGTCTCGCAATAAAATCCTTCGCCAAACTCAACATTCTCCGGAATTGGCTCTGGCCACCAATCGCCTTCGACGTGTCGATCTTTTTTAATGTTGCTCATATTCTCATTAGCGTGTCATTCTGAGCGAAGCGAAGAATCTCAGGTTAGTTCTTTTCGAAACTACAGTGACAAATCAGAGATGTTGAGCTTCGCTCAAGATGACAGGAAGAGGTGGTCAAGTGGGGAATTTTCCTGATGCATAAAGTTTCGCGTAAACACCACCGCGCGCGATCAGTTCCGGACCAGGGCCTTGTTCTATGATCCGTCCGTGATCGAGCACGATGATTTGATCGAGGTTGTGAATTGTTGCCAGACGATGTGTTGCGATCAACGTCGTCCGGCCGCGCATCAATTCTTTGATCGTTTCCATAATCGCAGACTCGGTGGCCGGATCGAGCGCAGAAGTTGGTTCGTCAAGCAACAGGATGGGCGCGTTTTTCAGAAATGCGCGCGCAATTCCAATGCGCTGCCGTTGACCGACGCTCAGATGTCCGCCCCTTTCGCCGACGAGGCTGTTGTATTCCTGAGGCATCTCCCGAATAAACTCGTCTGCCTGCGCCCGACGCGCTGCCTCAATGATTTCTTCCTCGGTCGCATCCGGCCGGCCATAGGCAATATTTTCGCGAACGGTAGTCGAGAAAAGCAACGTGTCCTGAAGCACGATCGCGATCTGTGCCCGCAAAGTTTTCTTTGTGATCTGGCGAATATCGCGACCATCAAGTGTAATCGAGCCTGTTGTAGGATCGTAAAAACGCGGCACGAGACTAAGCAGTGTGCTCTTGCCTGCCCCGGTGCCGCCCGCCAGTCCAACGATTTGATTTGGTTCGATGCGCAGATCGATTTCCCGCAACACATATCGATCTGCGGCGTAGCCGAAGCTTACCGCTTGAAATCCTATCGCGCCTTGAGCGGATGAAATGGCAACCGCGCCCTGAGAATCAACGACGTCATCCTGCCGGTCCAGGATTTCGAAGCAACGTTTCGCGCCTGCAGTTGCGCCTTCCATCGCCCAAGCGGTGTAGGTGAGCGACTCCAGCGGTTGATAAAGCATTAGCAGATACGCGCTGAAAACCAGAAGCGAGCCGAGCGTGAGCGTACCGGCCAGAACATGCAGGGTGCCGATATAATACATCACTGCCGTGCCTACTACCATCAGCGTGCTGATCACCAGCGCGCTGTTCACGTTGGTCAAAGTCAGCCGCAAATTGGCTTGCAAGCTTTGGCGGGCTTGCTGCTGAAATTGCCGCACTTCGAACTCCTCGCGCCCGAACGCGTGCACCATCCGAATCGAGCTGAGGCCTTCCTGCGCCTGCGCGAGAACGGCGCTCTCGTGTTCTTGAATGGATGTCGATTCGCGGCGAATCCGATGCGCGAAGAGATAAATGGCGCCAACAACCAGGGGAACAATTCCAAGCGAGACTAGCGTAAGCTGCCAGTCCAATCGCAGCATGATGATGAAAGTTCCGATCAACGTGATGACCGACCCAAAGATGTTGGTGAATCCTTTGTTGTAGATTGTCTGAATCGATTGCGAGTCGTAGGCCACGCGAAAACTGGAATCACTTGAGCGCCGCGCGTCGTGGTATTTCAGCGAGAGTGATTGCAGATACGAATACAAATCGGTGCGTAACTTAAGCAGCGCTTGCAGCCCAATTTTCACGAACAGATAATTTGTGATCCAATTGATAATTCCCCAAAGAAACTGGATACCGATCAGCGCAGAACAGAGTAGGAGAACCCACATGCGCCAGTCGGGCCGTATCGCCGACCCTGCGCGCAGGAAATCGTCAACGATGATCTTGAACGGCCACGGCTTGAGCAGGTTCAGACCTACGCCCAAAAGCGACAAGCACAATCCGAAAATCGTTTGCCATAGAAATGGATAGTAGTAGCGGAGAACGCGCCGGTAGATCGACATTTTGGAATTTCAGATTGCGGATTTTAGTTTTTGGACTGAACTAGGGCGAATTCATTCGACATTGAATCGAGAGATTCCTCCAACCTTCGCATAAAGCTACGGCTTGGCAGGCGCGTTCGATCGGAATGACAACATGCATCATCTTCTTGAAACTTGGTTCAACTGGGTATTGACCGGCGGCTATACCGGGATTGTCGTTTTGATGGCGATGGAGAGCTCGATCCTTCCGGTCCCGAGCGAAATCGTCATTCCGCCGGCTGCATTTTTGGCCGCGCAGGGAAAACTGAATCCTATTGGGGTGGTGTTGGCCGGGACATTGGGATCGTATTTAGGCTCTGCTGTCACTTACTGGGCATCGCGTTTTATTGGACGTCCGCTCGTCGTAAAGTACGGCCGTTTCGTGTTGCTCAGCGAAAAGAAACTGGAACAAGCCGAGCACTGGCTGGCCCGCTACGAGGCGGGCGGAGTTTTCTTTGCGCGGCTGCTTCCGGTCGTTCGCCATTTGATCTCGATCCCAGCGGGGATTGTTCGGATGAACTTCGGCGTGTTTAGTTTTGTCACCGTCGCTGGCTCCGCGCTCTGGTGCTCGATCTTGGCCTACCTCGGGGACAAAGCTTATCGCCTTGAGCCGGAGCTTTTGACAAGCCCGGAGGCACTCATGCGTTTTATTCATGGACAATCGCGTGGAATCCTGCTGGTGATCGCGTTCTTTGCCGCTCTTTACATGCTTAGCCTCCGGTTGATGAAGCCACGCTCCGGCGCATAAACCGCTGCGCCGGAAAATCTAAGTGCCAAAACTTCATTGCTTGCCAGACGGGCCAATTTGTTTTTTTGACTTTTCGTCATTCGGATTTGTTTCGACATTCGAAATTCGTGCTTCGGATTTTGCGACCCGACCGTCTCTCCCATCGTGGAGAGCCGCCGTGAGGAGGCAGACCGTGGTGAGGCCCAAGTCGTAAACATTTCTGTTTGAAAATTGAACAAAAGTGTCGCTCAGCGGTCAGTGGTAAAGTGAACAACGTATGAATAACTGCATCGGACTTATGGATGACATATTCGCAGTTCGGAATGGCACCGGAGCTGCTCATGGAAAAAACGGACACAAGATGAAACGAAATCAGCAAATTTTAAAGCGACGCACAAGGCTCTCGCTGGGCGATCTGATCCTGGCGGTCAGTTCCTGCACAAACAGCAACACGGAGACGGTAGCAGCAGTGGCGGATCTTCTCGCCAGCGGCAAGGTGCGTGTGCACGACAACGGGCGTTTCCTGCGTGCCCGCGTTTGCTAGGCTGGCGACGAAACGGTTTTCAACGCTCGCTCCGGTGATTTATTGCCGGAGCGATTTTCTTTCCGGTTAACGCCTCGCTTCAGCGAGGTGGTTGAACTTCGTGCTGTACCAGCGCGCTAAAGCACGGTGTTAATGAAACAAAAGCCTTTTCGCTGAAGCCGCTCGCTTTTATGTTTCGAGCGTGATTGACCGTTATTCCCGGCCGGAGATGAGCAAAATCTGGTCGGACGAACGCAAATTCCAGATTTGGCTGGACATCGAAATTCTCGCCTGCGAGGCAATGGCGGAGCTGTGCCAGATTCCGAAGGAGGACGCTGCTGAAATTCGGAAGCGCGCGCGCTTTTCAATTCCGAAAATCCTGGAAATCGAAAACCGAACGAACCACGACGTCATCGCTTTTCTGGAGAATGTGGCTGAGTCCGTCGGCCCGGCGTCGCGCTGGATTCATCAGGGGCTGACTTCATCAGATATTTTGGACACGACCCTCGCCGTCCAACTGAACGAGTCGTGCCAAATTCTCCTCGACGACCTGCAAGCACTATGCACGGCTATTGCTGGACAAGCGCGCCGGTTCAAAATGATGCCGATGATCGGGCGCAGTCACGGCGTGCACGCGGAGCCGATCACATTTGGATTAAAGCTGGCCCTCATGTATGACGAATTTGGGCGCGCGGAGGAGAGGCTGACACAAACGCGTGAGCGCATTCGCGTCGGCAAGATAAGCGGAGCGGTCGGCACGCACGCGCACATCGATCCGAAGATTGAGCGCGCGGTTTGCGAAAAGCTCGGACTAAAACCGGCAACACTCTCAACCCAGATCGTGCAGCGCGATCGTCATGCGGAATTCATGAGCACGCTCGCTGTGATGGCATCGAGCATCGATCGTTGGGCGACAGAATTTCGGCATCTCCAGCGCACTGAAGTTCTCGAGGTGGAAGAATTTTTTGGCGAAGGCCAGAAAGGCAGCTCCGCCATGCCGCACAAGCGCAATCCAATTACAAGCGAACGCTTGAGTGGTTTGGCACGCGTCATTCGCGGTAACGCAGTCGTCGCGTTGGAGAACGTGGCTCTCTGGCACGAGCGCGACATCAGTCACTCCAGCGCGGAGCGAATCATTCTGCCCGACTCGTGCATTCTGCTCGATTACATGCTCGCGAAATTGCGGCACATCGTCGAAAAATTGCAGGTCTATCCAGAGCGCATGGCGCAAAACCTCTCTCTGACAAAGGGCCAGTATTTCAGCCAATCGATCTTGCTCGCGCTTACACGCGCAGGCGCGGAGCGGAAGAACGCGTACGAAGCCGTGCAACGCGCGGCGATGAAAACTTGGAAAGGTGAGGGAACGTTCGCTGAAAACGCAAAGCGCGAACCGGAAATCACAGCGAAACTTTCACCCGAGGAAATCGATCGTCTTTGTTCGCTGGACATTCATTTCAAACATATCGATACGACCTTCAAAGCGCTGGGCCTGGAATAAGTCGGAATCCAGAATTTCCGCGCAACAGTTAGTTAAGTGGTTGGCGGTGGGTGTTGCTCATGGTCAGAAGGGAACGAATGTTTCCTTCAAGTATAAAATAATACCGAATATGATCATACTCCAGCCGATCAATCGCATTGGCTTCTTGCGAATTCTAGCGGCCATGTCCGAGGGAATCTTTCCTTCTCTCTCTAATCGATCGACGTGCTTGGCCCGATACATCTGGCGTATTCCCTCGTAGACGAAAACGACCAAAGCGACCAAGCCGATCACAAACCGCCCGATGGAAATATGGGATACCATCCAACTACAATTCGACGACAGTCTGTCTCGCATATTTCGTCGGTTATTTGGGAGCGAGTCGAGAAAGAACGAAAGCAAGAACCTCATTCGTACCGCAGCGCTTCGATGGGATCGAGGTTTGCTGCGCGATATGCTGGGTAAAGACCGAAGCCGATCCCGATTGCAGAACAGACAAGCACGCCGGCGATTGCCCAGCCGTAAGGGAAAATGAGATCCATTTTGAGCCACGCCGCCAGCAGATCGCCCACGATGATTCCGAGGATGATGCCGAGCACACCGCCAGCTTCGGAAATGAAAACGGCCTCGGTCAAAAATTGCCGCAGAATGTCGCGGCTACGAGCACCGATCGATTTGCGGACGCCAATTTCCTTCGTTCGTTCGGTGACGCTCACCAGCATGATATTCATGATTCCGATTCCGGCCGCGACTAGCGCGATCAAACTGATGACGAACGCGCCTACGCGCACATATCCCGCCACGCTAACAAACGCGCTCTTGAGCGAGTCGTTGCTGTAAATCTCAAAATCGTTCGGCTGGTCTGGACGCAAGCCGCGCGCGATACGCATGGCGCCGATGCCGCGATCAAACGTGCGATTATAAGTATCTGTCGTGAACGCTTGCGTCGCGACGTTCACGGTGCGTTTCGCTTCGCCGTAATCCTCGAAGAAGCGCGTAATCGGCATGATAACAATGTCGTCCTGGCTTTGGCCGAAGGCGGTCCCTTTTTCTGCGAGCACGCCGACGATCGTGTAAATGTGCCCGCTGACGCGAACGACTTTGCCGATCGGCGTTTCGTGTGGAAATAATCTTTTCTCGATTATCTTTCCAACGACGATCACGCGTCGCGAAAGATCGACATCTTCATCGGTCAAATTGCGGCCGTAACCCAGCGTGTAAGCATTCGCGGTGAGAAAGCTTCGGTTTGTTCCAACAAGTTGAAGACTCGGCGTCGTCTTTACGCCGTTATAAACCGCCTGGCCTTTGATTTCGTACCCGAAACATTTGAGGCAAATCTCGCGCGCCTCGCCTTCCATCAATCGGTAATAATGCAGTGCTTCCTTATAACTAACGTTATGCCGGTTGCGAAATTTCTCCTGCGCGTCGCCGTTCACGCTTACGTTGGCCGGATATTTGGCGAACTGAAAAATGTTGGAGCCGAGAAAGCTGATGCCGTTCTCAATCGAGTATTGCAAAGCGCCGATCGCGGTCATCACCGAAATCACCGAGAACACACCGATGGTGATGCCCAGCATTGTCAGCACGGAGCGCAGTTTGTTCGCCCCGAGGGACGACCACGCCATTTTTATGATTTCGCCAAATAGCATTTTATTAGTTCACCACAGAGATCACGGAGCTACAAAGAAACTTCTTCAGGCGGGCCGAGAACTTTGCGTCGAACGCCATGCGTCAGTACGCGTTCATTGAAATTAATCAGAAGTCCAACCTTGAGGCCGCTTAACCTCAGATCGCTGAGTAACTGCGCCTCATGGATACCCGCGAGCTGATCCACCGACTTTATTTCCACTAGAATCTTATTGGCAACGATCAGATCAGCGCGATAGCCACAATCAAGCTTCGCTCCTTTGTAACTGAGCCGAAGCGGTTTTTGGCATTCGAACGGCACATTGCGAAGACCCAGTTCGCGGCAGAGGCAAATCTCGTACGCCGATTCAAGCAGCCCCGGCCCGAGCGCGCGATGCACTTCAATCGCGCAGCCAATCACTAGCTCGGTCAGTTGATTAATGTCTTTCACAACCTCTGTGTTCTCCGTGGGCTCTGTGGTTAAAATCTGATCACTCATAGCGCAGTGCTGTGACTGGATCGAGGCGCGACGCTGTCCAAGCCGGCGCGAATCCCGAGAACAAGCCCGTCAATATTGAAACAATCATGCTTAGGAATACCAGGTCGACCGAGAAATGGATCGGAAAAGAGGGGAAAGCTTTGCCGATTCCGAAGCACATTAGATAAGCAAACACAAGGCCGATAAATCCGCCGAGGAGACAAAGCGCTGTCGATTCAATCAGGAATTGCAGCAGGATCGTTCGCTGCCGCGCACCGAGCGCTTTGCGTGTTCCGATTTCTTTTGTGCGCTCTTTTACGCTAACAAACGTGATGTTCATGATGCCGATCGCGCCGACGAAAAGCGACAGACCAGTGATAAACAGCCCGGCTATCGCAATTGAGTTTTTCACTGGATCAAGCGTGCTTTTGAAGGCTTGTTGTTCGTTGATCGAGAAATCGTCCTTTTTCTCAGGTGGCAATCCGCGGACGCGCCGCATCAAACCGGTCAGCTCGTCCTTGGCATCGGCCAATCTGGTCTTGTCTTTCACTTTGACTCGCACGTCCGAATCGCTCTTCGCCGAAAAATATTTGTTAAACGCGGCGAGCGGCATCGCCACCATCGAGTCCCAGCTGAACAAACCGAGAAACGTGCCTTGCCGCGTGTTTACGCCAACGACTTTGAAAAGTTGCCCATTAATCAGCACCGATTTGTCGATCGGGTTTTCGGAAGGGAAAAGCGCATCTGCGACGTCAAAGCCGATCATGACAACATTGGCGCCGCCACGCGATTCGAGTTCGTTGAAGAATCGCCCGTTCGTACAATCGATTGTCGATGTTACGATAAAATCCGACGTGGTCCCGAGAACGAAGACGTTGTTCACCTGGTTGCCGCCATATTTGATCGATCGCATCAAATTCGACGTCGGCACCGCGATGACCAGATTGGAGTTCGGCGTTGCCGCGATCATCCGGTTCAAAGTTTCGGCGTATTCGGTTTTGATCTTTTTTCGATCGCGGTAGTTCCACCAATCGTCCACGGGCTTCCACGGCCATTGCGTGACGTAGAGAACGTCGTCGCCAAGCACCGCCATGCTTTTATCGAAACCTATCGATATGCCGTTCACGGCAGTGCCCATCAACGTCACGGCGATAATGCCGATAATAACTCCGAGCGCGGTGAGCGTTGATCGCGTCAGGTTCGAGCGCATTTGCGCGGCCGCGATTTTCCAGCTCTCGCTCAGCTCGTACAGAAAACGTTTCATATCGATCGTGCCGGTATGCTTTCAATCGCCAAGTCGAGTTCCGGAATAAATCCGGCGTGATCCATCTCAATGAGTCCATCGCGCAAATGCACGGTACGACGCGCGTGTGCCGCTATGTCTCGTTCATGTGTCACGAGGATAATTGTGTTGCCGTGCTGATATAAATCCTCGAGCAAGGCCATGATTTCTTCGCCTGTTTTGGAATCGAGATTACCGGTCGGTTCATCGGCTAGAATAATCGATGGTCCGTTGACGAGCGCGCGCGCGATCGCCACGCGCTGACGTTGACCGCCGGAAAGTTCGTTAGGCTTGTGATGAACGCGATCGCCCAGGCCGACGTCTGTCAGCACCTGTGTCGCGCGTTCCACGCGACGTTCGGGCGCGATGCCCGCATAAATGAGCGGCAGCTCGACGTTACGTAACGATGTCGATCTCGGGAGAAGGTTGAACGTTTGAAACACAAAACCGATCTCGCGATTGCGAACGGCTGCGAGCTCGTCGTCATCCATTTCGGCGACGCTCTTGCCGTTGAACTCGTAGCGGCCGGAAGTCGGCGTATCGAGACAACCAAGCATGTTCATCAGCGTCGATTTACCGCTGCCGCTCGGTCCCATGATAGCGATGTATTCGTTGCGGTGAATCTTCAGAGTGACGCCGCGCAGCGCATGAACGACTTCCTCGCCCATCACATAGTTCTTCGTGATGTTCTCAATGTCGATCACGACCGGCCCCAGCGGGCGGATATTGTTCGAGTTCATGCGCTCGAAATTCAGCTGTAGCCGTCGCCCTGTGGGCGACGCGCTTCGCACGGCGAAGCGGCTACAGACATCACTTCATCCCTTCTTTGTCGAGCGTTACCTTGGCGCCATCTTTCAATTTCCGGCTGATTACGCTGTAACTTCCCGAGATTACTTCGTCACCGGGTTGAATGCCGTTTTTGATTTCGGTGTAAGTGTCGTCGGAAATTCCAGTCGTGACTTTCACCACCAGGGCCTTGTTTCCTTTTTTGAGGAACACGTCCTTGGACACTTTTTCGCGCTCTTCTTTTTGTGCCGCTTTCTCGGCGCGTTCATTGACGAACTCAGCATTGTTATCGCTCTTATCGCGCTGCGCGACCTTCTGCTTTTTCTTTTCGATTTCTTCCGGACTCAAATTGCTCTCACCAGTGCGAATGGTCACGGCCTGCATCGGCACGGCCACGACGTCTTTCACTTCGTTCGTGTGGATTTCCGCGGTGCAACTTAGCGCGGGCTTTAACGTCACGTCGGTGTCTTCGATTCGAATTTTTACTTCAAAGTTGGTGACCTCTTCCTGTGTGCCCGTGCCGGTTGTCTTTCCGGTGTTAGCGATCTGATAAACGGTGCCGTGAAATTTACGATCGCCGTAGGCGTCGATTTTCACTTCAGCCTTGTCACCTATCTTCACATTGACGACATCGTTCTCGTTGACATCTACGCGCGCTTCCATGTGGCTGAGGTCAGCGACGCGCATCACTTCCGTGCCAGCAAATTGTCCCGTGGCCACAAGGCGTTCGCCCTGTTTGCTGTTGAGAACTGTGACCGTGCCATCGATGGGTGAATAGATGGTGGTCTTCGATAATTGATCGCGCGCCTGACTCGAGCCTGCTTCCGCCCGCTCGATTTCATGCAGCGAGCTTTCATAGGTGCTCTTGGCGACGTCGGACGCTGCTTCAGCGGCATTGTATTCCTGCTCTGAAATCAGCTTTTTACCGAACAAGTCTTCCGCTCGCTTTAAATCATGCTCGCTCTTCAACATGGTCGCTTTTTGTTGAAGATTGGTGGCTTTCGCTGCACTGATCGCAGCCTCCTGTTGTTCCACCAGCGCTTTGTACGAATCGGGCCGGATCCGCACGAGCAAATCGCCTTTCTTCACAGCTTTTCCATCATCCACCGGCAGCTCGATGATTTCGCCTGCGACCTCCGGGGAAATTTTCACCTCTGTTTCCGGCTGAACTTTTCCAGTCGCTGAAACCGTTTGCACGATGGTTTTGCGAATCGCCTTTTCCGTTGTAACCGGAATCGGCTTCTCGCGCTTGTTCCAGATTATGGACGCGACGATGCAAAGCACGATCAGCCCGATCGAGCCGAAAATGATTTGCTTTTTGCGCCGGGCACGACGCTGTTTCGCGGTCAGCGGCGCGGGGGCAGGTGTGCTTACGGTTTGGTGCATTGCAGGACCGGTTCTCGGGGTGAAAGCGTCAGGGTCAGTTGGTTGTTGGACTCTTGCAAACGAAATCCCGTTCATGATAACGTTGGGATGCAACGAGAACGGGCTTTGGATTCAGCTAATTGCCACTTGCTTCGTTGAGCTTGTCCGCTGATCCGACGGGTTGCTGACGTGGCGAGCCGTAATTTGTTCAATTGCCCATCCT
>Ga0209472_1001551_pt1 | contig 13241 bp, 6 predicted proteins | sample GraSoiAngelo_130_FD_185887 | JGI IMG/M metagenome (GOLD analysis project Ga0209472, IMG submission 185887) | Grasslands soil microbial communities from the Angelo Coastal Reserve, California, USA - 14_0929_02_20cm (SPAdes) (version 2) | ecosystem: Environmental > Terrestrial > Soil > Grasslands ...
GTGCCAGAGCTCGCGCGACACCTTGCCCTGCTGCTCGGACTCGGCAAGGATAGGCTCCAGGTCCACCATCGCGGTGTTGCAACGCTTGACGAATTCCCCGTTGAAGTCGAGCACATAGGCGATGCCGCCGGACATTCCGGCGGCGAAGTTGCGTCCGGTGACGCCCAGGACGGCGACCGTCCCGCCGGTCATGTACTCGCAGCCGTGATCTCCGACGCCTTCGACGACGGCGGTGGCGCCGGAGTTGCGCACCGCGAAACGCTCGCCGGCCACGCCGCGGAAATACGCTTCCCCGGCGATCGCGCCGTAGAGGACCACGTTGCCTGTGATGATGTTTTCGGTCGGATCGCCGCGGAACTTGGGCGAAGGCGAAACGATGATGCGCCCGCCCGAGAGTCCCTTTCCGCAATAGTCGTTGGTATCGCCGATCAGATCGAGGGTCACGCCTTTGGCGAGGAAAGCACCGAAGCTCTGACCCGCGGACCCGGCAAACCGGGCGTGGATCGTGCCATCGGGCAACCCCTCGTGCCCGTAACGCCGCGCGATCTCGTGCGAGAGCATCGTGCCAACGGTACGGTTGCCGTTGCGGATCGGCATGTCGATCGAAACCTTCTCGCCGCGCTCAAGGGCCGGGCGCGCAAGCTCGATCAGCCGGTTGTCGAGGGCCTTTTCGAGTCCGTGATCCTGCTTTTCCGAGTTGTAGCGCGCGACGTCCGTGGGCATGTCCGGCATCTTGAATATCCGCGAGAAGTCGAGGCCTTTCGCTTTCCAATGCTCGATGCCTTTCTTCATGTCGAGGAGTTCGGTGCGGCCGATCAGCTCGCTGAATCTGCGTACGCCAAGCTCTGCCATCAACTCCCTTGCCTCTTCGGCGACGAGGAAGAAGTAGTTCACGACGTACTCCGGCTTGCCGGAAAACTTCTCGCGGAGCACCGGATCCTGAGTCGCGACGCCGACCGGACAGGTGTTCAGGTGGCATTTGCGCATCAAGATGCAGCCGCTCACGACGAGCGGCGCGGTCGCAAACCCGAATTCGTCGGCGCCGAGGATCGCGCCGATCACCACATCGCGGCCGGTCTTGATCTGTCCGTCCACCTGAACCGCGATCCGGCCGCGCAAGCGGTTGAGCACCAGGGTCTGCTGCGTTTCTGCGAGTCCCAGCTCCCAAGGCGTGCCCGCGTGCTTGATCGACGACCAGGGCGAGGCGCCCGTGCCGCCATCGTGCCCGGAAATGGTGACGTGGTCGGATTTGGCCTTGGACACACCCGCAGCCACGGTGCCGACGCCCACTTCAGAGACGAGCTTCACCGAGATGGACGCGGAGGGATTCGCGTTCTTCAAGTCGTGGATCAGCTGCGCCAGGTCCTCGATCGAGTAGATATCGTGGTGTGGCGGCGGCGAGATCAGCTCCACGCCGGGGGTCGAGTAGCGGATCTCGGCAATGTAATCGGAGACCTTGCGCCCGGGCAGCTGCCCGCCTTCGCCGGGCTTGGCGCCCTGGGCGATCTTGATCTGGATCTGTTCGGCACTCGCAAGATATTCGGCGGTCACCCCGAAGCGCCCCGAGGCGACCTGCTTGATCTTGGACTTGAGCACGTCGCCTTCGCGCAATTCGATGTCGCGCGCGACGCGGTTCGCTCCGAGGCGCGAGCGCAGCGTCTCGCCGGCTTTCACCGTCGCGTAACGCTTGCGGTCCTCGCCGCCCTCGCCGGTGTTCGACTTCCCGCCGATGCGGTTCATCGCCACCGCGAGCGTGGTGTGCGCTTCGACCGAGATCGACCCGTGCGACATGGCGCCGGTCGAAAAACGCTTGACTATCTCGGCTGCGGGTTCGACCTCGTCGATCGGAACGGGCTTCACGCGATCGAGGCGAAATTCGAACAGACCGCGGAAGGTCATGTGACGCCGGGACTGGTCGTTGATGATCGCCGCGTATTCCTTGTATGCCTGGGACGAATTCTGCCGCGCCGAGTGTTGCAGCTTCGCGATCGCGTCGGGTGTCCACATATGCTCTTCGCCGCGCACGCGCCACGCGTACTCCCCCCCCGCATCCAGCACCGACTGCAGCACCGGATCGGCGTCATCGAACGCGGCCCTGTGTATGCGGATCGCTTCTTCGGCGACTTCGAACACGCCTATGCCCTCGATCGACGAGGTGGTGCCGGTGAAATACTTGTCGACCAGCGACTTTGCGAGGCCGACCGCCTCGAAAATCTGCGCGCCGGTGTAGGACATGTAGGTCGAGGTCCCCATCTTGGACATCACCTTCTTCAGGCCCTTGCCGATCGCCTTCACGAAATTCTTGATCGCCTTTCTGCCGTCGAGATCCGGGCCGAGGTCCCCCTTCGCCGCAAGATCGAGCAGCGTCTCGAGAGCGAGATACGGGTGCACCGCCTCGGCGCCATAGCCTCCGAGCAGGGCAAAGTGGTGCACCTCGCGCACCGAGCCCGTTTCCACCACGAGACCCGCGCTTGTGCGCAGACCCTTCACCACCAGGTGCTGATGGATCGCCGACGATGCCAGAAGCGCCGGGATGGCTACGCGTTCCCGCTCCACGAGCCGGTCGGAGATCACGATGATCGAGTAGCCCGCGCGCACCGCATCCTCGGCCTGTGCGCAAAGCGACGCGAGGCGCGCCTCGACCGCCTCCTTGCCCCACGCGAGGGGATAGGTGATGTCCAGCTCGAACGAGCGGAACTTGCCGCTGGTATAGCGCTCGATGTGCCGGATTTTCTCCATTTCGAAGAAGTCGAGGACCGGCTGCGATACCTCGAGCCGGAGAGGCGGGTTCATCTCGTCGATGCCGAGCAGGTTCGGCTTCGGCCCGATGAAGGACACCAGAGACGTCACCAGCTCCTCGCGGATCGGGTCGATCGGGGGGTTTGTGACTTGCGCGAAGAGCTGTTTGAAATAGTGGTACAGCGTCTTGTTCTTGTCCGAAAGCACAGCGAGCGGCGAGTCGTTGCCCATCGAGCCGACGGGTTCCTCGCCGTTCATCGCCATCGGGGTCATGATGAACTTGATGTCCTCCTGCGTGTAGCCGAAGGCCTGCTGGCGATCGAGCATCCGCACCGCGCTCTTGAGCGGTGGAGTCTTTTCGGTCTCGACCTCGTCGAGCTTGACGCGGATGCGCTCGATCCAATCCGCGTAGGGTTTCGCACCAGCGAGCGTGTTCTTGAGCTCTTCGTCGTCGATGATCCGGCCCTTCTCCAGATCGACCAAGAACATCCTGCCGGGCTGCAGGCGCCATTTCTTGATGATTTTCTCCTCGGGCACGGGCAGGCAGCCGCATTCCGAGCCCATGATCACGAGGTCGTCCGCAGTGACGATGTAGCGCGAGGGCCGCAGGCCGTTCCTGTCGAGCGTCGCGCCTATTTGGCGCCCGTCCGTAAACGCTATCGAAGCGGGTCCGTCCCAAGGCTCCATCATCGCGGCGTGATATTCGTAGAATGCGCGCCGTGTCGGGTCCATCAGCGTGTGGTTCTCCCAAGCCTCGGGGATCATCATCATCATCGCGTGCGCGATCGAATACCCTCCCATCACCAAGAGCTCGAGCGCGTTGTCGAACGAAGCGGAATCCGATTGCCCGTCGTAGATCAGCGGCCAGATTTTCTCGAGGTCGCGGCCGAGTACCGGACTCGAGATCGCGCCTTGGCGCGCGCGGATCCAGTTGACGTTGCCCCGCAGGGTGTTGATCTCGCCGTTGTGGCAGATCATGCGGAACGGGTGCGCCAAGTCCCAGGACGGGAAGGTGTTCGTGGAGAAACGCTGGTGCACCAGCGCGAGCGCGGATTCGACGCGCGCGTCCTGCAGGTCCTTGTAGTACTGGCCGACCTGGTGCGCGAGCAGCATGCCCTTGTAGCACGCGGTGCGCGCCGACATCGAGGGGACGTAAAATTCCTTGCCGTGCGCGAGCTTGAGCGCCTGGATCGCGTGGCCCGAGCTCTTTCTGATGATGTAGAGCTTGCGCTCCAGCGCGTCGGTGACGGTCACTCCTTTGCCTCGCCCGATGAACACTTGCCGGATCACAGGCTCGATCCGTTTCGCCGGTTCCGCGAGGTCGCTGTTGTCCACGGGAACGTCCCGCCAGCCGAGCAGGGCCTGGCCCTCGTCCTTGATCGCGCGCTCGATCTCGTACTCGCAGGCAAAGCGCGAGGCCGGGTCGCGCGGCAGAAAAACGATACCGACACCGTATTGGCCCGCAGGCGGCAGCTTCATACCCTGCTTTGCCATGACTTCGCGCAGGAACTTGTCGGGGATCTGGATGAGCAGGCCTGCCCCGTCCGAGAGCTTGGGATCCCAGCCCACTGCGCCGCGGTGGGTGAGATTGCGCAATACCGTGAGACCTTGCTCGACGATCGAATGCGATTTCTTGCCCTTGATATGGGCGACAAAACCCACGCCGCAGGCGTCATGCTCGTTGGCGGGGTGGTACAGACCCTGGGGCTCGTTGAGAATCACGCTGTTTCGAACGAATGGGGTTTGCCGGCGGCGGAAATTCCCTCATTCCGCGCTTCTCGGGCCGGGCTTTCGACTATACCTGCGTTCCCTTGCTGCCTCAAGTGCTTAGAGCGGATCCGCGGAGCAGCACTCCGAGGTACGGCTAGCGCTCACTTAGGCAGCGAGCCGTGAAAGCGTGTGATCAATGGCGCCCTCCGGTATATCGCCGCGAAGCAGGGCCGCGCCCAGCCGCTCCAGGAGAACAAAATGGACGCGGCCATCCTTGGTTTTCTTGTCGAGGCGCATCAGTTGCCGCATCCGCGCAGGCGAAATTCCCCTTACGGCTGTCGGAAGCCCCGCGCGCTCGAGCAGCGAGCGGATGCGAGCGGAGTCGGCCTGCGACAGATAGCCCAGCTGACGCGACAGGTCAGCCGCCATGACCATCCCGGCCGCGACGGCCTCGCCGTGGAGCCAAGCACCGTAGCCGAGGCCCGTCTCGATGGCGTGGCCGAACGTGTGACCGAAGTTGAGCAGCGCGCGCAAGCCGCGCTCGCGCTCGTCCTCGCCGACGATTTCGGCTTTGATCGCAATCGAGCGCACCACCGCATGTTCCAGAGCCTCCGGATCGCGCGCCAACAGGCGATCGACATGTGCCTCGATCCAGCTGAAGAACGCCGCGTCGCGGATCAGGCCGTGTTTGATCACTTCCGCAAGCCCCGAGCGCAGCTCGCGCTCGGGGAGGGTTTCGAGGGTTTGCATGTCGGCCACGACCGCCTGAGGCTGATGGAAAGCGCCGATCATGTTTTTCCCGAGCGGGTGATTGATGGCGGTCTTGCCGCCGACCGATGAATCCACTTGGGCGAGCAGCGTGGTCGGGATCTGAACGAAGGGCACGCCGCGCTGATAGGTGGCGGCGGCGAATCCCGCCAGATCCCCTATTACACCGCCCCCAAGGGCGATGAGCGTGGTATCACGCGCGCAGCGCTGCTCGAGCAGGGCATCGAAGATCGCATTCAGGGTGCGCCAGTCCTTGCGCTCCTCGCCGTCGGGAACGACGATGCGGACCACCTCGACGCCCTCACGGGCGAGCGCGCCGGCAACGCGATCGAGATAGAACGCCGCGACCGTGGGGTTGGTGACGACGGCCGCTTTCTTTTGCGCCAGGAAAGGAACAATGAGGCCGGCCCGATCGAGGAGCCCGGCACCGACGTGAATAGGGTAGGAGCGCTCCCCGAGCGCTACGCTGAGAGTTTGCATGCTTCGTCGAACCGGGCGAGCACCTGCGCGAGCAAGGAGCCGATGCCCTGACGGCCGGTCTCGATCACCAGGTCCGCGACATCCCGATAAAGCGGGTCGCGCACGGCATAAAGCGCCTCGAGCCGGTCGCGCGGGTCGCCACCCTGTAAGAGCGGTCTGGACTTGTCGGCGCGGGTTCGCTGCCACAGTACCGGCGGAAGCGCGTGGAGGTACATGACGAAGCCGCGGGTCCTGAGATTGTCGCGGTTGCGGGGATCGAGCACTGCGCCTCCGCCGGTAGCGAGCACGACATCGTTCAGCGCGGTCAATCGTTCGATCACCTCGGACTCGCGCTTGCGAAATCCGGCCTCGCCCTCGATATCGAAGATCACGGCGACGCGCACCCCGGTCCGTGCCTCGATCTCGCGATCGGCATCGTAGAACGTCTTCCCCAGGCGCTTGGCGAGCTGCCGGCCGACCGTGGTCTTGCCGGCGCCCATCATGCCTACCAGGAATAGCTTGTGGTTTGTCTTCACGGGGATATTGTAGCAACCCGCCCGTGTCGGGCTCGAAAGCAAAAGGCCGGCATTGCCGGCCCCTTGAGAGTGATGCGATTCTGCAGCGTCAGCGCTGGCTTATGATGCGCTGCTCGACGATGCGCGGAGTGATGAACACCAGGAGCTCGGTCTTGTTGTCCGAGCGGGAGTTGTTGCGGAAAAGCACTCCGAGCAACGGCAGGTCTCCGAAGAACGGCACCTTGGTAATCGTGGTCTGCAGGGTCTGGGTGTAGATGCCGCCGATCACGACCGTGCCGCCGTTTTCCACCAGCACCTGGGTCTGGACGTGCTTGGTGTCGATGGCGAAACCCTGGTTGGTGCTCTGGCCTACTGAGTCCTTGTTGATGTCCAGGGTCATGATGATGTTGCCGTCCGGCGTGATCTGCGGCTTCACCTTGAGCGCCAAGTTCGCCTTGCGGAACGAAATCGAGGTTGCGCCGCTCGAAGTCGCCTGCTGATAGGGCAACTCGGTTCCCTGCTCGATGAGCGCTTCCACGTTGTTCGCGGTCATCACCCGCGGACTCGAGATGATCTTGCCCTTGCCGTCGGCTTCCAGAGCCGAGAGCTCTAGCGAAAGCGCTCCGGTCAGTCGATTGGTGATGAGCAGGGCGATCGAGCCTGCGGCCACGGCATTGCCGACCGGGTTCGCAGGCAAATTGACGCTCAAATTGTCCGGAGTCTTCGTAGTTATGGTCCCGCCAGACGGAGGGAACAAGTTTTCAAAGTCGCCTAGCGTCCCAGTCTGGGTCACGGCTATCCCGGACTGATTGATGCCTACCGGGCTCGGACCCGTGCTGGTGCTGTTCTGGGTGAGCGGACGGGCCACATTGCCCAGACGCACGCCGAGGTTCTTCGCAAACGAGTCGTTGGCTTCGACGATCCGCGCCTCGATGAGCACCTGCTGCACCGGGACATCGACTTGGCCGAGGAGCTTGCGCACCTCCTCCAGCCGGACCGAGACGTCCTGAACGAACACCTGGTTGGTGCGAAGATCGACCGAGGCCGCGCCACGCTTGGAAAGAATGCGCTGCTGGGGATCGGCGAGGAGCTTCGCAAAAGCGTCGGCCCTGGCGTAGTTGAGCTGGAAGGCCTCGGTGCGCAGGGGCTCCAGCTCGGTGATCTGTGCGCTGGACTCCAGGGCGAGCTTTTCCTTGGTCGCCAGCTCGTCGCGCGGCGCGATCCAGATCACGTTGCCGTTCTTGCGCATGTCCAGGCCGCGGGTCTGGAGGATGATATCGAGCGCTTGGTCCCAGGGTACGTCCTTCAGGCGCAGCGTGAGGTTCCCGCCCACGGTGTCGCTGGTGATGATGTTCAGGTCGGTGAAGTCCGCTATGACGTTGAGCACACTCCTCACTTCGACGTTCTGGAAGTTGAGCGACAGCTTCTCTCCGGAATATCCGCTGCGCGTGCCCTGCACCAATTTGTTGGGATCGTACTGGATCGGTCTCACCTCGAGCACGAACTGCGTGTCGGTCTGGTAGGCATTGTGCTCCCAGAGACCGCGCGGTTCGATCACCATGCGCACGTTGTCGCCCTGGGGGAAAACGCTGAAGGTTTGCACCGGGGTTGCGAAGTCGACCACGTCGTAACGTTTCCGCAACACGTCGGAAACGCTCGTCTTGAGGAAATCGACGATGACCGTTTGTCCTTGCTGGCGAATATCCACGCCGGTCGACGTGTCGGAAAGCTCGACGACGATTCGCCCTTCGCCACCCCGTCCGCGTCGGAAATTGACGTCTTTCAGCGTGTGCTGGAGATCTAATCTGCCTTCCGCAAAGCGCGCCGCTCCGGTCGCGGCCTGCTGCGCGCCCCCCGTGGCGGCCAAGGTGATCAAGAAGCTGCTGCCGTCGATCTTGGACTCGTACGGAACCATGTTTCGTAGATTGAGTACCAGGCGGGTGCGCTCGCCCGCTTGCACCACGTTTATCGAGCGCAACACCCCCTCGCCGATATCCTGGCTGTTACGTCCCAAGCCGTTGGTGGTATCGGGAAAATCGAACGCGATCCGGGCCGGATTGGCGATCGTGAAACTGCCCGGGGGGGCTTCAATCGGGTTCTTCAGAGTGAGGCGTATCAGCACCTGGCCGCCGCTCTGCGTGACGTCGAAGTTTTCGATGCTGTTTTGCTGCGCCGAGGCGACCGACACGAGCAGGAGCAACCCCGATGGGCAAATCGCCGCCCGAATAAAGCTTCGCACGAGGACATGGTTCATTATTTCCCTCCTCCGACTTCCTGCAACTGCAAGGTGCTCTGACGTTCGGTCCAGTCGCCCACCGCATCCTGGATGAGCTCACGCAGCTGGATCTGGCTCTCCGTAATTGTGGTGATAAGGCCGAAATTCTGGCCCATGTAGTTGCCGACCTTGACGCGGTACAGGCCCGTATCGGCCTTGACCAGCGCAAAATTCGCCTTCCTCTGCTGCAGCACGCCGACCATCTTCAGCGATTCCAACGGATAAGCCTCGAGGGGTTCCTTCGGCCGGTTCAGATCGGGCTTGAGTCCGCCTCCGCCGCCGCTGCTCGCCGATTTCGTGACCAGCTCGATTTTCGCGCTGCTGAAGGGATCGATCTGATCGAAGGCCTTGTAGGGTACCGGCTCGTACGGCTTCACGACCGGCAGCGGATCGATCTTGCCGCGCAGATCTTTGGTCTTGTCCTTCAGTTCGGACTTGAGGTCGCCGAATTCCTCGCCGCCGCACCCCGCGAGCAGCAAGCCGAGCACGATGGCGGGGAGCGCTTTCATTTCTTGCCTGCCTTGACGCCCTTTGCCGCCCTGCTTTGGGCCGCTACTTCCTCCTCGTCCAAATAACGGAAGGTCTTCGCCGTGACGTCCATGACGAGCGACCCGTCTTTTCCTCCGGTCAGCCCAATATCGTTCAGGGTAACGATGCGCGAGAGCTGTCCGATGTCGCTCGCAAACTGCCCCATGTCGTGATAGCTGCCCGCGAGCTTCAACGTGACCGGCAGCTCGGCGTAGAACTCGCGCTTGGTTTCTGCGGGCGCCGGCTTGAACAGCTCGAATTGCAGACCGCGACCGAGCCCGGCCTGGTTGATGTCCACGAGCAGCGCGTCCATTTGCGACCGATTGGGAAGCTGCCTCAGAAGCGCGCCGAAGGAGCTGTCGATTTCGCGCAGCTGCTGACGGTAGAGATCGAGATTGATCGCCTGCTGCTGCTTCGCGACATATTCGTCTTTGAGCTTCGCTTCCTGGGCGCGCCCGGCATCGAGCGAATCCATCTCGTCCTGCCAATCGACGAAGTAACCGATCGCGATGATGCCGATCAGCACCCCGAGCAGCAGCATCGCCTTGGGCACCGGCGGCCATGCGCCCGGGTCGCGCGTATTGAGATTCTTGAACTGTTCGAGAAATTTCCGCATCGGGTCTCAGCCTTTGGCCGGAGCGGCCTTGGGTGCAGCCTTACCCGATTTGCCGGCATCCTCGGACTGGACCTGCTTCAGGCTCACGTTCATGATGAACTCGGAAACGCGCTTGTTGCTCACGAGAACGGCCTTTATCTCGACAAGATCGGGGTTCTCCAGGTAAGGCGACGCGGCAAAATTACGCATCAGGGTCGAGACTCGCGCGTTGGATTGCGCGTAGCCCACCATGTTGATCTTCAAGCCGGTCTGCTTGATTGCCTTGAGGTAAACGCCATCGGGCACCTGCTGAACCAGCTCCTGGAGCATATAAACGGCCTTCAGCTTCTTGATCTCCTCGATCTCCTTGTCGAGCCTGACGTTTTCCCTTTTCAGGAATTCATTGCGGTCGCTTTGCACGGCGATGTATCCCGCGATGGTCAGGTGCACTGCGCCGACGATCAGAAGCCCCAGCACGGCCACCATGCCTCCCAGCACGCCAAGATGCTGGCGCTGGGCCTTGCGGCGCGCCTCGCGCCAGGGGAGCAGGTTGATGCGAATCACGGATCGAATCTCCGCATGGCTAGCCCGCAAGCGACCATCAGCGAGGGCGCATCCGCGACCAGCTTCTTCAGCGAGACGCGCGGCGAAATCGCCATGCTCGCGAAAGGATTGGCAACCAGAGCGTTGATCTGGGTGCGGCTCTGCACCATCTCGTCGAGCCCCGGGATCACCGCTGAGCCTCCGGTGAGCAGAACGTGCTCGACCGAGGTGTACTGGGTCGATGTGAAGAAGAACTGCACTGCCCGCTGGATTTCCAGCGCGGCGTTTTCCATGAAGGGGCGCAGCACTTCCGTCTCGTAGTTCTCCGGCAGCCCGCCGGAGCGCTTGGCCGCCTCGGCTTCCTCCAGGCTCATCCCGTACACGCGCATGATGTCCTGCGTGAGCTGGCTGCCGCCGAATGCCTGCTCGCGCGTGTACACGGTCTGCTCGTTGCGCAGCACCGTGACGTTCATGACGTTCGCACCCAAATCGACCAGAGCGATATTCTGGTCTTTGCCGTTATCGGGGAATTGCTGCTGGATCAGCTCGAAGGAAGATTGGATCGCATAGGCTTCGACATCCATGACTATGGCTTTGAGTCCTGAGGCTTCGGCCACCGCGACGCGGTCTTCCACCTTTTCCTTGCGGGAGGCAGCGATCAGCACTTCGACCTCTTCCGGCCCCGACGGAGAAGTTCCCACCACCTGAAAGTCCAGGTTGACCTCCTCGAGCGCAAATGGGATGTACTGGTTGGCCTCGGTTTCGACTTGAACCTCCAGCTCTTCATCGCGCAGCCCCGCCGGTACGATGATCTTCTTCGTGATCACCGCGGCCGTGGGCAGGGCCAAGGCGACGTTTTTTGTGCGCGTCGCCATTCTCTTCCAGCCGCGCTGCACGGCATCGACCACGGCATCGAGGTTGGTGATGTTGCCGTCGAGGACCGCGTCCTTCGGCAAGGCTTCGATGGCGTAGCGCTCGACGCGCGGATTTCCCCTGCCCGCATCAGCGAGCTCCACGAGCTTCACCGAGGACGAGGAGATATCCATCCCGAACAGCGGCGGCGCCTTCGGCTTGAAAATATCGATATTGAAATTCAGTTGCAACCGGGATTTCCCCTTCAGGTATGGCCGGTTAGGCGCGATTAGTATAATTTACGTTAAATGCTAGCAACAACCCCACACCCTGTAAAGTAAATTATTCACGCGAGATATTAGGTGCTTAGGGTGAACCTGTCGCTGTTTCAGCTCTCTATAATGGGCGACCTTTTTCCGGGTATCCCCTGAATGTGGCTTCGATGGTTCGCCTTCCCGGTGTTGGCGCTCGCCGGGGTGGGAGTGCTGGGTTTGGCGCTGGCAGGCTTCGTGATCCTTCTGGCGTACCCCAACCTGCCCTCCATCGAGGCGCTCACCGAGTACCAACCGAAAATCCCGCTGCGCGTCTACACGGCCGACGGCGTGCTGATCGGGGAGTTCGGCGAAGAGCGCCGTTCGGTGGTCAGCATCGAGGAAGTTCCTGCTCTGATGAAACAGGCCATCCTAGCGGCCGAGGACGAGCGCTTTTACCAACATACCGGCGTTGACTACCACGGAGTGCTCAGGGCAGCCTACTCCAACTTGGTGACCGGCGGCAAGACTCAAGGGGCTTCGACGATCACGATGCAGGTCGCGCGAAACTTTTTTCTTTCCCGGGAAAAGACCCTGACCCGCAAATTGTACGAGGCGCTGCTGGCGTTCAAGATAGAAAATAGCCTCGGCAAAGATCAGATCCTGGAGATCTACATCAACCAGATCTATCTCGGCCAGAGGGCCTACGGGTTCGGCGCAGCGGCGCAAGTCTACTTCGGCAAGAGTCTATCCCAGCTCAATCCGGCCGAGATCGCGATGCTTGCCGGCTTGCCCAAGGCTCCTTCCTCCTTCAACCCCGTGATCAATCCCAAACGCGCCAAGCAACGCCAGCTCTATGTGCTGCGGCGCATGCACGAGCTCGCCCTGCTCGACGACGAGCGATACGAGGAGGCCCAAAAGACTCCGATCAGCGTCAAGCGCGAAGCCGTCACCGAGTACGAGATTCACGCCGAGTTCGTCGCCGAGATGGTCCGTCAGCTGCTCTATGAACGCTATCCGGAGGATGTCTACTCGCGCGGGTTTCGCGTCTACACGACGATTACGCGCGCCGACCAGGAAGCAGCTTATGCGGCCGTTCGCCAGGGCTTGCTCGAATACGACCGGCGCCACGGCTATCGCGGCCCCGAGGGATTCGTCGACCTCAAGGATGCGCAGGAGGAGGACTACGAGGAAACTCTGCAAGACCACCCCGACAGCGATGACCTGCTCGCGGCACTCGTTCTGGAGGCGACGCCGAAACGGGTGACAGCCTATCGGCGCGGAGGAGAAACCGTGACCGTGTCCGGAGAGGGACTCAAGTTCGCCGAGCGCATGCTCGATTCGCGCACCCCGCCGACCCGCAGGATCCGGCGTGGCGCCGTGATTCGCATCCAGAAGGACGAACACGACGATTGGCAGATCGTCCAGCTCCCGGAAGCCGAGGGCGCGTTCATCTCGGTCAATCCGCAGGACGGTGCGGTGCGATCGCTCGTCGGCGGCTTCGATTTCAATCGGAGCCAGTACAACCATGTGACCCAGGCCTGGCGCCAGCCGGGCTCGGGTTTCAAACCTTTCATCTATTCCTCCGCGCTGGAAAAGGGTTTTACCCCGGCCACCGTGATCAATGACGCCCCGGTGGTGGTCGACGCGGCGCTCACGGGAGGGCAGGTATGGGAGCCCAAGAATTATGACGGCAGGTACGAAGGGCCCATGAGCATGCGCATGGCGCTCGCCAAGTCCAAGAACATGGTGTCGATCCGCATCCTGCAGACGATCACCCCGCAGTATGCGCAGGATTACATCACCCGATTCGGCTTCGATGCCGATCGCCACCCGCCCTATCTCACCATGGCGCTCGGTGCGGGGTCGGCCACGCCCCTTCAGATGGCGCGCGCCTTTTCGGTATTTGCCACCGGCGGATACCGCACCGAGCCGTACGTGATTCAGAAGGTCGTCGACGACCACGGCAACGTTCTCGCGCAGGCACAGCCGGCTCGCGCCGGGGA
>Ga0209472_1001554_pt1 | contig 13225 bp, 16 predicted proteins | sample GraSoiAngelo_130_FD_185887 | JGI IMG/M metagenome (GOLD analysis project Ga0209472, IMG submission 185887) | Grasslands soil microbial communities from the Angelo Coastal Reserve, California, USA - 14_0929_02_20cm (SPAdes) (version 2) | ecosystem: Environmental > Terrestrial > Soil > Grasslands ...
GAACACGAACACCACCGCCGCCGACGCCGTGATCGCGATCAGGCCCTGCCGGACCGAGTCGGCGCCGAGCGAGGGCCCGACCGTGCGCTCCTCGAGGATCGTGACCGGCGCCGGCAGGGCGCCCGCGCGGAGCACGATCGCGAGGTCGCGCGCCTCGTCCACGGTGAACTGCCCCGTGATGACGGCGCGCCCGCCGGGGATGCGCTCGTTGATGCGCGGCGCCGAGTACACGTTGCCGTCGAGGACGATCGCCAGGTGCCGGCCGACGTTCTGCTCGGTGACCTCGCCGAAGATCCGCGTGCCCGTCGAGGTGAACTCGATCGCGACCTGCCAGTTGCCCGGGGAGTTCGGGTCGGCCTGAACCTCGGCGCGCGTGAGCTCCGCGCCCGTCAGGAGGGTACGCTTCTGCACGACGTAGGGCACCTTGCGCTCGGTCTTCGTCTCCTTGTCCACCCGCCGCTGGTAGAGCACCTCGGAGCTCTCCGGCAGGCTGCCCTTGAGCGCCTCCTCCACCGGGGTGCGCTCGTCCAGCAGCTTGAACTCGAGCAGCGCCGTCCTGCCGATGAGGGCCTTCGCGCGCGTAGGGTCCTGGACGCCGGGCAGCTGGATCAGGATGCGCTCGGCGCCCTGGCGCGTGATGACGGGCTCGGCGACGCCGAACTGGTCCACGCGGTTGCGGATGGTCTCGAGCCCCTGGCGGACGGCGTCGTCGTGGAGGCGCCGGATTTCCGTCTCGCTCATCACGAGCCTGAGCCGCCCGGCGGCCGGCTCTTCGTTGCGCCGCTCGAAGCGCTGGAACTCGCCCGCCACCGTCAGCAGGTCGTTCCAGGCCTGCGGAGACGCCAGCTCGACGGCGATCGTGGCGTTCCCCTCGCGCGCGATGCGCCTGACCGCGATACCCTTGCGCTCGAGCTGCGCCTTGAGGTCCTCGGCCGCCCGGTCGGTCTGGCTCGCCACGTGCTTGTCGACCTCGACACCGAGCACGAGGTGGATGCCGCCCTGGAGGTCGAGGCCGAGGTTGAGGGTCTGCTTCGGCGGGTAGAGGGACCAGACGGAGCCCAGGAGCACGACCAGGACGACGATGCCGCGCGTCCAGAGGTTCCTAGGCATTCCGCTCGCCCTGGACCTCCACGATGCGCCCGATGGCGGCGCGGTCGAACTCGAGCTTCACCTGGTCGGACACGCGGAGCACCACCTTTTGCTCCTCGAGCCCCGTGACCGTGCCGTGGAGCCCGCCGGTCGTGACGACGCGGTCACCCTTCTTCAACGCCGCGAGCATGGTCTCGCGATCACGCTTCTGCTTTTGCTGCGGGCGGATGAGCAGGAAGTAGAAGATCGCGAAGATCGCGGCGAAGAACAAGACCTGCGTCAGAATCGCGCTCGACCCGCCGACATTCATCGAAGCTCGCACCCTCCGGTGAGGTCAATCGGCCGAAGCATCCACGGATAATACTTCATAACGCGCGAAAAACCGAGACTTGAATGCCGCGAACGCGCGCTCCGTGATCGCGGCGCGCATCGCGCGCACGACGCCGATGAAGAAGTGCACGTTGTGGAGCGACAGCAGCCGGTACGCGAGCAGCTCGTCCGACATGAAGAGGTGGCGGAGGTAGGCGCGCGAGAAGCGCCGGCACGCGTAGCACGGGCAGTCGGGGTCGAGCGGCGCCGGATCGCGCGTCCAGCGCGCCTGCTTGAGCGTGACCGGGCCGTCCCAGGTGAAGCACTGGCCGTTGCGCGCATTCCGCGTCGGGAGCACGCAGTCGAACATGTCCACGCCGCGGGCCACGGCCTCCACGAGGTCCTCGGGCTTGCCGACGCCCATCAGGTAGCGCGGCTGGTCGGCCGGGAGGAGCTCGGCGACGAGCGCGGTGAGGTCGTACATCGCCGGCTTCGGCTCGCCCACCGCCATGCCGCCGATCGCGTAGCCGTCGAAGCCGAGCGCCACCGTCTCCCGTGTGGCGCGCCGCCGTAGCGCCTCGTCGGTCCCGCCCTGCACGATGCCGAACAGCGCCTGGCGCCCCGGGCCGCGGGCGGCGTGGGCCGCCTTCGAGCGGGCCGCCCAGCGGAGCGTGAGCTCGAGCGAGCGCTCGGCGGCGTCGCGGGTCGCCGGGTACGCGAAGCACTCGTCGAGCGGGTGGATGATGTCGGCGCCGAGCGCGTGCTGGATCTCGAGTGCCCGCTCCGGTGAGAGAAAGTGCGTCGAGCCGTCGACGGGCGACCGGAACTCGACCCCCTCCTCGCCGATCCGGCGGAGCTTCGCCAGGCTCCAGACCTGGAACCCGCCCGAGTCGGTGAGGAGCGCGCCGTCCCACGCCATGAACCGGTGGAGGCCGCCGAGCTCGCGGATGAGCTCGTGGCCGGGCCGGAGCAGGAGGTGGAAGGTGTTGCCGAGCACGATCTGCGCGCCCGCCGCACGGAGGTCGTCCGGCGCGAGACCCTTCACCGTGCCGCGCGTGCCGACGGGCATGAACACCGGCGTCTCGACCGCGCCGTGGCCGGTCGTGAGACGGCCCGCGCGGGCGGTGCCGTCGGTGGCGATCAGCTCGAAGGAGGTCACAGGATCAGCGTCGCGTCGCCGTAGGAGTAGAAGCGGTACCCGGCGCGCACCGCGTGGCCGTAGGATTTCAAGATCAGCTCGCGGCCGGCGAACGCGGCGGCGAGCACGAGCAGGGACGAGCGCGGAAGGTGAAAATTCGTGAGCAGCGCGTCCACGACGCGGAACCGATGGCCGGGCGCGATGTAGAGCCCCGCCTCGCCTTCGCGCGGCGCGATGCGCCCGTCCGCCTCCGCCGCGCTCTCGAGGGCGCGCGTGGTTGTGGTGCCGACGGCGATCACCCGACGCGCCTCGGCGCGCGCCCGGTTCACCGCGTCGGCCACGGAGGTCGGAATCGAGACGCGCTCGGGCGGCAGCGCGTGGTCCTCGATCCGCGCGGCCTGGATCGGGCGGAACGTGCCGGGGCCCACGTGCAGCGTGAGCTCGTGGACCTCGACGCCTCGCCGCTCGAGGCGCCGGAGGACGGCGGGCGTGAAATGCAGGCCGGCCGTCGGAGCCGCCACCGAGCCCGACGAGCGCGCGTATACCGTCTGGTACCGCTCGCGGTCCTCCGCGGCGGGCGTCGCGAACCGCGCGATGTAGGGCGGCAGGGGCGTGAGGCCGTGCTCGCGGAGCAGGTCGTCGATCGTACCGTCGAGCCGCTCGACGAGGCGCGGACCGTCGGCGGCGAGGCCGATGACGCGCAGCCGCGCCCCCGGCGCGCCCCCCGCCACCAGCTCGGCGCCCACGCGGCAGCGGCGCCCCGGGCGGACCAGCGCCCGCCAGCGGCGCTCGTTCTCCGGCCCGACGAACAGCAGCTCGACGGGTCGCCCGGCCGAGTCCCGCGCGAGCACGCGCGCCGGGATCACGCGCGAGTTGTTGACGACGAGGCAGTCGCCGGGCCGCAGGAGCTCGGGCAGCTCGGCGAACACCCGGTCCTCGAGCGCGCCACGCGCCCGGTCGATCAGGAGGAGGCGCGAGGCGTCGCGCGACGGGGCGGGCGCCTGGGCGATGAGCTCGCGCGGCAGGTCATAGTCGAACAGCGCGAGGTCCACGACCAGGCAGTGTACATGGGCACGCCCCCGGGCGGCCGGCGCGATATAAGGTTGACAGTCGTTTCGCAATTAGGTACACCTAATGCCGACTCGGTCTGGTCCGGGAGGGCCCCATGCGACATGTCCTGCTCGCGTTCGCGCTGTTCACCGCCGCTGCCACCGGGGCGGTCGCCCGGGCGGCGGACGTGCCGGAGATCGCCGTGACCATCGAGCGGAATCGCTTTCAGCCGGACGAGATCCGGGTGAAGGCCGGCACCCCCTTCGTGCTCGTGATCACGAACCGGGATCCCGGGCCGGAAGAGTTCGACAGCAAGCCGCTCCGCATCGAGAAGGTGATCCCCGCTGGCAAGACGGTCCGGCTCCGCATGCCGGCCCTCAAGCCGGGCGTCTACTCCTTCGTCGGCGAGTATCACGAGAAGACCGCGCAGGGGCGGATCGTCACCGAGTAGGCGATGGCCGCGACCTTCGTCGTCACGCTCCGCGAGGGCTTCGAGGCGGCGCTGCTCCTCGGCATCGTCTACACGTGTCTCGAGAAGCTCTCGGCCCGCCAGCACTATCGCTGGGTCACCCTGGGCGGGGCGCTCGGCCTCGCGGCGAGCGTTCTGATGGGCGTGGCGGTCAGCCTCCTCTCCGGTCCCCTGCTCGACCTGGGTCCCGACCTTCTCAGCGTCGTCGTCATCTTTACCGCCGTGGCGCTCCTGACGTGGCATGGCTGGTGGATGCGCAGGCACGCCGCGGCCCTGCGCGGCGACGTCGAGCGGCGCGTGCGCGAGGCGCATCTGACGCGCCGGCTCTGGGCTGTGGGACTCATCGCCTTCACGGGCGTCTTTCGCGAGGGCGCCGAAACCGTCCTGTTCCTGTGGGGACTCGTGGCCCAGGCGGCGACGGGCGTGGCGACGTGGTCCGGCCTCGCGGGTGGCGTGCTCGGTCTGGCGACGGCGGCGGCGCTCGGCGTGGCGGTCTTCCACGGCGGCCGGCGGCTCCGCCTGCCGACGTTCTTCGCCGTGACGTCCGCCGTCCTCCTGCTCGTGGCCGCGGGGCTCGTGGCCACGGGCCTCGGCCGCCTGCAGGGGCTCGGCGTCCTGCCCGAGACCGTTGCGGTCTGGGACACCTCCGCCGTGCTCGACGACACGAGCATGCTCGGCGGCTTCGCGCGTGGCCTCGTCGGTTACCGCGCGCGGCCCACGGCCGCCGAGGTCACAGGCTACGCGATCTACGTGTTGGGCGCGGGCGCCCTGTTCTTCCGGCGGCCCGCGTCGGGACGCTCCCCGTGAGGGCGGCGAATGAGACACGGCGGGCGGCACCCGAGCCGCCCGCGCCCCGGACGCTGACGACGGTCGAGCTGTTCGCGGGGCGGCGCGAGATCGTCATCGCGCATGGTGACGCGGAGTATCGACTGCGCATCACGCGCGCGAACAAGCTCATCCTGACGAAGTAGTCTCACCCAGCCAGCCGGTCCGTGCCGCGCGCGGACGCCGCCAGCCAGGGAGTGCGGTGACCCTTGACCGGAGGTACGCATGGCACGGATCCGCGGTGCGCTCACGGCTCTCATCCTCGTCCTCTCGCCGGCGATCGCCTTCGGGGCCGACGACGAGCCGAGCCTCGAATTCTTCTACCCGTTGGTCACGCGCAGGCCCGTGATCGAGCGCGAGCTCGAGCTCCGCGGGAGGCATGACAAGGGCCACGAGGGGCGCCGGAGCGAGCTGGCTGCGGCGCTCGAGCTGCCCCTGCTGCCGCGGTGGCAGCTCGAGCTCGAGGTCCCCGCGATCTTCACCCAGCCGCGCGAGGGCAAGGGCGCGACAGGCCCCGGCGACGTCGAGGTCCAGAACAAGTTCCTGCTCCTCAAGTCGATCGAGCACCGGGCGCTCCTCGCGACGGGATTCGAGCTCCGGCTTCCGTCGGGCTCCGAGCGCCGAGGGCTGGGAGGTGAGGCTGCCGTCGAGCCATTCCTGGTGGCGGGGATCGCGCTCGGGGACTTCGACCTGCTCGGTGACGCAGCGTACGAGTGGAACGTCAACGCGCACGTGCAGGGAGAGCGTGAGCAGGCGCTGACGACCGGCGTCGCGGTCGGCTACCGTGGCCTCCGAGGATTCACGCCCCTCGTCGAGTTGCTGACCGTCTCGCAAACGCGCGGCGACGGGGACGAGGGGCTTCGCGGCAAGACCCAGGTCTATGTCGTGCCGGGGCTCAACCTGCGGCTCGGGCCGGGCACCACGGCCCGCTTCGGCGTCCAGCTCCCAGTCGCCGACGCGCGGAGGGCCGACTACGTCCTCCACGGTGGCCTAGTCTGGGAGTTCTGAGCCGGGCTCTCGGGCTCAGCCGATCTTCGCGCCGGGGGCGACCGCCGTGTCGGGACGGAGCAGGATCACCTCGCCCGCTTCATCGTACGCGCCGAGCACGAGCACCTCGGAGACGAACGGACCGATCTGCTTCGGCGCGAAGTTGACGACGGCGACAACGTGGCGGCCGACGAGCTCCGCCGGCCGGTAGTGGCGCGTGAGCTGGGCGCTCGAGCGCTTGATGCCGAGGGGGCCGAAGTCGATCCAGAGGCGGTACGCCGGGCGGCGCGCCTCCGGAAAGTCCCTCGCGTCGGTGACGACGCCGACCCGGATGTCCACCCGCTCGAAGTCGGGCCAGGCGAGCGTCACTGGGTCGAACGGGGATCGAGCGAACCGAGCCTCGCCCCGGGGTAGTAGTATTCCAGGATCTTCTCGGCCGCGTACCCGTGCTCGGCCATGCCCTTCGCGCCCCATTGGGACATTCCGACCCCGTGCCCGTAGCCGCGCCCCGCGAAACGCGCCGTCGCTCCGTCCACGGCGACCGCGAAGAGGGTGGACCGGATGGTCTCGTAGCCGACCATGCGCCGGAACTCGTTGCCTCGGAGCCGCGCGCTCCCGCGCGCGCCGTGAACCGTGACGACCGAGGCGCGGAGCGAGGGCGTGCGCTCCGTCACCTCGATCGCCACGATCGCGCCCACGTCCACGCCGTGCCGCCGCAGGATCTCGGTGAGGTCGCCGAGGCGCAGGTCGAGACCCCAATAGAAGTTCGGCGCCCCGGCCGAGAACTCGTCGCGGATCGCCTTGAGCTGGGGCATGTTCCGCGCGGCGAAGACGGTGCGGGGATCCTCGGTGTAGCCGCCGCTCGCCGAGTGATAGAAGGCCGGGAAGAGCTCGCCCTCCCACAAGAGCACCCGCCCGGCGGTGGCGCGCACCGCCTCCCAGATCGGCGAGGTCGCGGCCACGCGCCCGGCGTACACCTGGTGGGCCGTCGAGGCCACGATGTGGTAGGGCTTGCCGGTCTTCAGCGTGCGGTGGTACGCGGCGTAGGTGCGCGCGACGATCGCCTGGGCGCGGAGCGTCTCGAGCGGCCAGCGCTCGCTCGTCTCCGCCCGCAGCACGCCGACCACGTAGTCCTCGAGCGGCAGCTCGTTGATGATCGCCATGCCGTCGCCGCTCCTCACGAGCTCGAGCGCCGCCGGGTACTCCCGGCCGTTCAGCCGGATCGGGTGCCCGCTCGTGAGCCGGAAGGCCGGGGCGCGCCGGCCGTCGATCTCGACGTGCTGCCCGCCCGCGCTGGCCCGCACGACGTCGGCGCGCCAGACGAGGCCCGGCGGGCAGGCGGCGCAGCTGCCGAGCTCGGTCACCTCGATGTCCGTCCCCCGCAGCTCGGCGGCGCGCGCGCCCTCCACCAGCGCCACGCGGATCGTGTCGGTGGCCGAGGCCGCGGTGGCGCTGAGGAGGAGCGTGGCGAGGGCCGCGAGGGCGCGCGTCACCGGCGGCCGACGATCCAGAGGATGAGCGACAGGACGGCGCTGAGGACGAGCGAGGTGGCTAGGGGGAAGTAGAAGGTCCAGGACCCTCGCTCGATGTGAATGTCGCCCGGCAGCCGGCCGAGCCACGGGACGCGGCCCACGAGCACGAGCGCGAGGCCCGCGAGGACGAGGAGCACGCCGAAGACGAGGAGGAGCTTGCCGACCTCGTGCACCGGGCTCACTCGAAGAGCCCCGCCTGCCCCGGCGCGGCCGCGGGGGGCTGCTTGTCGAGGTGCTGGTAGGCCTCGCGCGTCGCGCGCCGGCCGTTCGGCGTCCGCACCACGAAGCCGATCTTGAGCAGGTACGGCTCGACCATCTCCGTGAGCGTCTCGGCCTCGTCGTTGATCGTCGCCGCGACGGCCTCGAGGCCCACCGGGCCGCCGCCGTACTGGTCGATGATCGCGCCGAGGAAGCGACGGTCGAGGCGGTCGAGGCCGCGCGTGTCCACGCCCTCGCGGTCGAGCGCGTCGCGCGCGATCGCCTCGCCGATCACCGGGCGCGCGTGGACGAGCGCGTAGTCGCGCACGCGTCGCAGGAGGCGGTTGACGATGCGCGGCGTGCCACGCGAGCGGCGCGCGATCTCGTGCGCGGCCTCGGGCTCGATGCGCGACTCGAGGATCGCGGCCGAGCGCGTGACGATGCGCGTCAGCTCGGGATCCGAGTAGAAGTCGAGGTGGTGGAAGATCCCGAAGCGCTCGCGGAGTGGGGCGGAGAGCATGCCGGGGCGCGTCGTCGCGGCCACGAGCGTGAAGGGGCGCAGCGCGTACTTGAGCGTGCGGGCGTGGAGGCCCTTGTCGATGACGAAGTTGACCGAGAAGTCCTCCATGGCCGGATACAGGAGCTCTTCGACGGCACGCGGGAGCCGGTGGACCTCGTCGATGAACAGGACGTCGTTCTCGGCCAGGTTCGTGAGGATCCCCATGAGGTCGGCGCCGCGCTCGATCGCCGGTCCCGACGTGGTGACGAGGGTCGTCCCCATCTCGTTCGCGATGATGCCGGCGAGCGTCGTCTTGCCGAGCCCGGGCGGGCCGTAGAGGAGGACGTGGTCCACGCACTCGTGGCGGAGCTTCGCCGCCTCGACGGAGACGCGCAGGCTGGCGACCGCCTGCTCCTGGCCGACGTACTCGGCGAACGAGCGCGGCCGGAGCTGGCGCTCGAACTGCGCCTCCTCGGGCGCCGCGACGCGGGAGAGCATCCGGCCCTCGTCGGGCGCGGCCGCGGCGCTCACGCCTTCCCCGCCCCGCGATAGATCTCGTCGAAGAGCTCCTCGGCCGTCTGGAGGGACGGGCGCCGCCGGAGCGCGTCGGTGATGAGCTGCGACGCCTCCGAGGGCCGGTGCCCGAGCTGCTTCACGAGGACCTCCCAGACGAGCTCGCGCAGCCCGTCGGCATCGGGCGGCGCCGGCTTCGCGTCCACCGGGGCGACGGCGCCGCCCTCGCGCGCGAGCGCGAACTTCGCGACCTTGCTCTGGAGCTGCGCGACGATGTTCTTCGCCTTCTGCGGCCCGATGCCCGGGAGCGAGCGCAGGTATTTCTCGTCCTGGCGGGCGATCGCCCCCGCCAGCTCGGCGACCGGCGCGGCGAGCGCCCGCGCCGCGACCATCGGCCCGATGTCCTTGACGGTGACGAGCTTCTCGAAGAACTCCTTGTCGAGGTCGGAGGTGAAGCCGATCAGCACGGGGCGCGGCTGGTCGCGCGTGGCGTGGTAGTAGATGACGAGCTCGAGCTCGCTCGCCTTGTCGCCGGCGGCGGCCGTGACGCCCTCGAGCTGGCGGATCGCGATCGGCGGCAGGAACACCTCGTAGCCCACGCCGCCGCACTCGAGGACGATCCGGTCCTCGAGCTTCTTGCGCAGTCGCCCGGCGAGCGTGGCGATCACTGGAGCCGGCCGCCGAGGCGGGAGAAGCCCGTGAGCGCGAGGGCGAGCGCGTCGGCCACGTGCGAGGGCGTCGGCAGGTCGCGGAGCCCGAGCACCCGCTGGACGCAGCGCTGCATCTGCTCCTTGGAGGCGGCGCCGTTGGCGGCCACGGCGCGCTTCACCTCCGCCGGCGCGAGCGGGAGCACGGCCACGTTCCGCTGGCGCGCGGCCAGACAGATGACGCCCCGGGCGTGCGCCATGAGGAGCGCGGTGCGCGGGAACCTGTACTCCGTGTAGAGGTCCTCCAGGACCAGGACCGCGGGCGCGTGTTCGGCGAGGAGTCGGTCCACGCCGTCATAGATGAGCTGGACACGGGCGTCGAGCGCGAGGTCGCGGGCGGTCGCGACGACGCCGCTCGCGAGCACCAGCACGCCGCTGGGAGCGGGCTCGATGAGCCCGTACCCGGTGGCAACGAGGCCGGGATCGACCCCGAGGACCGTGAGGCTAGGCAGCCGCGATGGCCTCGAGAACCTCGTCGGGGATGTCGTAGTTCGCGTACACGGAGTGAACGTCGTCCAGCTCCTCCAGCGCCTCGATCAGGCGCAGCACGCTGGCCGCGTCCTTGCTCTCGACCCGCACCGTGGACTTCGGCACGAACGTCACCTGGGCCTCGAGCACGGGCACGCCTGCCTTGGTGAGCGCCTCCCGCACCGCGTCCATTTCAGCAGGCGCGGTGGTGATCTCGAAAGCTTTTTCGGCGCGCCGCATGTCCGTGGCGCCCGCGTCGAGAGCCCGGGCGAGCAGGTCGTCCTCGGCGATCTTCTCGGCGTCCACCTGGATCAGCCCCGTGCGCTCGAACATCCATGCGACCGCGCCGGACGAGCCCATGTTGCCGCCGTGCTTCTCGAAGACGTGCCGCATCTCGGGGCCGGTCCGGTTGCGGTTGTCCGTCACGACCTGCACCAGCACGGCGACGCCCCCCGACGCGTAGCCCTCGTAGGTGATCTCCTCGTAAGACTCGCCGGGCAGCTCGCCGGTGCCCTTCTGGATCGCCCGCTTGATGTTGTCCTGGGGCATGTTGGCTTCCCGCGCGGACTCGATCGCGGCCTTGAGGCGCATGTTCGCCTTCGGGTCGCCGCCGCCGTTCTTCGCGGCGACGGTGATCTCGCGGAGGATCTTCGAGAACAGCTTCCCCCGCTGGACGTCCGCCTTGCCCTTCTTGCGCTTGATCTGCGACCACCGGGAATGGCCTGACATCGTCCTACCCTCTTTCCTCGTCCAACGTCGCCTTGAGTCGCTTCACGCGCTCGAGCCTCGCGCCGCGCCGCACCAGGGCAGCCTCCCAGCGCCGCCGCTCGCCGGGCGTCTCCGGCGTGAACGGGGGGCAGGGCCGGGGCCGCAGGTCGGGTCCGAGGTGCACGTACGTGAGGAACGCCGTGCAGGCATGGCGCACCTCCCCCGACCACGGTACTTCAGCCAGGACCTTGACGCCAATCTCGAGCGAGGCGCTGCCGACGTGGTTGAGCCCCGCCCTGAAGGTGACGACCTCGTGGGTGAAGATCGGCGAGTAGAAGTCCATCGCGTCCAGGCACGCCGTCATGACGAGGCCCTTGCAGTACCGCATCGACAGGATCCCGCCGGCCTCGTCGAGCGCCCGCAGCATCTTGCCGACGAACATCGTGTTGCCGAAGAGGGCGTCCTCGGGCAGCACGCTGCGCGCCGACTCGAAGCGCCAGCGGACGTCCGCCTCGTCGGGCGTCGCCGTGTCGCGCAGGCGCGCCGCCTTCTCGGCGAAGCGCGCGCGCCGCTCGGCGCGCCGCCGCCGAGCCGCCTCCACGAGCTCCCGCTCGCGGGCGTCCCGCGGCTCGATCGTGTCGCCGACGGGCCGCGGGCGCGCGTCGTCGCCCACCTTGACGAAGACCAGGTGGGAGTTGAGCGTCACCGCGCGCTCGCCGGTCCCGACGTTCTCCGCCCACACGCGCACGCCGACCTCGAGCGAGCTCGTGCCGACGTACTCCACCTGAGCACGGAGGATCGCGATCTGGCCGACGCGGACGGGGTGCAGGAAGTCGATGTCGTCCATCGCCCCCAGCACGACGTGGCCGCGCGCGACCCGCGCCGCGGCGAGCGTGCCCGCCTGCGTGATCCATTCCATCATGCGGCCGCCGTGGATCTGTCCGGGCGCACCCGCATGCTCGGGAAAGACCCAGTTGACCATCTCGACGGCGGTGTCGGCGACCGACGGCATAGCCTGCACTCTACCACCTCGCCCGGCCCCCGAGGCCGCGCCTGGCGCGCGGCGCGCACGGCGGCGCAGACGGCGGAGCTACGGCGTGCCGCCCGCCGCCTCGAGGCCGACCGCGTCGAGGCGGTGGAACCCCGTCGGATGCAGGCGCAGGCCGCGCACTCCGTTGCGCACGAGCGCCCAGTGGAGCCGCACGTAGATGGGGATCCACGGCAGGTCGTCCGCGAGGATCGCCTGAGCGCGCTGGTAGAGGCGCTGGCGCTCCGGGCGGAACGAGAGCTGGCTCGCGCGGATCAGCGTGTCGTCGAGCCGGGCGTTCCGGTAGAAGGAGAAGTTGAGCGCGCGCGGGCCCTTCGCCGCCGCCTCGCTCGCCGAGAGCGGGAAGAGGAAGAGATGCGGGTCGCCGCCCACGACCGCGCCCTCGACGAGCGCCAGATCGTGCTCGCCTTTCTGGTAGCTCATCCGCACGGCGTCCGGCTCCTCGGTCCTGAGGTTCACCGGCATCTCTGCCGCGCCCAGGGTGAGCTGGATCAGCTCAGCGAGCTTCGGCAGGTTCACGGGCGACGTCTCGGACGACACGAGCAGCGTCGGCAGCACGCCGGTCGCCCACCCGCCGCCCTCCGCGAGAAGGGCCTTCACCGTCTGGCGACCGCCGCCGAGGAGCGACGAGCCTTCCCGGCGTCCCCAGACGCCAGGCGGTAGAAACGACTGCAGCGGCACCGCGGTGCGCTCGAGCGCGACACCCAGGGTGGCCGGATCGAGCGCGACGGCGATCGCCTGGCGAACCTTTTTGCGCGAGAGGGGCTCTTTCTCCGTCTGGAAGGCGAGGTAGCCGACCCGGAGCCCGGGGATCGAGAGCGCGCCCTCGGCGCGGCGCGGCGGCCAGGCCGGGAACCAGATATCGAGCGTGTTCGCGTCGAGGTCGCCCTCGGCCTGGTCCTCGGTGACGACGTCGAGGATGACGAGGCGCTCCGACCTCGGCGGCCCTGCCCAGTGGCTGGGCACCGCCTCGAGCGCCAGGCGCCCCGGCGACGCGTCGACGACACGGTACCGTCCCGTGCCGATCAGGCGTGCCGTGCCGTCACTGCCAGTCACACTCTTCACCACCGCCAGGCCCGGATGGGCGAGCACCGTGAGGAGCGGCGCGTAGGGCTGGACCAGCAGGAACTGCACCGTCCGGCGGTCGGTGGCCTTCACGGCACGCACGATACCCGGCAGGCCACGGAAGAGCGCGGACCAGACGACGGCCGAGGCCGGGGTCTCGGCATGGAGCTGCCGCTCGAAGCTCGCGGCCACGTCCGTGGCCGTCAGCAGCGTGCCGTCGTGGAATCTCACCCCGTCGCGGAGCAGGAACGACCAGACGAGACCGTCGCGCCCGACGCTCCAGCGGATCGCGAGCGCCGGCTCGATGTCGGTCGAGCCCTCGCGGTAGGCGACGAGGGTGTCGAACAGCTGATGCGCGACGAGGGGGACCGCCCCCTCAAGGGCGGTCGCGGGATCGAGCGTGGTGGGTAATCCGGAAACGCCGACGCGCACCTCCCGCCGGAGCTCCTCGGTGGCAGGGGCGCTCAATCCTCGCGCGGCTATCCACACGGACGCGAGCAGGAACAGGAGGAGGGCGAGCCCGCTACGACGGAGCGCAGGACCGCACATCGGTCCTTTTATACGTGGAACCCCCCATCGATGCCACCGGTTTCCACGGCAGACCGCGTGGAGGTAGACGG
>Ga0209472_1001558_pt1 | contig 13214 bp, 10 predicted proteins | sample GraSoiAngelo_130_FD_185887 | JGI IMG/M metagenome (GOLD analysis project Ga0209472, IMG submission 185887) | Grasslands soil microbial communities from the Angelo Coastal Reserve, California, USA - 14_0929_02_20cm (SPAdes) (version 2) | ecosystem: Environmental > Terrestrial > Soil > Grasslands ...
GACGTTGACTTCCTGAATCGCATCCGACGGCGGCACATAGGCCACGTTGGCGGGCAGCCACGGGTAGGCATCCTGAACACCGTCAATTCGCGTGTTGACGGTCTGATTGGATTGCCCGTTTACATTTGTGTTCATCGCTCGCTCGGGATTGCCCGCCAGCGAGTTGGTCTCCGAGGTCAGCCCGGCGCCGGGAATAAGCTGGAGTAGGGACTGGAAGTTTCGTCCTTGGCTGCCCGCCGAGGGTAGGTCGTCGACCTCACGGCCTGTCAAGTCGCTATGTACGTCGGCTTTGTCGGTCTGCAGTAGCGGAGCCTCACTGGTCACCGTCAAAGTTTGCTTCTGAGTGGCCACCTCGAGGTGAGTATCCACGCGGCGCACTACGTTCGCGCCAACGTCCACTCTCTTGAACACCCCGGTGGCAAAACCGGAAGCTGAGATGGAGAGCTTGTAAGTCCCCGGTTGCAGCGCGTTGAAGCGATAGTCGCCCGCCGCGTCCGTTGTGGCTGTTTGCGTAACCCCGGTGCCGGTATTCACGGCTTCGACGGTTGCGTTCGGCAAAGCCGCGCCGGACTGGTCGGTGACCTTGCCTGTCAGCGATCCATAGAGCACTTGCGCGCTGGCCGCGCGGGGAAAAACAAGTATTCCCAGCAGCAGCACTGCGCAAGCAAATTCCAAGAGCCTGTATTTCTTGAATAGAACATCCGCAATGCACGCCACAATTCGTCTGGACATGACCCCTCCATTCAAGTGAAATAACTGGTCCAAGCGACGAGGCACCCCACCTCTTTGCCTGGAAGCACTTCTAACCTGCCAGGGACCGAATCTGTCGAGATCCCTTTTCTGCAAACTCCTGGGGGCTTGCTAACGGGCCAAAATGCTTTTGCAACACCAAAGCGACGGTTCCGCGCAAGCGCGCCAGAATCCCTTCAGCAGGCCGCACGTGAGGAGGATGGCCCCCAGGAAGGCCCATGGCCACTTCCGATTCGATAGCGGGCCCAAATCGCCGCCATTGACGGGTGAGCTCACCCACAACGACAATTTCTTCGGGAGCCAATCCTGCAACGAGCATACGCATCCCTCTGCCGAGTGCATGCACCATGCGGTCTAGGGCCTTGGCTGCCAGAAGATCTCCGGACTCGGCCAAAACGAGCAGATCTTGGAACGTCAGTCCATCGGAGGACTTGATCGATTCGTGGTAGTAGCGTAGGGCCGCCCGGTTGGATGCGTAGACTTCCCAGCATCCCCGGCCGCCGCAGGTGCACGACGGACCGTTGGGATCGAGTGACACGTGGCCAAACTCTCCCGCCATGCCATTCATTCCTCGTATCAATTGTCCGTTCGCGAACACCCCGGTGCCGATCCCCTCGGAAACAGTCACGACCACGAAGTCGCGGACCTGTTCTCCGTGTCCAAACCAAACCTCAGCGAGTACACACGCGTTTGCGGCGTTTTCCACCTCCACCCGCATGCCTGTGGCGTCCTCGATGGTTCCCTTAATGTCGAATTCCGGCCATCCAAGGTTCGGAGCGAAAACGATTCGACGGGAGACGTCACTGAAGCGCCCGGGAATGCTGATTCCGACTCCCTCGAAAACACGGTCCGAATAGACTTGCATCAAGTGGCGAATCTTTGCTGCCAGGGCTCCAGCCGTAAACCCAGGATCTCGAGTGGTTGGCATGGTTTCCTGGGATAGGAAATTCCCATTCACGTCAGCGATGCCTACCGTGGTTTGGGCGGGCCGCAGGTCGGCTACCAGAATCACGCGTCGATCATTCAACCGAAGGAAAGTAGGCCGTCTCCCGCGGGGCAACCGGCCGATGGGCCCATGGACTACCCATCTTTCACGAATCAGCTGTTCGGTGATGAGCGAAACGGTACTTCTTTGAAGCCCTGAAACGCGGGCAAGATCGGCACGGGAAATCGGCTGGCGGCGCCTAATCAGGTTGAGAACGACACCGCGATTAATGTCGCGAGCTGTTTGGCTCGAGGCGACCTGGGTGTTAGTGAAGTCAATACGTTTCATTTAGTTTTAATCTCGCACTATATTGTCTACAAATCGGCTATAAACTGCTCGCTTTGTCCTCAACTAGCAAGCACATGCAAAAGCATAAATCCGGGCGACGACATTAAATTCGTGGCCCGAACTATATGCGCGGCTTTCTTGCTTGTGTCAAGCGAAATTTTTGATGCTTTGGCAGGTTTACTGGAGATTCTGTTGAAGTGCCGCTATGTGTCCCACTTTTCAGTGGGCCGCGGCGGGATCGCCCGTGGGCGGTGGGGCGTGATCTACGGCTGCGGGCGACCCCAGTAACTCCGTAAGGATCGGTTTCAGTGCATCTGCCCACACTTGATATGTCTTCACGGTTGGATGGAGTTTGTCTCTTGCATTCATCATCCCATCGAGCAGCCTTCCATCACCGTCGGCCAGTTTGCCGTTGATATTCAGATATCGAATCTTTTGGCCATCAGCGAGCTCCGACAGACTGCGGTTGATCCTGTCGATGAGCGGAATGAACGCCATATTGTCGTTCCTTGGGAAGATCCCCGTGATTATGGTTGTCGCCGCGGGCGCCTTCTTTTGAATCTCATGCAAAATCGCCTGAAGACCTCGAGTAATGTCGTCTGCCTTCGCGTCGACTCCGCCGGGGGTCGTTAGATCGCCAACGTTGTTTGTGCCTGCGAGCAGAACGACGACTTTGGGGTTGACTCCGTCCAACTCGCCGCTTTCTAAGCGCCAGAGGATGTTCTGCGTTCGGTCACCACCCCATCCGAAGTCAGCGGCGTTCCAGCCGAAGAAATTCTGCTTCCAATTAGCGAGGAGGTCTGGGTAGTCAACGGCACCCCACCTTCTCGTGATCGAGTCCCCTTCGAAGTAAACGTCGATCCCGGCTTGCTTCGCCTTTGCGAGCAGCTGGGAATGGGCAACCAGAGAGTTTGCGTCCGTCCGAAAAACCGGCTGATCGGCAGGAAGTTCCCACGGTGCCGGGTGATAGTTGAAGAACTTGTCCGCCCAGGGGATGAAGTATTTCCAGTTCGGGGCATCGGTGTGACCCGCGTCGTGCTGCCGCCATGCGAGTTGGCCATCGAGAAGCCCAGTATTCACTGGCGGCATCTTCGCGCTGTGATAGTCCTCATTCACACCCAGGTCTTTCGCACCCAATAGCCGGAAGACGGCACCTGCGGCCACGGTCGCCAGGAAACTGCCGTGTTGGTCCAGCCACTTTGCGTCCCCCATTTCGGGGACCCCATAACTGATGAACGTCAGTCGCGGCGCGCACAGCGCAATCAGTTCGTTCGAGTCCACGGACAAGTTGCTCGGATTCTTGCTCCCGAACGAAGCCTGGGCTGCGCCGTACTTCAAAAAATTACCTGCCATCCAGTGATATTCGCCGGACCCCGTAAGATTCTCGACCTGTTCTCCAAAATTGCGTCTGTGTGGTTTAACGCCACCTTCCCCGGAGGAGCCCACCAGCACGGCAGCAAACCGAGTATCGAACGCCATGGTAACGAGCGCAGCCTTGCCATAACGAGAAACACCTTCGATACCAACGCACTTCGCATCAACGCTCTTGTCCGTCTCCAGATAATCAAGACCGCGAGAGGCGCCCCAGCCCCACGCCCGCAACGCACCCCAATCCTCCGGCTTTCGAGCCTGGCCCTTATTTGTAAGTCCAATGATCCCCTTCGTCAGACCTGAGCCGTTGTCCGCTTGTATGGTACTGGTGTCGAGGAGCGCGTAACCCCACCCGCCGGCAATGAGTTGTTCCGTCGATGGCGGATCACTCCCCATCATCTTTTTGAATTCCGGGTGGCTTGCGATGAACTGCCGGATGGCCGCGCTGCTGAACATGATCATTACCGGCACGGGACCTTTCGCATTCCGGGGCGTGACCAGCGTCATCTCGATATCTACGTTAATCAACGGGTACGCCGTGTTGTCCACATGTCCGACCAACTGCTTCTCAACGACGGGGAAAACACCGGTCTTGGAATCCGTTGTACTCTTCACGGCCCAGGTCACTTTAGGCACATGGGGCGGTATGCGGCCGACGACCTCTCGCTCGAAGTCTTCGACAATCTCTGCACGTCGCTGATTCCACCACTGTTCCGCTGACGTGACCTTTTGCCCGCCCTTCAACGTGAGCGCATCGGGCAGATCACCATATGGGTTAGCCTCCTCTTCATCGTAGTTGGCGTGATTGGAGTCCTTTTCATTCCCGCTCGGCCCAGGACGGAGCGCTTTAATACCCAGCTGATCCATCATGTTCCGATGGTCCTGTTCCGCCGTCCACTTCGCCGACGGCGATTGCTGTCCCGTGGCCATCCGACAAATGAGGACGGCCATAGCGGCGAACGCGGCAACCCTCAACAGTGCTTGCTTCGAGTGCGTGGCAAAAATCATGTTTGACTCTCGAACGGAGATGTTATCAGACACGCAATCGGTTAGAGTCCTCTTAGTCTCAATCGCAAAATGACGCGATCTGCGTGAAGGCTTCGAGGGACGGTCAGAGTAGAATCGCTTCTCACGGAACCCGCCACATCTGCTATGCTACCGCGTCATGCGACGCCGTGAGTTCCTCACCCTGTCGGCGGCCAGCATCGGCGGAGTGCTCGTCTACTCGCTTGATCGTGAAGTCTTTCGGCTTTCCGCACAAACGAACCAATCCGTTCGCATTCCTCTTCGGTTTTTCACTCAATCGGAAGCCCTCACTGTTGCCGCCGCCGCCTCACGAATCTTTCCGAGCGACGAAACGGGCCCTGGCGCGCGAGAAGCAGGCGTCGCTGTCTATATCGACCGGCAGTTAGCTGGACCCTGGGGACGAGACCGCTATCGCTACACTCAGGGGCCCTTTGAAGAAGGCACCCCGGCGGAGTTTGGCTATCAGGGCAAAGCGACGCCACAGCAGATCTATCGCCAGGGACTGAAAGGCTTGAAAGGCTTTGATCACCTGAAGGCCGGGGAACAAAACGACACGCTGAAGCAGATCGAAGCGACTTTGTTTTTCTCGCTCCTCCGGCAGAACACCATCGAAGGTATGTTCTGCGATCCGATGCATGGTGGGAACATCGACATGGTGGGCTGGCAGCTAATTGGTTTTCCAGGCCCACGAATGAGCAACTATGACGATGTCGACAAGCACTTTGGTGAGGCGTTTCGCCCGAAACCCGCCAGCTTACGCGAGGTGACGCGGCGCAAAGTCCGTCCCGGCGAGGATCTGGAATGAAGACATTGCCATCCGTGGACGTGGTGATTATCGGGGGCGGATGGACAGGCCTGCTGATGGCCAAGGAACTTGGCTCGCGTACTGCACTTTCCGTGGTCGTGCTGGAACGCGGAGGGCCGAGAAAGACCGACGACTACGGCGACGACATGGATGAACTGGACTACACCATTCGCTTCCGCATGATGCAGGATGTTTCCCAGGAAACGGTGACGCTCCGGCACGATTCGAGCCAGCGCGCCCTTCCCCTTCGCCAACACGGTTCTTTCCTTCCCGGCTCCGGTGTCGGCGGTGCAGGGGAGCACTGGAGCGCGGTGTGCCCCCGATTTCTGCCGGATTGCTTCGAAGTGCTCTCCCGTACCACTGAAAAATACGGCTCCAAACGCTTGCCCGAAGACCACGCGATTCAAAACTGGGGCGTCACTTACGACGAGTTGGAACCACACTATACACGCGCCGACTTGCTCCTCGGCATCTCGGGCAAAGCCGGAAACATTCGCGGGCAACAAATCGAAGGAGGCAATATCTTTGAAGGTTGGCGCAGCGCGGAATACCCCACGCCTCCGACCAAGATCCCCTACTTTTCCTCAATATTCGCCGAAGCTGCGAAGTCTCTCGGCTATCATCCTTATCCGGTTCCCGCGGCGACCACCAGCCGCGCCTACACAAATCCCGATGGCATTTCGCGCCCGGGCTGCACTTATTGCGGGTACTGCGAAACTTTCGGCTGCATGATCGGCGCAAAGTCTCAGCCTACCAACACTCTGCTCCCCGTCATCCAGAAACACAAAAACGTTTCGATTCGCACCGGCGCCTGGGTTCGCCGCATCGTGCACGACGCGTCGGAGAACAAAGGAAGCGCCCGCGGTGTCATCTACAGTGATGCAAATGCTCAAGAAGTCTTTCAGCCTGCGGAGTTGATCTTTCTCGCTTCCTGGACTCTCAACAATACCCGTCTGCTTCTTCTTTCCGGCATTGGGAAAGCCTACGGTCCCGCCACGCGGAAAGGATCGTTAGGACGCAACCTCACGCATCAAGTTGCTTTCTCCGCTGTAACTGCCTTCTTTGAAAAACCGCTTAACCGCTTCATGGGCTCCGGCGCATCGGGGATCATGCTCAGTGACCTGGACGGTGACTTATTTGACCACAGCAAACATCCTTTCCTGCGCGGGGGCACTCTGGGCGCTAGGAGTGCGCGCTCACTTCCCATTAGCGAGTGTGGTGTCGTTCCAAAATCGGTGAAATCGACCTGGGGCTCGGAATGGAAAAAAGCGGCGCTCCACTATTATGACCGCACCGGTCGAATCGGCTTCTCAGGCGAGCATCTTGCCTACCAGGACAACTACATGGACCTGGATCCGGTCTACAAAGACCATTTTGGTGACCCCTTGCTCCGCCTCACGCTCGACTGGCGAGAGAATGAACGAAAAATGGCCGATTATATGACCACGAAAGCCATGGAACTCGCTCGTGAGATGGGAGCGAAAGAAGTTACCCCATTTTCGGGCCTGCGAAGTTACGATGCAACGCGCTACCAATCCTCCCACGTTCAGGGCGGCGCCATCATGGGAAGTTCTCCAGAAAGTTCGGTCGTGAATCCCTACCTGCAGCACTGGCAGCTCTCGAATCTTTTCGTGCTCGGAGCATCCTCGTTCCCTCAGAACGCCTCGGCAAATCCCACACCTACAATCCTGGCGCTCACCTATCGCACGGCCGATGCCATCGTTGATCGGTATCTGAAAAATCCCGCGGCCTTGGCGTGAAGGGCAGATTCGGCGTGAGAAAATCGCACTTCCCGCTGTCCCCACTCCCTGGTGCCCAACTCTGATGCCATGGATCGGGGCACTTTCGAGCGAAGTGCACGGAATGGAGTACCCCAAGAGCCCGATTGGACAATGTTCCAATCCTCCTAAATCGATGCTTGAGAAAATGTAAAAGGACGCCCTTCACGAAACAATTTGAACCGAAGTCCGATTGTTGTAGCCTTTTCATGAAATGAAACCTCTTTCTGTTGTTTTGCTAATACTGCTCGCGGTGCCGTGTTTTGCCGGGGACTTGACGGGGAATTGGGCGGTTCGCGACCCCTTGCCCGACGGCACCTTTCGCACTACCTACCTGGATCTCCATCAGGAAGGCTCTCGCATAACCGGGTCGATTCGGGTCACTCAGTTTTATTACAAGATTGTCGAGAGCACCGGTGGATCTGATGGATTCACGCTCACCGGGAGCATGATGGACGGAACCAATGAGCGCCGCGTGAAATACGAAGGCAAGCTTGTGGGTGATGAGTTGCACGTGGCCACGCGAAGGCGCCCCGATAGCGAGCTCATCCAGATGGTTGCTCACCTTGCTCCGCTTGGCGAAGGCGCCTACCCCGCGCGCCTCCCGCCGCCGGTAATTCATAAGGTCCCCTACAACGGCCTTGCCAAAACGCCTCCCATGGGCTGGAACAGTTGGAATAAGTTCGCAGGCCGTGTGGATGACGCCGCTGTGCGCTCGATGGCCGATGCCATGGCCACCAACGGGATGAAGGATGCGGGCTATCAGTACATCAACATTGACGACACCTGGGAAGCGAGCCGCGACCCGCAAGGAAATATCACTACTAACAAAAAATTTCCGGATATGAAAGCTCTCGCCGACTACGTGCACAGCAAGGGTTTAAAGATCGGCATCTATTCTTCTCCCGGCCCCAATACCTGTGCCGGATACGAAGGCAGTTACGGCCACGAAGAACAGGACGCACGGACCTATGCGGCGTGGGGCATCGACTATCTGAAGTACGACTGGTGTGGCGCTCGCAATATTTATACCGATCAGGAAATGCAAGCCGTTTACCAGGAGATGGGTGAGGCGCTTCTGAAATCGGGGCGTCCAATTCTCTACAGCCTTTGTCAGTATGGCCGCGATGATGTGTGGAAGTGGGGACCCGAGGTAAGCGGCAATGCCTGGCGTACTACGGGAGACATTCGCGACACCTGGGACTCGATGACCAAGATCGGGTTTTCACAAGCCGAACTGGCTGCGTGGGCTGCGCCGGGACATTGGAACGATCCGGACATGCTCGAAATCGGCAACGGCGGCATGACCGACGACGAATACCGAACGCACATGAGCCTGTGGTCCATTCTCGCTGCGCCTCTGCTCGCCGGAAACGATTTGCGAAACATGACCCCCACGATCCTGGAGATCCTCACCAACCGGGAAGTCATCGCCGTCGACCAGGACAAGGATGGCAAACAGGGCCGGCGCATTGCGAAATCCGGAGATCAAGAAGTCTGGGTGAGGCCACTGTCTGGAGGCGCGCATGCAATTGGATTGTTTAACCGCGGCGACGCGCCGGCAAAGATCACGGCCAAGTGGTCGGACCTGGGCTTGAAGGCGCACGCGCACGCGAGAGATCTCTGGGCTCACAGCGATCTGAAGCTGGACGGGGCGGAATACTCGGTGACTGTGCCCGCGCACGGCGTGGTGATGCTTCGTATCGCGAAGTGAGCGCATGCAAGGGTTTGCGCTCAGGCAGGAATTGAGGTTGGCAAGGTCCTTCACTTTTCGCCGAAGTACACGGACGCCCTGCGTCGGCTAACACCTGAGTCCTGGACTCCCTATCAAACTCGCTGAGTGGTTGCCGGCTGCCTTGGGAACGGGAGATACCATCACAGCTGAAAGACATTTTTCCCGGAAGAAGTTTTGTGAGGTGCTGGGCGGGACACTCTTGTCGACACTCGCAAAGCCGAAACTTCTTTTCCCTGGCGCTAGGGATGCGCGGCGTCCTACGATCGACGTAACCGCAATCGATCGGGCGCGCATTCTGCGCGCTGCGAGACGATACCTGCGGGAGGCACCCCTTACAATTACGTCTTTCCCCGCCACGCGGAGCGCAGGAGGTAAGCACGATTATTCCTCCGAAGGCGACTATTGGTGGCCGGACCCCGCAAATCCTAGTGGTCCGTACGTCCAGCGCGACGGCTTGACCAATCCGGACAACTTTACCGATCACCGCCGCGCGCTCATTCGGTTGAGTGTCCAGATGCCGGCACTTTCCGCGGCGTGGCTGATCACCAAAGAGGAAAGCCATGCGGCACACGCTACAGCGCATCTACGTGCCTGGTTTGTTGACGAAACAACGCGTATGAATCCGAATCTCGAATTTGCACAGGCGATTCACGGGCGGACTGCCGGCCGGGGCATTGGAATCATTGATACTGTGCATCTCGTTGAGGTGGCGCGCGCCGCTGCGGCGCTGGAAGGTTCGAAATCGTTTACGAGTGAAGTAGGGGATAAGGTGAAGCGCTGGTTTTCCGAGTATCTCACCTGGATGACGACTTCCCCGCACGGTATCGAAGAACGAGAAGCAAAGAATAATCATGGAACCTGCTGGGTTCTGCAGGTGACTGAGTTCGCGCGTTATACCGAAAACGTTGAGCTTGTGCGGTTCTGCCGAAAGCGGTTTACTTCTGTGCTCGTACCGAATCAGATCGCGCCAAACGGCAGCTTTCCCCTCGAGCTGGCGCGCACGAAGCCCTACGCGTATTCGTTGTTCAATCTCGACGCACTTGCCACCGCGTGCCACATTCTTTCCATCGGACAAGACTCTCTCTGGAAATTTGAATTGCCAGATGGCCGGGGCATGCGAAAGGCATTGGAATACATGTTTCCGTACATTGCAGACAAGACGAGCTGGCCCCTGCCGGCTGATGTGCAATATTTCGATCAGTGGCCGGTGCGTCAGCCCAGCCTGCTCTTTGCGGGTCTCGGTCTTTCACGGATGGACTATCTAGAGCTATGGCGACGGCTCTATCCTGATCCAACCGTGGCCGAAGTCATCCGAAACTTTCCGATTCGGCAGCCGGTGCTCTGGCTGTTCGACAAAGCAAGCTAGATTCTTTAGCCCCTTCCCCATCATCCACAGACCTGCTCAACACCAACCGAGTACTCTCCACTTCGTTGTCTACAGGAGGGACATCTGGTCGAGCTGGCTCCCTTTTTCCGGGTCTAATCAGCGATGCCCACCATCCGCAAAATCTGAGTGTCTCTAATTTTGGGACTTACGAGAGTTCGTTTTGTAGTTTTGCTCCCGTAGCGGCTAATAGCGAAGCGGCCCAAGAGCAGCTCGCTTACTTCCATCGGAGAGTCCATATGGATATAAATTAGTTAATATGATATTGATAGTACTTGGATCGGCTCCGTCGCTGAGTCGCTTGGGCCAAAGCTTGTTCGCAGTTTTTTCAATGACTTGCGAGGCTGCGGAGGGATGAGGACATCTGAATTAAACCCAATTAGCATTTTGCATTGCACACAGCAATCCGATCAAAAGCGAGGGTCTCCGGTCTGGAAGAGCGAATCGCTAAACTTGCGGTGCGGGCGGTTGAGGCGGGGCGGCTCTGCCTACCTGGCAAGCTGTCTCAGGAGGGGCAATGGGCACACCTTGGGTCAGACTGTCATTCGGGTAGAAGTGATCGACCGTACGCGGCGTTATCAGCTTATGTTCCACAAACACCGCTGGAGGGACTGGCCGCCGGTTCAGAATATCCAGGCTGACGCGAATAAGGTCCTCGCCATAGCGTTCTGGAAAGAAAGCAACCGATCCCAGAAGTCGAGTGTTTGGCTGGCGCAACTCAGCTCTTCCTTCCGGGGAAGCATTGTGCCCCATGATTGCGCAGCACTCGCTGCGGCCCGCCTCTTGGAAAGCGCGCAGTGCCCCGAGCGCGCTCGGATCATTAATGGCTCCCACCAACTGGCGGCGCGCCCGCGTCGAACGCAAGTGTTTGCGCACGGCTTCAAAGCTCGGCCCCAATTCGCCGTCGCCGTCTAGGTGCGTGATGCGGCATTCCTTCGCCGCGGGCAGAAAAGAGCCGAGTCCAACCAGAATCCCTGTGAGCCGCATGCGCGGCAAATTTCCGGCGCGTGGCAACTCAAGCAAGATGATCTCGTCCAGTTCCGAGTACCAGTTTTCCTTTACCCATCTGCCGAGGTAACGCCCGGCAATCAGACCAGCCTCGTAGTTGTTCGCGCCGTAGTAGGTGGCGCCCGGATGCGGAATATCAATTGCAATTAACGGAATGCCAGCTTCGCGGTACTTCGCTGCGACAATTGGGGCGACATCCTGGTCGGTTTGAAACTCGATGACCAAGTCCACTTTTTCGCGGACCAAGAGGTCTGCATTGTGCTGCGCGATCTTCGCGCTGTAGCGGTTATCGAGGGAAATCAGTTCAATCCCCTCCGCAACCGCCGCTCGCTGCAGGCTGACGGAAACCTCCCTGGAAAATTGATAGTCGGCTCCTTGTGCGGCATACCCGAGGCGATACAGTTTTTGCTTCCAAGGCCGAAGGCACGACTGATAGAGGTTCTCCCCTACCTTTTCCACCATGCCGCATTTCTCGAGCGTATAGAGCAGCCGAAACACCATCGTCTTCGGCAGGCCACTCCGAGAGGCAATTTCTCTGAGACGTAGGGCTTCTCCTGGAGACCGGAATGCCGTAAACAGCCGGGAGGAGTGGACAACAGACTTGACCAGGTAAGCGTCCCTAGAACGGACATCGCAGTCCATAGGCATGGAAAGATAGACCGGTCAGAGCGTTTTGCCAAGCGAAATCTAGCCAAAGCTATCTGCGACCCGGGCTCAAAGCCAAGTCCCAGTGCCTGGCCTAAGCTCTTGCGCTCATACTACTTTTGAGAGAGAGAAGGGCAAAATCGACGTTGCGCAATGCGAAATACCCGTTTTTCTAGAGAAATATCGTGACTCACAGCGCGGCAGAAATGTACGCTCCCTTTCGGAAAATCGTATGCGCTCGCAGGAGACAGACAGAGTATTCCAATCGCTGGAAGAATTCCGCATCGAAATTCCTTCCTGGGGTTTCGCAAATACCGGCACTCGCTTTGGAAAGTTTACTCAGGCGGCCGCTGCCACGACTCCCGAAGAAAAGTTCAGCGATGCGGGCCAGGTTCACTTGCTCACCGGCGTTTGCCCTACTCTGGCGCTGCACGTTCTGTGGGACCTTCCCGAAGGAATCCAGAATACAGACAAAGTGAATAAACTGGCCGCGCGCTACGGTATCCGTCCCGGCTCGATCAATCCGAACCTGTTTCAAGATCAAGTTTACAAGTACGGATCATTCGGCAATCCCGATCTATCCATCCGTGAGCAGGCGTTGCGGCATGAAAGCAGCCGATTCTTCCCCAAGACTGTGCAAATGCGATTGTGTGGCTGGCAAGTGACCAGAGCGCGAAAACTACCGGTCATTTGATTCCTGTGGATGGCGGGTTGTCCGAAGCATTCCTACGATAGGCGAGGACGTCATGAAGCGCGTGTGTTTTGTGCTGCTGGTGAAGCCGGATCGTCTCGAGGAGTACAAACAACGCCATCGTGTTGTTTGGCCCGAGTTGCAGGCGGCACTGCGCGAAGCCGGTTGGAACAACTACTCACTGTTTCTCCGGCCCGACGGGCTGCTCGTCGGTTATTTGGAAACCACGGATTTCGAACGTGCGCGTGCGGAGATGGCCAAACGAGAAGTAAATGAACGCTGGCAGCGCGAAATGGCTGGGTTTTTCGTGCAGCCTGAGGGCGTTTTGCCGGATCGTATGATGGTTCCGTTGGAAGAAGTATTTCATTTGTAGTTCGCACTTGATGACGAAATGACTCCAAATCCTGCCCTGGGAGTGTTTCTGCACTGGCTCGGTGGTCTCGCGTCCGGCAGCTTCTATGTGCCTTATCGCGGCGTGAAACATTGGGCGTGGGAAACATTTTGGCTCGCAGGCGGCATATTCAGTTGGATCATTGCGCCCTGGCTCCTGGGTCTGCTCATCACCAAAGATTTGGGAGCAGTTCTCTCCGAGAGTCCCAAGATCACGCTCTTCTGGACTTTTTTCTTTGGCCTGCTCTGGGGAATTGGCGGCTTGACGTTCGGATTGACGATGCGTTATCTGGGGCTGTCACTCGGCATGGCGGTTGTTCTAGGCCTCTGTGCTGCATTTGGAACGCTGATGCCGCCC
>Ga0209472_1001561_pt1 | contig 13186 bp, 3 predicted proteins | sample GraSoiAngelo_130_FD_185887 | JGI IMG/M metagenome (GOLD analysis project Ga0209472, IMG submission 185887) | Grasslands soil microbial communities from the Angelo Coastal Reserve, California, USA - 14_0929_02_20cm (SPAdes) (version 2) | ecosystem: Environmental > Terrestrial > Soil > Grasslands ...
CGTCCCCGTCCCGCAGCTGCACCACCGGCTGCTGAGCGAACGCGACCCCACTCTGGGCTGTCGCCGAGGGCTGGGTCGTGAGCGTCAGCTGGGTGGCCGCGCCGGCGCCCACGGTGATGGTCCCGGAGACGGCCGGTGTGAGGGCGGTGGCGCTGAAGCTCAGCGTCCGGTCTCCCGTCGTGCCGGTGATCGCGAGATTAGTGAAGCTCGCTACGCCGCTCCCGTTCGTGGCGGCCGTGAGCGTGCCGCCCAGCGTCCCGCCGCCCGTGGCGATCGCTGCCGTGATCGTCACCCCCGCCTGATTCACGGCATTACCGTCCCCGTCCCGCAGCTGCACCACCGGCTGCTGGGCGAACGCCACGCCACTCTGCGCCGTCGTGGAGGGCTGGGTCGTGAGCGTCAACTGGGTGGCCGCGCCGGCGCCCACAGTGATCGTCCCGGAGACGGCCGGTGTGAGGCCGGTGGCGCTGAAGCTCAGCGTCCGGTCTCCGGTCGTGCCGCTGATGGAGAGATTCGTGAAGCTGGCCGTGCCGGCCGCAGTCGTGGTGGCGGTGAGCGTGCCGCCCAGCGTCCCGCCCCCCGTCGCGATCGCGGCGGTCACCGTCACGCCGGCTTGGCTCACCGGATTGCCCGCGCCGTCCCGCAGCTGCACCACCGGCTGCTGAGCGAACGCGACCCCGCTCTGCGCCGTCGCCGAGGGCTGGGTCGTGAGCGTCAGCTGGGTGGCCGCGCCGGCGCCCACGGTGATCGTCCCGGAGACGGCCGGTGTGAGGCCGGTGGCGCTGAAGCTCAGCGTCCGGTCTCCCGTCGTGCCGCTGATGGAGAGATTCGTGAAGCTGGCCGTGCCGCCCGAAGTCGTGGTGGCGGTGAGCGTCCCACCCAACGTCCCGGCCCCGGTCGCGATCGCCGCGGTGACGGTCACGCCGGATTGGCTCACCGGATTGCCCGCGCCATCGCGGAGCTGCACCACCGGCTGCTGAGCGAACGCGACCCCACTCTGCGCCGTCGCCGAGGGCTGCGTCGTGAGCGTTACCTGCGTCGCCGCCCCGGCACCCACCGTAATCGTGGTGGACACGACCGCCGTGAGCCCTGGAGCCGAGAAGCTCAGCGTCCGGTCGCCCGCCGCGCCGCTGATGGAGAGATTCGTGAAGCTCGCCGTGCCGCCCGAAGTCGTGGTGGCGGTGAGCGTCCCACCCAACGTCCCGGCCCCGGTCGCGATCGCCGCGGTGACGGTCACGCCGGATTGGCTCACCGGATTGCCGGCCCCATCGCGCAGCTGCACCACCGGCTGCTGGGCGAACGTCACCCCACTCTGCGCCGTCGCCGAGGGCTGGGTCGTCAGCGTCAGCTGCGTCGCCGCCCCGGCACCCACCGTAATCGTGGTGGACACGGCTCCCGTGAGTCCTGTCGCTGAGAAGCCCAGCGTCCGATCCCCTGCGGCGCCGGTGATGGAGAGATTGGTGAAGCTCGCCAGCCCACTGCCGTTCGTAGCGGCCGTCAACGTGCCCCCGAGCGTCCCGCCGCCCGTGGCGATCGCCGCCGTCACCGTGATCCCGGACTCGCTCACCGGATTGCCCGCCCCATCCCGCAGCTGCACCACCGGCTGCTGAGCGAACGCGACCCCGCTCTGCGCCGTCGCCGAGGGCTCGGTCGTGAGCGTCACCTGGGTGGCCGCGCCTGCCCCCACGGTGATCGTCCCGGAGACGGCCGGTGTGAGGCCGGTGGCGCTGAAGCTCAGCGTCCGGTCACCGGCCGTCCCACTGATCGAGAGGTTGGTGAAGGTCGCGACCCCGCTCCCGTTGGTGACAGCGGGCAACGTCCCCCCGAGCGTCCCGCCGCCCGTGGCGATCACCGCGGTCACGGTCACGCCGGATTGGCTCACGGCGTTCCCCGCGCCATCCCGCAGCTGCACCACGGGCTGCTGAGCGAAAGCCACCCCGCTCTGCGCCGTCGTCGACGGCTGCGTCGTCAGCGTCAACTGCGTGGCCGCGCCTGCGCCCACGGTGATCGTTCCGGACCCCCGCGGCGCCGCTGATCGAGAGATTCGTGAAGCTCGCCGTGCCACTCGAAGTCGTGGCGGCGGTGAGCGTGCCCCCCAACGTTCCCCCGCCGGTGGCGATCGCCGCGGTGACGGTTATTCCGGCTTGACTCACCGTGTTGCCGGCGGCATCGCGCAGCTGTACCACCGGCTGCTGGGCGAACGCGACGCCGCTCTGCGCCGTCGCCGAGGGTTGGGTGGTCAGGGTCAGCTGCGTCGCCGCGCCGGCGCTTAGCGCAATGGTGTTGGACCCCACGCTCGTGAGTCCCGTGGCTCCGAAGCTGAGCGTGTAGGTCCCTCCCGTGCCGCTGATGGCCAGACTGGTGAAGCTCGCCACGCCACTGCCGTTGGTCGTCGCGGTGGTCGTGCCGCCCAGGCTCCCGCTGCCCGAGCCAATCGTCGCCGTCACGGTCACCCCGGCCTCACTCACGGCGTTGCCCGCGCCGTCCCGCAGCTGCACGACCGGCTGCCGAGCGAACGCCACCCCGCTCTGCGCCGTCGCCGAGGGTTGCGTGGTCAGCGTCAGCTGCGTCGCCGCCCCCGCCGTAAGCGTGATCGGTGTGGATCCAACACTCGGGAGCCCGGGCGCGCTGAAACTCAACGAGTAGGTGCCCGCGGGGCCGGTCACGGTGAGGGCGCCGAAGGTCGCCGCGCCGGTCGCGGCCGTCGTGGCGGAAGCACCGCCGAGGGTGGCCCCCGCCGGGCCGGACGCGATCGTCGCCGTGATGACCGTGCCGCCCTGGCTCACCGGGTTGCCTTGCGCGTCTTCCAGTTGGATGACCGGCTGCCGGACGAAGGCCACCCCGCTTTGCGCGGTCCCCGACGGCTCCGTGACGATCGCGAGCTGCGCCGGTGCCGCGGGCTGTACGGTGACAGTCGCGGTTTGCGCGATGGCCGTTCCGGCCACCGTCGCGGATACCGTCTTCGTCTCGGCGGTGGTCGAGGTCAGCGTGCCGGCCGCGACGCCGTTTGCATCCGTGGTCCCAGGCGGAGTGAGAGTGTTATTGCTTCCCGTCGCCGTGAGCGTGACCGTCTTCCCGCCGATCGGGTTCCCGAACCCGTCCAGCGCGGTCACCGTAATCGTCGCCGCGCTGCCGCCCACCGTGATCGTCTGCGGCGCCGCCGTGACCGTCGTGCGCGACGCACTCACTGCGCCGGCGCGACTCGTGGCCAGGAAGTTCAGGGGACTGGCGACGCCGGTGGCCTGCACGGCCTGGGTGGTGTCGGTGGCGGTCGCGCGTGTGCCCAGCGTCCATTGCGTGGAGGCGATGCCTTGGGCGTTCGTACTGGAGCTCGGGGGATTCACTTGACCCCCGCCGTCGATCACGCTCCAGCCGATCGTGACATTCCCGACCGGGTTATTGAAATCGTCGGTCACGCTCACGGAGAGGGGAACGGGCAGCGTCGCGCCCACCGTGTCCTTCTGCAGGTCGCCACCGTTCTTGGTCATCCGCGACGCGCCGCCGATCGTCGCCGTGATCGTGAAGGTCACGGTCGCGGGCCCGCTCTGGAGCGTCGCCGTAGCCGTCGTGGTCTGCGTCCCCGGGGTGACGCCAAGGGTCCGCGTGGTGGTCGCGTGTCCGTTGACGTCGGTCGTGGAGAAGCTCGGGTTCACGGACCCGCCTCCCGTCGCGGCGCGCCAGTCGACCCGCACTCCCGAGACGGGGTTCCCGCCCGCGTCCCTGACCAGCACTTCGTGCGGCGTGGCGAGCGTCGTGCCCACCTGTCCGGTGAGCGGATCGCCCGAGCTCTTGACGAGCGACGCGGGCGGTCCCACGGTGGCGGTCGCGGTGAACGTCACCGAGCTGCCGGCGAGACCGGCCGCGTTGGCGCTGAGCGTGTTCGCGCCGGCCGTGGGGCCGAGCGTCCAGGAGACGACCGCCGCGATGCCATCGGCGCCCGTGGCGACGGGCGTCGCAGGATTCACCGTGCCGTCGCCGGACGCCACGGCAAAGGTGACCGAGACCCCGCTCACGGGATTGGCGCTCGCGTCCGTCACGAGCACCGACGGTGGGTTGGCAACCGCCGTCCCCGCGGTGGCCGACTGGGTGACCACGCTGTGCGCCGCGATCTGGGTCGCGGGACCGGCCGTGAGGCTCACGGCGGCCGACGTCGCGCCACTGAGCCCGGGTGTGCCGAACCCGAGGGTCCGCGGGCCGACGGTGCCCGCGATCGAGAGGTTCGTGAAGGTCGCCGCCCCGGCCGTATTCGTGGTGGCAGTCGCCGTGCCGCCCAGGGCGCCGCCGCCTGAGGCGATCGCCGCGGTCACCGTCACGCCGGACTGGCTCACGGCGTTGCCCGCGCCATCCCGCACCTGCACCACCGGCTGCTGGGCGAACGCCACCCCACTCTGCGCCGTCCCCGACGGCTGCGTCGTCAGCGACAGCTCGGTCGCCGCGCCCGCACCGAGCGTGATCGGGCCGGAAGTGACCGGGGGAAGCCCCGTTGCCGCGAAGCTCAGCGTATAGGCGCCCGCCGTACCGGTCAGCGTCAGTCCACTAAACGTAGCGGCGCCGCTCGTACCGGTGGTCGCCGTTGCATTGCCGGGCGTCGCGCCCGCCGGCGCCACCGTCGCCGTCACCACCACGCCGCTCTCGTTGACAGGGTTACTGTTCGCATCCTGCAGCTGGAGCATCGGCTGCCGGGCCAATGTCACGCCGCTCTGCGCGCTGCTCGACGGCGCGGTCGTGATCACCAGCTTCGTCGCCGTCCCCGCCGTTCCCGTTGCCGTGAACGTCACCGAGCTCCCCGTCAAACCGCTCGCCGTGGCGGTCACGGTGTTCGTTCCCACCGTATTCCCCAGGGTCCACGACGTCACCGTCGCGGTGCCGCTCGCGTTCGTCACAACGGTCGTGGGACTTGTGGGACTAAGAGACCCGTTGCCCGCTGTGACCGCGAACGTCACGTCCACGCCCGCCACCGGGTTGCCGCTTGCGTCCGTAACGATCACCGCGGGAGGCGAGGCGACCGCGGTCCCCGCCGGTGCCGACTGCGTGGTCGGGCTGTTGTTCGCGATCGCCACCGCCGCGCCGGCGCTGAGGGTGAGCGTGCCGGAGATGACCGGCGTGAGCCCGCTGCCCCCGAAGCTGAGGGTGTAGCTCCCCGCCGTGCCGGTCAGTGTGAGCCCACTGAAGCTGGCCGCACCGCTCGCCGCAGTCGTTGTGCTGGCGTTCGCCACGGTGCCCGCCCCTCCCGCCGGAGCAGAGGCGATCGTCGCCGTCACGGTCACTCCCGCCTGGCTCACCGGGTTGCCCGCGGCATCCCGGAGCTGCACCACCGGCTGCTGGCCGAACGCCACCCCGCTGCGTGGAGCCGCCGAGGGCGGGGTCGTCAGGGTCAGCTGGGCCGCCGCCCCCGCCGCGAGGGTGATGGTGTTGGAAACAACGCTCGCGAACCCTGAGGCCCCGAAGCTCAGGGTGTATGTCCCTGCCGTACCGGTGATGGCGAGGCCACTGAACGTGGCGACGCCCGTCGACCCGGTGGTCGCCGTCGCGCTCGCGAGCGTCGCCCCTCCGGCACCGGACGCGATCGTGGCCGTCACCGTCACGCCCGCCTGGCTCACGGCGTTGCCCGCCCCGTCCCGCAATTGCACCACCGGCTGCCGCGCGAATGCCACCCCGCCCTGCGCCGTGGCCGACGGCTGGGTCGTCAGCGTCAACTGGCTGGCCGCGCCTGCACTCACGGTGATAGTCCCGGAGACGGCCTGTGTGAGGCCGGTAGCGCTGAAGCTCAGTGTCCGGTCGCCCGCGGTGCCGCTGATCGCCAGGTTGGTGAAGCTCGCCACGCCGCCGCCGTCCGTCGCGGCCGTGGCCGTGCCGCTCAAACTCCCGCCGCCCGTCGCGATCGCCGCGGTCACCGTCACGCCCGCCTGGCTCACCGCGTTGCCCGCGGCATCCCGCAGCTGCGCCGCCGGTTGCTGGGCGAACGCCACCCCGCTCTGCGCCGTCGCCGACGGCTGGGTCGTCAGGGTCAGGTGGGTGGCCACGCCTGCACCCACGGTGATGGTCCCGGAGACGGCCGGCGCGAGGCCGGTAGCGCTGAAGCTCAGGGTCCGGTCACCGGCCGTCCCGCTGAGCGAGAGGTTGGTGAAGGTCGCGACCCCACTCGCGCTCGTGGCGGCCGTCAATGTCCCACCGAGTGTCCCGCCGCCGGTGGCGATCGCAGCGGTCACCGTCACGCCTGCCTGGCTCACCGCGTTGCCAGCCCCGTCCCGCAACTGCGCGACCGGCTGCTGAGCGAACGGCACCCCGCTCTGCGCCGTCGGCGACGGCTCGGTCGTCAGAGTCAGCTGGGTGGCCGCGCCCGCGCCCACGGTGATAGTTCCGGAGACGGCGAGCGTGAGGCCGGTGGCGCTGAAGCTCAGGGTCCGGTCACCGATCGTCCCACTGATCGACAGATTGGTGAAGGTCGCGACCCCAGTCCCACTCGTGGCGGCCGTCAATGTCCCACCGAGCGTCCCGCCGCCCGTGGCGATTGCCGCGGTCACGGTCACGCCCGCCTGGCTCACCGCGTTGCCCGCGGCATCCCGCAGCTGCACCACCGGCTGCCGCGCGAACGCCACCCCGCTCTGCGCCGTCGTCGACGGCTGCGTCGTCAGCGTCAGCTGGGTGGCCACGCCCGCGCCCACGGTGATCGTCCCGGAGACGGCGGGTGTGAGGCCGGCGGCGACGAAGCTCAGCGTGTAGCTTCCCGTCGGCCCGCTGATGGCAAGGCCGCTGAACGTCGCGAGGCCGCTCGCGTCGGTCGTCGCGCTCTCCGATGCGAGCGTGCTGCCGGCGGGCCCCGTCGCGATCGCTGCGGTCACGACGCTCCCCGCCTGGCGCACCGGGTTGCCGTTCGCGTCCTGGAGCTGCACTGCTGGCTGCCGGCCGAGCGCAACGCCGCTTTGAGCGGTAGTCGATGGCTGGGTGGTGAGAGCGAGCGTGCCCGCCGCCGCCGCCGTCACGTTGAAGGTGGTGCTCGTCCCGTTGAGCCCTGCTCCTGCGGCCGCGGTGAGGGTGTAGCCGGTGCCGGCCTTGTTGATGGTGAGCCCCGAGAACGTCGCCACACCCGCGACGGCCGCGTGCGTCGCCGTCCCACCGAGTGTGCCGCCGCCTGGATTCGTCCCGATCGCCACGGTCACGTTCCCCGTAAAGCCCGTGGCGGTGTTGCCGAACGAGTCCAGCGCGGTCACCCGCACCGCCGGCGTGATCGCGGCGCCCGCCGGCCCATCGCTCGGCGGCACCGTGAACACCAGCTGCGTGGCCGCCGCGGGCGCGACCGCGAACGCGCCGCTCGTGGCGGTGAACCCGCTCGCCGTGGCCACGAGGGTGTAGCCCGTGCCCACCTTGTCGACGCTGAGGTCGGTGAACGTGGCGACACCGCTCACCGCCGAGACGGTCTTGGTCCCCGACAGCATCCCACCAGCGGCGTTGCCGGCCAGCGCGATCGTCACGCTCCCGGTGAAGCTCGGGATCGTGTTTCCGAGGTCGTCCTGCGCGCTCACTTTCACGGCCGGGCTGAGCGCCGTGCCAGCCACTGCGTTGCTCGGCTGAGCCGTGAACGCGAGCTGCGTCACGGAGACGGCGACCCGGAAATCCGCCGATTCCCCGTTGCCGAACAACACCCACTGGCTCGTGTGCCCGGCCTTATCGACGGTGCGCGCCCGCCAGTAGTAACTCGTGTTGTCGCTCAGGGGCTGCGCATTGCTGGCGGTGGCGATGGTGTCGTTCCTAACAAACGGACCCAAACCGGTGGGACCGGTGAACGTCGTACCCACGGCCCTGACTTCCACATCGAGGCGCAACGAGTCATCAGGATTGGCGTCTGTCACCCCGGCCTTGAAGAAGACTTGGCGATTCAACGCCGTACCACCTACCGGAATTCCTGTACTGCCGTCGCTCTGGAACTGGGCGAGGCTGGTCGGGGCATTCGGCGGCACCGGCACCGACGTGGTGAAGTCGGGAGGACTCTGTGGATTTCCGTCGAACGCCGTCCAGGCGCTCGTCCGGCCGGTCTCGTCCGCTGTGCGCGCCTGCCAGTGGTAACCGGTGTTGTTCGCGAGGCCGGCCACGGCCACGAAGCCGGTCTGGCCGCTCGCCACGCGGCCGCCCGTTTGCGTCGCCGTGTCCCCGAACGCGGTCCCCACCGGCTGGACCTCGACCTCGAGCCGCAGCGAGTCGCCCGGATCGGGATCCGCCAGCACGCCGCGCAATACCACGCTCGCCTGATCGGTGGAGCCACCGAGCGAAATCGCCCTGGCCGAGTCGGTGCGCAGCTGCGTCAGCGTCGTCGGTCCCGCGGGCGGGCGCGGCCGCGTCACCGACAACGTGAACTTTCCCGTCTGCCCCGCTCCCGCCGACGTCGCCTCGATCCTGTAGGTCCTCGCGGTCTCGAGCCGCTGGTAGCGGACGCAGGCGTCATGACCCGTCGTGCAGGCGTCATTCGACGCGAGTGACGGCGCGGTGGCCGCCGCGGAGCTGTCGACGACCAGGTACGCATCAACCGGCGTCGACGACATGACGACCGAGATCGAGTCGTTGGCTTTGGCGTCGAAGCTATACAGCCGCGCGAAGCTCGCGGCGCGATGCGGCGCCCCGCAGTCCGTCGTCGTGAGCGAGTCGGTGACCGGCGTGTTCAGCGTGATCGGCACCGCGATGCAGTCATGCACCACGAACTCGACCGGTACCCGTCCCGGGCTCCCGGCCGCGTTCTCGGCGGTGACGACCACCGTGTCGCGGTACACGCCGGTCGCGAGTCCCGCGGGATTGAAGGCGAGCCGCAGCTTGGCGGGCGCGGTGCCGCTGTTCGGGCCCACGAACGCGAGCCACGCTTCCCCGATCGCCAGTCGGGCCGTCCACGACAGCGTCCCAGGTCCCTGGCTGGTGACCGCGAGGCTGTCGCCGCCCATCGCGGTGCTTCCCACCGCGGCCGAGTCCAGCAATTGGTTCGGCCCGACGGCCAGCGTGGCGAGGGGCGGAGGGGTGTTGGTGAGCTTGTCGACCTGGCAGGTGGTGAGCAGGATAAGGAGAGGGAGGCGGACTGCGACCCGGACGGCCCCTACCCCCGGCCCCAGGGTAAGGGGTCTGCGCCATCCGCCAACGGTCCACAAGCCGCCCACGACCTCGCCTTAGTGGCGTCAAGGCGACAGGTGGAGCAAAGCCTGTACCGGCTGAACAGGAAGCTGGTGCGCTGTGTCACACAACAGACTGTGGCTGGTCTGCAACAACGCGGAGCGCCGGGGAGGCTTCGGAGCTACATGAGGGAGGGGAGACTACCTACAGTGGGCGGTACAGGACTCGAACCTGTGACCTCCGGTATGTGAGACCGGCGCTCTAACCAGCTGAGCTAACCACCCCTTTGTGAGGCTGGAAAACAGCAAACAGGTTCAGACGCACAGACGCACAGATGGAGGACAGTTATCAGTAAACAGGGAGGCTGTGCGCGTCGTAAGCTGTTCTCCGCGTCGCACCTGTTCTCCCCTGTGCGTCTGTGCGTCTATTACTGTTCGCTGTTTTCCAGCCCTTCAGCCGTGGGCCCTCCAGGACTTGAACCTGGGACCTACGGATTATGAGTCCGCTGCTCTAACCATCTGAGCTAAGGGCCCGCGAGGAGAGAAAGATAATGCGGATTGCGGATTTCGGAATGCGGATTGGATCGGCGAGCGTCGCGGATTCGTACTTGCCCCGTCGATTCCGCAATCCCCAATCCGCAATCCGCAATTGATCCTCATGCACCGCGTCCTGATCATCTCCCACACCTACATCCCGCCCTCCAACCGGGGGAAGCTGCGCGCGCTTGCCGCCCGCGGGCTCGATGTGACCGTCGGCGTGCCGCAGCGCTGGCGTGATACCGTGCTGGGTCGCACGCTCGAGGTTGCGTGGGAGCGCCAGAACGGCGTCGAGGTGTTCCCCCTCCCCGCGCGCCACCACGGCGACGCCGCGACGCTCACGTTCGGCGGTCGGGCGCTGCACGCGCTGCTGCGCGACAAGCGGCCCGACCTGATCCAGGTGGAAGAGGAGCCCACCGTGCCGGCCGCGCGTCAGGTGGTGCGCGCCGCGCGCCAGCTCAAGCTCCCCGCGGTCCTCTTCACCCATCAGAACGTCGCGGTCCCGCTGCCCTGGCTGGGCGGCTGGCGCCGCAACCGCACGTTGCGCCGGCTGCGCGGCGCGATCGCGGGGAGCGAGGGAGCGGCGGCGCTCGTGCGCGGGCTCGTGCCGGGGCTGCGGGTCGGGGTCATCCCCCAGCTCGGCGTCCATGTGCCGACCGAGCCCCAGCATGAGTATCACGACGGTCTCGCGATCGGATGCGTGGGCCGTTTGGTCCCCGAGAAGGGAATCGATACTTTGTTGCAGGCGCTGGCCGAGAACCGCGCCCATCGCTGGCACCTGACGGTGGTGGGCGACGGCCCCGACCGGGAGCGGCTGGAGCGCTTGGCATCGGACCTGCGGCTGGCGGCGCGGGTGCGCTGGAGCGGCGCCTTACCGCCCGAGGAGGTGCCGAAGCTCTGGCCCGAGCTGGATGTCCTGGTGCTGCCCGCGCACGATCTGCCGACGTGGGCCGAGCCCGCGGCGCACGTGGTGGCCGAAGCCATGGCGCACGAGGTGACGGTGGTGGGAACGAGCGGGGGCGCGACGCCCGAGGTGATCGGCGACGCGGGGGTCGTGGTGCCGGGGGACGACCCGCTGGCGCTCTCGGCGGCGCTGCGCCGCCTCGCCGCCGCCGACCAGCGTCGACCGCTCGCGCAGGCGGGAAGAGCGCGGGCGATGCAGCTGTTCAGCGATGACGCGGTGGCAGAACGGACTTTGGCGTTTTGGAAGGAGCTTGTGGGTGGGACTTGAGAAGAGCGTTGCCGAGTGGAGCGTTCCCGAGGACGGCGTTGCCGGATGGTGCGTCACGCCTCTCCCGGCAACGCCTCATCCGTCAACGCTCCATCCCCAATGACCCGAGTCCTCCTCGTCCCCGATCTGCCGTTGGAGCGCTGGCCCTCGATGGACCGCTACGCCCACCGGCTGCACGACTGGCTGGAGAGCACCGATCCGGGGTTCGAGGTGCGACTCGCGGCGTCGATCGGCGACTTGACGCGCGACCGCAGCAACGGCCGCACCTCGGGCGGCTATCCGCGGTGGTGGGCGCAGGAGGTGGATCCCCTGAAGCTCGTGCTGCCGGGTCCGTTGCACGAGCCGCAGCGCTACGTCGCGCGGTACGTCCTGTATCCCTGGTGGCTGCGGCGCGAGGCGAAGCGCGCGCAGCTGGTGCACATCCTCGATCACAGCTACGCCCACATGGTGACCCGGGTGCAGCGCCGCCCGGCGATCGTCACCGTGCACGACCTGATGCCGGTCATCATCCTGCGCTCGCCCACCGACGGGTGGCGCGAAGGGGTGCGGAACCGCTTCCTGCGCGGCACCCTCAAGGCGCTGCGTCTCGCGCGCGCGTACGTCGTGGGCACCGAGTGGTTGAAGCGGGAGCTCGCGACCTGGCTGGGCGACGACCGGCGCATCAGCGTGGTGCCCTTCGGGGTGGACCGCGCGTTCTTCTCCGAAGCCCCGACCGCGCGGATCCGCGGCCGGGCCGACTGGCGCATCCCCGACGACGCCTTCGTGGTCCTGCACGTGGGCAGCACCGTCGAGCGGAAAAACGTGCCGCTGGTCATCCACACGGTGGCGCGGCTGCGCGCCGAGGCGGACGCGTATCTGCTGCAGGTGGGCGGGCGATTCTCGAACGATCAGCAGCAGCTGATCGAGCGGCTGGGCCTCAAGCGCTTCGTGCGCACCGCGCCGCTCGCGGACGAGAGCACGCTGCGCCGCGCCTATCGCGCGGCGGACGTGCTGCTGTTCCCCTCCTTATACGAAGGCTTCGGCTACCCCGTGATCGAGGCGTTCGCGTCGGGGCTGCCGGTCGTCACCTCGGGCGCGGGCGGGCTGAAGGAAGTCGGCGGCGACGCCGTGGTGGTGGTGGAAGGCCGGGATCCGGGGGCGTACGTCGAGGCGCTCGAGAGCCTGTCGGACGATGCCTTGCGCCGGGAAGAGCTGGTGGAGCGCGGGCGCGCCCGGGCGCGCACGTTCACCTGGCAGAGAACCGCGGAACAGACGGCGGACGTGTATAGAAGCCTGCTGTAGAGTCAGCGTGAGCGGTGAGCGGTGACCGTTACCGCTCCCTGCTCACCGCTCCCGCAGTTCTCCGCACCATTCTGCCGTGTCTAGCCCACACCTGTTGCTTCGACTCTGCAGGTGTGTCAAGGCGATTCAGGTCGCCTAATCTCGACCGCCGGCTGTTCCAGGGTGGGGGGCCGGTGCGACCCTTGCATCGCCCGTCGGCAGCGATGAAGACCCTATCTGTTCTCGCCCTGATGGCGCTCATCGCGAGCTGCCACTTCGACAAGTTATTCAGCGGCGGCGGGGAAACACCCCTTTCGCACGACCCGCCCGCCGGCCTTGCCTTCGCCACGAGTCCCGGGAACGCCCGCGCGGGGCAACAGCTCAGCCAGTTCCGCGTCGCCGTCGTCGATTCGAGGGGCACGCCCGTCGCCGGCGCCGACAGCCTGATAACGGTCGCACTCGGCACCCATCCGAGCGGCGCGGCGCTCACGGGGACGACCAGCGCGCGCGCGGTCAACGGCGCCGCCACCTTCTCCGACCTGCGCATCGACAAGCCGGGGACCGGATACACGCTGACCGCTACGGTCACCGGCCTGACGCCCGACACGAGCGCCGCGTTCGACATCATGCCGGAGCCCATGACGAGCAGCGTGATGGTGACGACCACCACCACGGGGCCATCTCCCGACACCGACGGCTATACGGCGACCCTCGACGCCGGCCCGAGCCAGCCGATCCCGCCGAACGGCAGCGTCACCTTCTCCGCCCAGGCCTCCGGCAACCACACCGTCGTGCTGACCGATGTGGCCGCGAACTGCACCGTCAACGGCGGGAACTCGAAGACGGTCACGGTGGCCGAGGGCGGCACCCAAACGGCGGTGTTCGCGATTGAGTGCCCGACGCCGACGCCCACGACCGGCGACCTCACGGTCACGACGACCACGGGCGGTACCGGCACGCTCGATCCCAACGGCTACACCGTCACCGTGGACGGCGCCACTAAGCCGATCGCGACCAACGGCAGCGTCCCCTTCAACGGGCTCACGCCCAGCAATCACTCGGTGGGCCT
>Ga0209472_1001562_pt1 | contig 13186 bp, 8 predicted proteins | sample GraSoiAngelo_130_FD_185887 | JGI IMG/M metagenome (GOLD analysis project Ga0209472, IMG submission 185887) | Grasslands soil microbial communities from the Angelo Coastal Reserve, California, USA - 14_0929_02_20cm (SPAdes) (version 2) | ecosystem: Environmental > Terrestrial > Soil > Grasslands ...
TGGCGGGCATCTGGAAGGATCTCACCGACAACGTGAACGCGATGGCGGCCAATCTCACCGGCCAGATGCGCAACATCGCCGAGGTGACTACCGCGGTCGCCAAGGGCGATCTGTCGAAGAAGATCACGGTGGACGTGCGCGGGGAGATTCTGGAGCTGAAGAGCACCATCAACACGATGGTGGACCAGCTGAACGGCTTTGCGTCCGAGGTGTCGCGCGTGGCGCGCGAGGTGAGCACGGAGGGCAAGCTCGGCGGTCAGGCGCGGGTGCCGGGGGTGGCGGGCACCTGGAAGGATCTCACCGACAACGTGAACGCGATGGCGGCCAATCTCACCGGCCAGATGCGCAACATCGCCGAGGTGACCACCGCGGTCGCCAAGGGCGATCTCTCGAAGAAGATCACGGTGGACGTGCGCGGGGAGATTCTGGAGCTGAAGAGCACCATCAACACGATGGTGGACCAGCTGAACGGCTTTGCCTCGGAAGTATCGCGCGTGGCGCGCGAGGTGGGCACGGAGGGCAAGCTCGGCGGCCAGGCGCGGGTGCCGGGGGTGGCGGGCACCTGGAAGGACCTCACCGACAACGTCAACGCGATGGCGGCCAATCTCACCACGCAGGTGCGCGCGATCGCGGAGGTCGCCACGGCCGTGACCCAGGGCGATCTCACCCGCTCGATCATGGTCGAGGCGCAGGGCGAGGTCGCGGCCCTCAAGGACAACATCAACGAGATGATCCGCAACCTCAAGGACACCACCCTCAAGAACAACGAGCAGGACTGGCTCAAGACCAACCTCGCGAAGTTCTCGCGCATGCTGCAGGGGCAGGGCGACCTGGTCGCGGCTTCGCAGCTGGTGCTGTCGGAGCTCGCGCCGCTGGTCCACGCGCAGCAGGGCGTGCTGTACGCGCAGTCGGTACAGGACGGCGAGCCGATTCTCAAGCTGGTGGCCAGCTATGCCTCGGGCTCGGAGGAGCAGCTCCCGAGTGTGGTGCGGCCCGGGGAGGGGCTGGTCGGTCAGTGCGCTCTCGAGAAGAAACGCATCCTGCTCGAGGACCTGCGGCAGGACTACCTGCGCATCGGATCGGCGATCGGCTCGGCCGCGCCGCTCAACGTGGTGATTCTCCCGGTGCTGTTCGAGGGCGACGTCAAGGCCGTGATGGAGCTCGCCTCGATCCGGCGCTTCAACGCGACGCGGCTGCTGTTTCTCGATCAGCTCGCCGAGAGCATCGGCATCGTGCTCAACACGATCGGGGCCAACATGCGCACCCGCGAACTGCTGGCGCAGTCGCAGTCTCTGACCCGGGAGCTGCAGAAGCAGCAGCAGGAGCTCAAGCAGACCAACGAGCGGCTCGGCTACCAGGCGGGGAACCTGCAGAAGTCCGAGAGCCTGCTGAAGATGCAGCAGGAGGAGCTGCGCCACGCCAACGACGAATTGCAGCACAAGGCGGAGCTGCTCTCGGATCAGATGCGCCAGGTCGAGTACAAGAATCGCGAGATCGAGCTGGCGAAGGCGGCGCTCGAGGAGAAGGCCGAGCAACTCGCGCTCAGCTCGCGCTACAAGTCGGAGTTCCTGGCGAACATGTCGCACGAGCTGCGCACGCCGCTCAACAGCCTGCTGATCCTCGCGAAGCTCCTCGCCGACAACCCCGACGCCACCCTCACGCCGAAGCAGATCGACTATGCGCAGACCATCTATGCCGCGGGGGCGGATCTGCTCTCTCTCATCAGCGACATCCTCGACCTGGCCAAGATCGAGTCGGGCACGGTTACGCTCGACTTCGGCCCGCTGCGCCTCACGGACCTCAAGGACTACGTCGAGCGCACCTTCCGGCCGACCGCGCTCGAGCAGAAGCTCGATTTCAGCGTCAGCATCGATCCGGGGCTGCCCGTCACGATCGAGACCGACGAGAAGCGCCTGCAGCAGGTCCTCAAGAACCTGCTGTCGAACGCCTTCAAGTTCACCGCCCGGGGCTCCGTGCAGCTGCGCATCGCCCCCGCCGAGAGCGGCTGGTCGCCCGGCCGGGCGCAGCTGGCCACGGCCTCGGAGGTGATCGCCTTCATCGTCTCGGACACCGGCGTCGGCATTCCCGCGAACAAGCAGAAGGTCATCTTCGAGGCGTTCCAGCAGGCGGACGGCACGACCAGCCGTCGCTTCGGCGGCACCGGCCTCGGGCTGTCCATCAGCCGCGAGCTGACGGCACTGCTCGGCGGCGAGATCGCGGTCCAGAGCGTCCCCGGAGCGGGCAGCACCTTCGTGCTCTATCTGCCTTTGCCCAAGGAGCCGGTCGTGAGCCCACCGCCGGCTGCGGCCATCGCGGCGGACGAGATCGCGCCTGCGCTGCCGGAAGCTCTGCCGGACCTCGCGCCGGACGCCCTTGCGGACACCCTTCCGGACACCCTGTCGGACGCCGTGCCGACGGTGGAGCCGCCGCCCGCCGCGGCGGAGGTGGCTGGCGCCGTGGCCCGGGTCAGCGATGACCGCGACGACCGCGACGACATCGAGCCCGGCGACCGCGTGGTGTTGATCGTCGAGGGCGACGCCGCTTTTGCCGGCACGGTGCTCGACATCGCCCACGAGCGCGGGTTCAAGGCAGTCATCGCCCCGGACGGCGGCGCCGGCCTCGCGCTGGCCCAGGCGCTCAGGCCGGACACGATCACGCTGAACCTGAAGCTGCCGGACGTGGACGGATGGACGGTTCTCGAGCGGCTGAAGCGCACCGCGCACACCCGGCACATTCCGGTGACCCTCGTGTCGCTGGCCGATCACACGCACGACAGCGTGCACCTCGCGGCCGTGGCGATGGTGTCCAGGGAGGAAGCCCGGGAGGCGCTGCAGGAGGCTCTGCTCAGAACCCGCGATCTCACCGGGCGCGATGCGAAGGCGCTGCTGGTGGCCGACGGCGACGAGGCGCGCCGCGCGGACGTCGAGTGGTATCTGCGACGCGAGGGTGTGCGCGTTGACTCGGCCGCTCTGGGGGCAGAGGCGCTCCAGGCGGTGCGTAGCGCTGCCTACGACTGCGTGCTCCTCGGTCCGGAGCTCGGCGACATGGGTCCCATCGAGCTGCTGAAGCGACTCGTCGAGTCGGAAGCCATCACCGAGATGCCGTTCGTGATCTACGGAACGGAGGGTCTCGGGGGCCCTGCGCAGGAGGAGCTGCGCAGGCTCGCGGAAGTACTGCTCCTGAAGCGAGGGCCGACGCGCAAGGCCATGCTGGACGAGATCACGCTGTTCCTGAAGCACACGCTGGGCACCCACAGGGTCGCCGGCCACGAGCTCGCCGCGCCACCCGAGATCGCGCAGGGGCTCGCGAACCGCAAGGTCCTGATCGTCGACGATGACGTGCGCAACGTGTTCGCGCTCACCGGCGCACTCGAGCAATGCGGGATGACGGTCCTCAATGCGGAGAGCGGCAAGGAAGGGGTCGAGATCCTCAAGAGCGAGCCGGACGTCGAGCTGGTGCTGATGGACATCATGATGCCGGAGCTCGACGGCTACGACACCATCCGGATCATCCGCGGGTACCAGCAGTTCAGGACCCTGCCGATCATCGCCCTGACCGCAAAGGCGATGAAGGGCGATCGCGAGAAATGCCTCGAGGCGGGTGCGTCGGACTACATCGCGAAGCCGGTGAACGTCGAGCAGCTGACGTCTCTGTTGCGGGTGTGGCTGAACCAGTAGGCCGGAGAGCCGCCGACCGATGAGCTCCCTGACCGATTCCGCCTCCGCCAACATCCTCGTCGTCGATGACGAGCCGCACAGCCTCAAGGCTCTCGAGGCGCTGCTGTCCGGGCCCGACCGCACGGTCGTGACCGCTTCCTCCGGGCGCGAGGCGCTGCGCTCGATCCTGAAGTCCGCCTTCGCGCTCATCCTGCTCGATGTGCGCATGCCCGAGATGGACGGCTTCGAGGCCGCCACCTTGATCCGCAAGCTCAAGCGCTCCCGCCACACTCCCATACTGTTCCTGAGCGCGGCGGGCGAGCACACCGAATGGGCGCAGCGCGGCTACGGGGTCGGTGCCGTCGACTACATCGTGAAGCCCGTGGATCCGGAGGTGCTCAAGGCCAAGGTGGCGGTCTTCGTCGACCTGTACCGCAAGAGCGCCGACCTGGCAACCCAACTGGTCCTGCACCGGAGTGCGCAGCGGGACCTGCTCAGGGCGAAGGACGACCTCGAGGTCAAGATCCGCCAGCGCACCTCCAGCCTGATCTCGGCTCACGACCGGCTGCGCCGCGAAATGCGCATGCGCGAGCGCGCCGAAGCGGAGCTGCTGGTCGCCAAGCAGGCGGCCGAGGAAGCGAACCGGGCGAAGTCCGACTTCCTGGCCAACATGAGCCACGAGATCCGCACGCCGCTGAACGCGATCATCGGCCTCACTCAGGTTGCGCTGCAGACCGAGCTCAGCGCCGAGCAGCGCGAATATGTCGAGCTCGTCCGGGCCTCGGGCGAGTCGCTGCTCGCCATCGTGAACGACGTGCTCGATATCTCCAAGATCGAAGCCGGGCACCTGAGCGTGGAGACGATTCCTTTCTCGCTGCGGGAATGCATCGATGACGCGATGAAAACGCTGGTCATCGGAGCCGGCGCCAAGGGGCTCGATCTCTCGTGGAAGATCGCGCCGGAGACGCCGGACGCGCTTCTCGGCGATCCTCTGAGACTCCGGCAGATCATGCTGAACCTGGTGGGTAACGCCATCAAGTTCACGCAACAGGGTAGGGTCTCGGTGCGGGTCAGGCCGCAATCCACTGCGGGAGACGAGCTCTGTGGCCATTTCTCGGTGCGCGACACCGGTGTCGGCATCCCTGCCGAGAAGCAGGCGGCGATCTTTGCGCCGTTCCAGCAGGTGGATGCCTCCACCACGCGGCGCTACGGCGGCACCGGGCTGGGCCTGACCATCTCAGCGCGCCTGGTCGAGCTGATGCACGGCCGGATGTGGCTCGAGAGCGCACCGGGCAAGGGCAGCACCTTCAACTTCACGGCGCGCTTCGCACTTGCCGATCGCGTGGCGGCCGCGGCGCCGCTGCGCAGCGGCGCGCCAGCGGTTGCCGGCCCGGCACGAGAGCCCGCCCGCACGGCTAAGCTCGCCGTGCTGCTGGTGGAGGATAATTCAGTCAACCGCAGGCTTGCCCAGATCGTGCTGGCGCGCCGCGGGCACACCGTCACGGCAGTCGACAGCGGCGCCGCGGCCCTGGGGGCGCTACGCCAGGGGCGCTTCGACCTCATCCTGATGGATGTGCAGATGCCCGGGATGGACGGCATCGAGACCACCCGCGCGATCCGCCGGTCCGAGGAGCGCCTCGGACGACGCGTGCCCATCATCGCGCTCACCGCGCATGCGATGGCCGAAGACCGCGAGCGCTGCCTCGGCGCGGGAATGGACGGCTATCTCGTCAAACCGATCCAGCCGACGGCGCTGCTCGATGCGATCGAGCGGATCGCGGTGGAGCCCGAGCCGCTGGCAGGGGCCGCCGATCGGGGGGCGGTCGCGGCCGACGGAGCGGAGCTGCTCGAGCAGGTCGGGGGCGATGCGCGGCTGCTCGGCGAGATCGCTGAGCTCTTCGTGCGCGAGTCCGGCAAGCACCTGGCGGCTCTCCGGCAAGCGATCGGGAGCCGCGACGCGGAAGCGTTCGGGCGTGAGATGCACACGCTGCGCGGCATGCTGCGCGGCCTGCGCTCTGGCGCGGCCGATCAGCAGGCCGCGCGCCTCCAGTCGCTCGATCTCGAGGGGCAGGGGGTTGAGGCCGCTGGGGCCTGCGACCTCCTGGAGCAGGCGGTGGCCTCGTTCAGGGAGCGACTGGTGAAGCTGGCCGGCGAAGCTCGTGCCGCCGAATCGGCCGCGCCCCCGGTCGGGCGGCAGGCGGTCGCCGGCGTTGCCGCCCCCGTGGGCGATGGGCCGTAGGAACCATCCCCGGTGGTGCGTTGCGTCGCAGCAGGCATGGTACTACCCGCGTGCGGATTCTTGCTGTCCCGCGCCCATGGTGTACCGGATTACAGCCGAACGAGACTACCTCCGTGCGGACCTCTTCAACCGCGAGACGGCCGAGGAGGCCCGGGAGTTCTTCGAAGCGGTCGCCGACTCCGCCTCGCGGTACCATCGCTCGTGCATCCTCATCTCGGTGCATTCCTCCAGGGCGGTGTTCACCGTGGAGCGCTCCGGGTTCCTCACGCGCTTCACGAGTGTCGGCGACGATCCTGCGCACAAGATCGCGCTGATCGCGGACAACCGGGAGCTCGATCACTCCCACGAGTATCTCGTGCTGCTGGGCCGGCTGCACGGCATCAACGTGCGTCACTTTCGCGACGAGCCGTCGGCGCTCGAATGGCTCAAGCACGGGCCCGCAATCGAGAGTGAAGCGCGCTGCTCGCATGGCTAACATACTGGTCCTCGACACCAACTCGGTCAGTCGCCGTTTCGTAGTCGCGCTGCTGCGCAATCACGGACACGCCGTGCGGGAAGTCGGCGATGCCGCCGCAGCCCTGACGCTCGTGCGTGAGGAATGCCCCGACCTGCTGATCGTCGATATCGCCGCGCCCGACATGGACGGCTGCCGGTTCGTGGTGCAGATGCGCTGCGAGCCGCGCCTGCCGCAGCCGCGGGTGCTGATGCGGGCGGTCGCGGGCGTCGAAGCCGAGGCGCGGGCCCTGGCGCATGCCTTCGGCGCCTCCTTCGTGGTGAAGCCGACGAATCCGGAGCTGCTGCTCGCGACGGTGAGCGCCACGCTCGGGGAACCGGCGCCGCCGCAGCGTGGGCCGCATGCCGACGGCCAGCCGGTCGAGACGATGGCGCAGCCGATCGCGAGGCTGCTGCGACGCGTCGCGGAGCGCAGCGCCCAGCTGGAGGTGGCGCGGACGGCCCTCGATCTCGAGATCAAGAAGCGCATCTGGGCGGAGCACGATCTGATGCACGCCACGCAGCGGCTGGACGATCAGGCCGTGCGGGACCCGGTGACGGGCCTCTACAACCGCCGCTTCCTCGAGGAATCGCTGAGCCGCGAGGGCAGTCGCGCCAGGCGCCACGGCCAACCGCTCGCGCTCATGATGTTCGACGTCGACCATTTCAGGGAATTCAACGACACGCTCGGACACACCTCGGGGGATGCGATCCTCAAGTCCATCGGGCAGTGCATCGTGTCGCTGTCGCGGGGCGAGGACCTGGTCGCGCGCTACGGCGGCGACGAATTCGCACTGATGATGATGAACGTGTCGGAGGAGGTGGTGTGGCAGCGTGCGGAGCTGATTCGCCAGCGTGCCCGCAGCCTCGAGGTCGGGGGGAGCGATCAGCAGCTCGGGCCGGTCACGCTGTCGGTGGGAATCGCAATCTTTCCGGACCACGGCGACGGCATCGAGGCGCTGCTCAAGGCTGCCGACGAGGCGCTCGCGAGATCCAAGCGGGGCGGGCGCAACCGCGTCGCGCTCGGAGAGCGGACGGATGCCGCTCAGGAGCCGGCCGGCGCGGAGCGCCCGACGGCGGTCTCCTCACGAGGCGCGGTGGCCGCGCTGCCGGCGCAAGACACAGGCGGCGCGGCCTAGTTTCGGATCAATCTTCAATTCCGTCATTTGTACGGTCTCCCGGGGCAAACGCCAACGGATCCCAGTACCGGCAGACCCATGCGAGGGCCAGCATGACGACGAACATCGCCGCGTTGGCCGGTATCTGCAGATTGAAATCGACCGCCGAATGAATCAGCAGCGCCACGATGGCCATCGTGGCCGCGAAGCCCATGCCCTGCATTAGCGGGTCGCGGCGCTTGAGTTGGGCGCGAATGGCCGTCCAGAGCGAGGCCAGCACCACGGCGCCCAGCACGGCCGCGAAGACCAGCCCGAACTCGCAGGCGAACTGCAGGTAATCGTCTTCTGCATGCAGCGTGAAGGCGGTGACGACGACGGCGCTCGTATACATCGGGTAAACGGCATGGAAGGCTCCGGCTCCGATGCCCGTCAGCGGGAAGTCCCGCAGCATTACCAGGGCATCGCGGTCCGTATTCACACGCTCCTTGCTGTCGACGGAAGCCTGCTGGAAGCGCTCCGCCACTTTCTCGAGGCCGAAGAAATTGCCGACGACGAGCAGATCGATGATGAGGAGGCTCGCAAAGAAGGTGATGGTGCGGCCCGAGAGCTTGCGCACGGCCAGCAGGTAGAAACAGCCCACGCCGGTCAGGCTGGCGAAGAACGCCGTGTTGCCCATGCGCGAGCGCGTGAGCACGAGGCCCGTGACCATGACGACGAGCGCGAGCCTCACGCGCGCCTTGTTGCCGAGGAGCGTCCGCAACAGGTGGCGTGCACTGTCCCGCCAGCTGGCCGCACGGCTACTCGACAGCTCGGCCAGCATCAGGCCGACGCCGGCCGCGAGACACATTTCCAGGTAACCCGCCAGGTGATTGCGGTTGATGAACGTGCCCGTGGCAACCCCGGGGTCCTGCTCGTCGATGAAGATCCCGTGCGCGAGCCCGGAGAGCGTCATGAGCGAGCCATAGGCGGCCTGGAACACGCCGCCCAGGATGATCGCCTGCGCCAGCAACTTGATGCGCGACTTGTTGTTGACGAGCAGCAATGTCAGGCAGAAGAAGAGCAGGTAGGCCAGTGTCTGCAGGGCCGCCTGGCGGGTGGCGTAGACGTCGAGCGACAGGCTCGGGTAGCTGTGCGTGGCGCTGTGGATTTCAAGGGAGCGCGGCGAGAGCAGGCCGAGGGCGCCGGCCGGCAAGGGCAGCGCCTGCACCACGATCCACACCAGGGTGGCGAGCAGGCACGCGGTCACGGGCCATGCACGGACGAAGGGGCGGTTCAGCGAAACCTTGCCCCGGTAGTACTGCACCAGCCACAAGCCCGCGATCAGGAACACCCAGGCCTCCATGAGCGACCAGGCCCAGGCGACGTTGCTACCGAACGGCAGAGGCATCCACAGCAAGAGCGCCAGGAAGGCATGAAACAGGAAGCGATCGGCGGGAGCCCCTGGCGCCATCACTTGCGATTCCCCAAAGGAAAACGGCGTACGTCCTGGAACGTACGCCGTTTGATGTTATTTCCTGCGCCCTAGCAGCAGTGCGGTTTGCTCTTGCTCTTGCAATGGCATGGAGGGGGCTTAGGGGGAGCAGGGGTCGTGGCGCTCTGGTTCGCGGTCTCTATGCGCCCAAAGTTCTCCGCGGTAGGCGCAGCGCTCGAGATCGGCACGCCGGCCTGATTCAGGCCTGGATCGAATACGGCTCGCGCATTCGCACCGGCCAGGGGCAGGAGCAACCCAGCGACCGTCGCTATGACGATCGGTCTGATTTTCATGATGATCTCCCCCAGCGCGAGCGCGTTTTCCTGATGGTCTCGCTCACTATGGTGATCACGCCTGGTTCTGTCAAGGCGCCGCGCAAAACCGCGATTTCCCACTATGTCAAGCCGAGCGCCTCGCAGCGACGCTTAATATAGGCGAAGGAATCGCCGGCGCGGGTGCACAGCGGCCGCCATCGTTCCTTCGCATCGGACATCCCGGAAAACGACTCGGCATCGCGTTCGAGCGCCCGGTCGGCGGCGGTCAGCACCGCCCGGGCAGCGGCCGGTTTCAGGGCCCACCAACTGCCGGCGCCCAGTTCCGCGACCTGGACCTGTAATGAAGACTCCCGCGGGCCGAATTCGACGGCGCGCACCAGTGCGTCCTGATAGACGCCGCTCGTATCCTGGTATTGCTGATATTTCACCAGGGCCAGGTCGCCCCAATCCCAAGGCCACGTCGGGCGCAGCGCAAGGGCCGCCTGGTAGTAGCCGGCGCCCGCGTCGCCGTAACGCGATATCTCCCCGGCATCGAGATCATTTGCCTCGAGGAGGATCCGATGCAGGCGGCCCAGCTCGCTCAAGTTGTCCGGATCACCCGGTGCCAGTGCCAACGCCCGGGTGAGGCTCCCGTAGAGGGCCTGCCATTCATCCCGGGTCAGTACCTCGCTTGCGTCGCGCTTCGTCTGCAGATAGGACTTGGCCGACTCGGCGTAAACGTCGGCCAGCCCCGTACGGGCGGCGATGCTGAGGGCGTAGCCGAGCGGAAGCAAGAGTGCGGCGATAGAGGCCCGAACGAGCGCCGAGGGGGCTACATCAGGCAACGGCGGCCACCGCCCCCCGAAGGATCATCCGCGGGTTCCGGTTGACGAGGTCGTGCGCTGCCTGCGCGCCGAGCACCCTGGCCGCGGCCTCCATGCCCTCCCTGAGCGCCGGTCGCCGGCCGGTGAGATTGTGGGCGTCGGACGCGAGAACCTTGAAGACATCGAACTCGAGCAACTGCAGCGCACGCCGTTGTGGCGCCCGGCCGAAATGCCCCAGCAGGGCACCCGCCGTAATCTGCAGGAAACAGCCCATCTCGATGAATGGCTCGATCTTCGAGAGATCCCGAATCACGTCCTGGTTGCGCTCCGGGTGCGCAATCAGCGGCCTGATGTTGTGTTGCAGCAGCCGCTCGATGAGCTTATCCGCACCGGGAGTAATCTGGGTGTGCGGAAACTCCAGCAGGATGATCCGGTGGCCGTCCAGTTCGCCCAGGAACGGCACCTCGTTCCGGCTCAGCAGCGCGACGATGTCGGGCGACACGCGTACTTCGGCCGCCATGCCGATATGCAGCGCTACGCGCGCCTGTCGCAGCGCCAAACGGAAGTCCTTGAACGCCTTCTCGATGGTGCTGCGCGTGTTCTCGTACCGGCCCGGGTGGATGTGCGGCGTCATCACGGAATATGTAATGCCATCGGCCACCGCGGCCTGCGCCAGGGCGAGCCCGTCGGCGAGAGTCGGCGCACCGTCGTCGATGCCTGGCAGAAAATGACAGTGCAGGTCGATCATGCCCGGGACGGCCCCGCACCCGGCTCGTAGCTGCCATAGTCGTAATCCCCGTATTTTTCGGCCTTGCGAACATCAAACTGGGTCAGCACGATGCCCATTATCGGCGCACCGACCCGTTCGAGCAGGGCGAGGCCGTTCCTGATTTGCGGCACTTTGGTCGTGTCCGACTTTACGACGTAGAGCACACAGTGCGCGTACTTCGACAGCACGGCCGCATCGCTCACCGGCAATATGGGCGGGCAGTCGATGACGATGCGCGAAAAGCTGTGGGCCAGCACCTTGAGCGCACTGGCCATGCGGGACGACGACAGGATCTGCAGCGGATCAGGCGGGATGAATCCCGTCGAAATTGCGTGCAGATCGTTGACACCCGTGCCGATCACGATTTCGGAGAGCTGGGCACGATTGGTCAGCAGCTCGGACAGGCCCGGTGCATCCCGCGGGAGCCCGAGCATCTTGCCGACCGAGGGTCGTCGCAGATCTCCATCGAGCAGCAACGTCCTTTCCCCACGGCCGAATGTGACCGCGAGGTTGAGCGCAAAGATGGACTTGCCTTCATTTCCGATCGAGGAGGTGACCAGGATGATCTTGTGCGGTTTGTCGAGACTATCGAGCGAGATGGCCGTGCGGATCGTGCGCATGGCCTCCGCGAAACGCGGATCGGTTTCTCTCGTCTCGTCGCTCTTGCCGAGCGTGCAAGCCGCACGCAGAGCCTCGCTCCCGAGCAGCGGCTCTATGCCGAGCAGGGGACGCTTGAGTTTTTCCTCGACATCCCTCGAGCTCTTGACGGTGTTGTCGAGGGACGCGAGCAGGAAGGCCACGCCGACACCGAACAGCAGCGTCAGCAGCACGGCGATTGACACGATTCGGCGCTTGTTCGGCTCGGCGGGCAAGCGGGGTACCACGGCATGCTGGACGATTCTCGCCCGCGCGCTCGCGAGATCGCCAGTGGCCGAGGTTTCGCTCAGCCGTTTAAGAAAGAGGTCGTAGAGTTGGCGATTCGTGTCCACGGTCCGCTGCAGGCTCTCGAGCTTCGACTCCTTGCGGCCCACTTGCTGGTACTGCTGGCCGGCGCGATTGAGCGCCGCCACGATCGCGGCCTCTTCGGACTTCGCCGCCTCGTAGCGTTTCCTGATGCCTTCAGTGACGCTGCGGGCCTGGTTGTTGAGATTCTCGGTGGCCTGGGCGAGCTCGCTTTGGGCGGCGATCATTTTGGGATGTGACGCCCCGTAGCGTTTCTCGAGTTCAGCGACCGTCTGTTGTGCCGTCGCCTGGGTCGTCTGGGCACGGCGCATGCCTTCGTCCGCGAGCAGGGCGGGAACGCCCAGCAGGTTCTCCCCTCGTCCATCCACCGGCGTGACCTGCAGGTAGGCAATCTTCGCCGCGGCAAGCGTTTGTCGCACTTCCAGCAGCCGGGCAGAAAGATTGCTGATCTCCGCAGCAGGCAATGCCTTGAGCCCGCTCGCGTCGATGATCTGCTCCTGTTCCCGATACGCCTGCAGGCTGGCTTCCGAGGCCTGTAATTCCTTGCGCAGGCTCTCGACCCGTGTCGCCATCCATTCGGTGGCGGACCTGGTCGCGTCGGCGCGCGCCTCGAGCGTGCTGTCTATATAAGCCTTGGCGTGCGCCTCGGCGACGCTGGCGGCGAGTTTAGGATCCGCCGAATCGAACTGGACGCGCACGAGCTGCGTCATTCGCACGGGCTCGATCCTCAACTTGTCGAGGTAAGCATCGACCACACGCTCGCGCTCGTTCTGTGGCGACGGGCTGGTTCGTTGCTGCATTCCGAAGGGCAACCAGGACCGCCAGTCGAGGCCGATGAGCGGCCGCTGGTGCGGCGGCGTGAATTCAGGTTGTTCGATCAACCCGAGGCCATCCACGACGGTCTCGGCTATCGGCCGCCCGGCCATGATCTCAATCTGGGTCGCCAGATAATCCTGGCTGCGCGTATCGAGGCCGTAGACTTCCTGGATGGAGACGACGTTGGGCGCCTGCGATTCAATCAGCAGCGTGGCGGAGGCACGGTAGATCGGTGTCATGGCGAACACGACCAGGGTGGTCAGGAGGCCCACGGCCAAGGCGAGGCCGATGATCGACCACTTGCGCCGGTTGACGATGCTCCAGTAATGGCGCAAGTCGATCTCATCACCGGTTTCCCAGGCCTCATCCACCGGTATCGTCGATTTGCCCCGCTTCATCAGCATACGCGACTAGAAAAAGCTCTGCTTCACGGTGATGACGTCACCGGGAAACACGGGATCGGAGAGTTCAACCCGCACCGCCTTGTGTTTCGGGTCGCTGGCGCGAACCACCTCGATCTTGCTGCGCGCCGCGCGCTCCGTGAACCCGCCGCCGAGTGCGATGGCGCGCTCGACGGTCAATCT